>WNGB01000252.1_pt1 | contig 96854 bp, 83 predicted proteins | sample 5400681 | NCBI WGS metagenome assembly WNGB01 (sample SAMN13153367, study PRJNA577476) | soil metagenome | isolation source: 115 cm soil or saprolite under grassland replicate 2 | place: USA:California | collected 2016-06-15 | reverse complement strand
TCACCCGCCGCTCGCTCGACCAGGCGCACCAGCCGTTCTCCATCGAAGCCCAAGACGCCAAGCTCAAGGCCTACATCCAAAGCCAGGACGACTGGCAGCTGGTGCGTACCTACTCCGATGACATGAGCGGCGCCACCCTAAACCGTCCTGGGCTCCAGGCCAGCCTGCGGGATGCCCGCGCCGGGCGCTTCGACGTGCTGCTGGTCTACCGCGTCGACCGCATCGCCCGCTCCCTACGGGGCCTGCTGGAGATCCTGGACGAACTCGACCGGGCCGGGGTGGCGTTCCGCTCGGTCAGCGAGCACTTCGACACCGCGACCCCGGTCGGCCGCATGCTCATCCAGATCCTCGGGGCCTTCGCCGAGTTCGAGCGGGCCACCATCATCGACCGGATCGTTGCCGGGATGGAGTGCAAGGCCGCCCGCGGCGCCTGGTGCGGCGGCTACCGACCGTTCGGCTACCAGGTCGACCAGACTACCCACCATCTCCTGCCGCATCCGGAGGAGGCGCCGCTCGTCCCGGTCATCTTCGACCTGTACGTCAACCAGCGGCTCGGCGCCAAGGCGGTCGCCGGCCGGCTCAACGACCGCGGCCACCGCACCCGCACCGGCCGGCCGTGGAACCACCTGGCCATCCTGACGGTGCTGCGCAACCGCGTCTACCTGGGGGAGATCTACTTCCGGGGCAGCTACCATCCCGCCCCCCATCCTCCCCTGGTGGACCAGCCGCTGTTCGAGGCGGCCCAGGCGCTGCTGGCCGAGCGGGGCGACACCCCCGCCGAGCGGGCAGCCTCGGCCACGACCTATCTGCTCACCGGGCGGGTGATCTGCGAAGGGTGCGGCAAGCGCTACCTGGGGATGGTCGCCCACGGCCGCAGTCAGCGCTACCGCTACTACACCTGCTACACCCGCCACCGCCACGGCAGGCTGGCGTGCGCCGCCGACCGGCTGGCCGCCGACCAGCTCGACCAGGCCGTGCTCCAGGCGCTGGTGGCCGCCTACGAGCAGACCGACCTGTTCGAACGCGCCATCGGCGCCGCCCGCCGCCAGGCCGCGACCCTGCGCGAGCAGTACGAGGAGGAGCTGCGCGCGGTGGGCGGCGAGATCGCCAAGGCCGAAGCCGCAATCAACCGCTACCTGGACGCCTTTGAAGCCGGCACCCTCCGCGAGCAGCAGTGCGGGCGAGGCGCTCACCACCAAGCTGGTCGAGCTCAACACCCGCCAGGACGAGCTGCGCGACCTGCTGGACACCGAGCCCCATCCGACACCCAACCCGCAAGAGGTGGCCGAGCTGCTCGAGCGGGTCCGCGCGGCGGTCCGGCACGGGCCGCTGCCGGTGCGCAAGACCCTGATCGACGCGCTGGTCGCGGAGATCCGCGTGCACAGCCGCGACCACATCGTCCCGGTGTTCCGGCTGCCGAACGGCCGCCACCAGCCTGATGGCGCGGTTCGCCCAGGGGTAGGTTGGGTAGCCCCGAGCGGATTCGAACCGCCGTTACCGCCTTGAGAGGGCGACGTCCTAGGCCACTAGACGACGGGGCCGTGCTGCGTTGTGCTGGGGTGCTAGGACTCGAACCTAGACTAACGGGGCCAGAACCCGTCGGGCTGCCAATTACCCCACACCCCATGGGTGAGCATGGGCCTTACGCCCACGGGCTCGCGCATCGTACCGGCTTCCGCCCTCTCCCCTCAACCGACCAAGGTCCTCGCCCGGTCCAGGCGGGCGAGCGAGCGGCCCCGGCCGAGCAACTCCATGGACTCGAACAGCGGCGGGCTCACGAGGCTTCCCGTGACGGCCAGGCGGATGGGCTGGAACGCCTGCTTCGGCTTGAGGCCCCGCTCCTGCTGCAGACCTCGCAGGGTCGCCTCAATCGCCTCGGCGGTCCACGGCTCCAGCGGCTGGAGGCGCTTGGCCGCGTCCTCCAGGAAGCTTCTGCCCTCGCCGTCGAGGACCTTGGCGACGGCGGCCGGGTCCATGACGACGTCGTCGGTGAGCAGGAACCCGACCATGCCGGGGACCTCGTCGAGGCGGGTGACCCGCTCGACCACCAGCGGCGCGGCCCGGCGCAACAGCTCCGGGGTGGCGTCGGGGTAGCCGGCCTGGCGGACGAGCTCTAGGGCGCGGCCGGCGAAGTCGTCCGGGTCGAGCTGGCGCATCCACCAGCCGTTCACGGCCGCCAGCTTCCTGTCGTCGAACGCGGCCGGGTTGTGGGACACCCGCTCGACCGAGAATGACCGCTCCAGGTCGGCCAGGCTGAAGTGCTCGGTGTGGTCGTCCAGGGACCAGCCGAGCAGGGCCAGGTAGTTGACCATCGCCTCGGGCAGGTAGCCCTGGGCCCGGAACGCCTGCAGCGAGACCTGGTCGCGCCGCTTGGAGAGCTTCTTGCGGTCGGGCCCGACGAGCAGGGGCAGGTGGGCGAACTGGGGCGGCTCGGGCCGGCCCAGGGCGCGGAACACGTGCACCTGCCTGGGCGTGGACGGGAACAGGTCCTCGCCCCGGATCACGTGGCTGACGCCCATGTCGACGTCGTCGAACACGGCCGCCAGCATGTAGGTGGCGATCCCGTTCGGCCGCAGGATCACGAAGTCGCTGAGGGTGGCGTTGTCGAACCGGACCGTCCCCCGGATCAGGTCGTCCACCACCGTCTCGCCGTCGTCGGGGAGCCGGAACCGCACCGCGGCCCTGCGGCCCTCGGCCGCGAAGGCGCGCAGCTGCTGGCCGGTGAGGTGGCGGCAGCGGCCGTCGTAGCCGGGCGGGCGGCCCTGCGCCTCGGCGGCACGGCGCCGCTCCTCGAGCTCCTCGGCGGTGCAGTAGCACGGGTAGGCGTCGCCTTGGGCGATCATCGCGTTGACGGCGGCGTGGTAGCGGTCGAGCCGCTCGGTCTGCACGTACGGCCCGTTGGGCCCGCCCACGCCGTACCCCTCGTCCCACGACAGGCCGAGCCAGCGCAGGGCATCGGCGATCGAGTCGGCGCCGCCCTCGACGTTGCGCTCCACGTCGGTGTCCTCGATGCGGACCACGAAGGCGCCGCCGTGCCTGCGCGCGTAGAGGTAGCTGAACAGGGCGGTGCGCGCCGTGCCGACGTGGAGGAACCCGGTCGGCGAGGGCGCGAACCGGGTGCGGACGGTGCCGCCTGCGTCGTCGCTCATGGCGCCGATCGTAGCAGCAGCGTTGAACTCGTCGTTTGCCTGCCGGTCTGGCCGGTAATGCTTGCTTGGGTAGCCACCGCGGAGGACGGGTGGCTGCGATGCGGTCAGGAGGACCCCCGTTGCCTGGCAACCACTCTTCCCCTACTGGCAGGCTCCTCCGGGTCGCGATGGTCGCGCCGCCCTGGTACCAGCTCCCCCCGGACGGGTACGGCGGCATCGAGGCGATGGTCTACTCGCTCAGCGAGGAGCTGAGCGCCCGCGACCACGACGTCACCCTGATTGGCGCCGGCCAGCCCACCGTGTCGGGCGGGTTCCGGCAGACCTTTGCCGAGCCGCCCAGCGCCAAGATCGGCCAGCCCATCCCCGAGGTCACCCACGCCCTGATCGCTGCCGAGCACCTCGGCGAGCTCGACGTCGACGTGGTCCACGACCACTCCCTGGCCGGGCCGCTCACCGCGCGGGCGCGGCCGTCGCCGACCGTGGTCACCACCCACGGCCCGATCGAGGGCGACCTGGCGGAGTACTACGCCAACCTCGGCCCTAGCGTCTGCCTGGTCGCGATCTCGGAGTACCAGCGCTCGCGCGCGCCCGACCTGCCCTGGTCGGGGGTGGTCCACAACGCGATCCCGGTCGACGAGTACCCGTTCCAGGCCGAGAAGGAGGACTTCTGCCTGTTCCTCGGCCGGATGAACGGCGAGAAAGCCCCCGACCTGGCCATCGAGGCGGCCAGGTCGGCTGGGCGCCGCATCGTGGTGGCGGCCAAGTGCGCCGAGCCCGAGGAGAAGCGGTACTTCGAGGAGCAGGTGCAGCCGCTGCTCGGGCCGGACGCCGAGTGGTTCGGGCAGGCCGACAACGAGCAGAAGAAGGACCTGCTGGCCAGGACCCGCTGCCTGGTCTTCCCGATCCAGTGGGACGAGCCCTTCGGCCTGGTCATGGTCGAGGCGATGGCCTGCGGTACCCCGGTGGTGGCCCTGCGCGGCGGGTCGGTGCCCGAGGTGGTCGAGGACGGCGTCACCGGCTGGGTCCGCGATGACCGGGCCGAGCTGCCAGCAGCCATCGAGCGTGCCGCCGAGCTCGACCCGGAGGCGTGCCGGCGGCGGGTCGCCGAGCGCTTCGCCGTCCCCGTCATGGCCGACGGGTACGAGGCGGTGTACCGCAGGCTTGCCGAGGGACGGAGCCCCTGAGGGCCTCGTGACGGAGCCCCTGAGGGCCTCGTGACGGAGCCCCTGAGGGCCTCGTGACGGCGGCGGCCTATGGCACCTCAGCCGGCGACGCGTGACGGAACAGGGCGCTCAGCCGCTAACGAATCGATAAAGACCTGTCCCGGGCGTGCCGACATGTCGGTTACCGACCGGTCGGAAACGGCCGCACCTGGCAGCGGCCGATCGGGGCCGTGGCGTCCCGACCAGGAGGTCCGCTTGCCTACCGACCAGGCTCGCTCACCGCTGCGCATCGCCGTCGTCGCACCGCCGTGGTACCCGCTGCCGCCAGGCGGCTACGGCGGGATCGAGGCGATGGTGTACTGGCTGGTCGAGGGGCTGGTCGCCCGCGGCCACGAGGTCACCCTGATCGGGACGGGCGAGAGCCGGACCAGCGGGACCTTCCGGCGCACCTACGCCGAGGCGCCCACCGACCGCATGGGCCAGCCGATGCCCGAGGTCATGCACGCGCTGATGGCGTCCGACCATCTCGACGCGCTCGACCTGGACGTGGTGCACGACCACTCCTTTCTCGGCCCGCTGGCGACCAGGTGCCGGCGGGCGCCGACCGTGGTCACCGCGCACGGCCCGGTCACCGGGGAGCTGACCGAGTACTACGGCCGGATCGCCCGCCAGACCGCGCTGGTCGCGATCTCCGATGCCCAGCGGGCCGGCGGCCGTGGTGTCCGCTGGGCGGGCACGGTCCCCAACGCCGTCCCGGTGGCCGAGTACCCGCTCGAGGTCGACAAGGACGACTACTGCCTGTTCCTCGGCCGGATGAACCCGGAGAAGGCACCCGACCTGGCCATCCAGGCGGCCCGGGCGGCCGGCCGCCCGATCGTGGTGGCTGCCAAGTGCTCGGAGCCCGCGGAGAAGCGCTACTTCGACGAGCGGGTCCGGCCCCTGCTCGGCCCCGACGTGGAGTGGTTCGGGGAGGCCAGCACCGGCGATAAGAAGGCCCTGCTGGCCAGGGCGCACTGCCTGGTCTTCCCGATCCGGTGGGACGAGCCCTTCGGCCTGGTCATGGTCGAGGCGATGGCCTGCGGCACCCCGGTGGTGGCCCTGCGTCGCGGGTCGGTGCCCGAGGTGGTCGAGGACGGCGTCACCGGCTGGGTCCGCGACACCCCGGCGGAGCTGCCCGAGGCGATCAACCAGGTCCACCTGCTCGACCCGAAGACGTGCCGCAAGCACGTCCTCACCCGGTTCGACCTGCCCCGCATGGCCGCCGGGTACGAGACCGTCTACCGGCGCCTGCTCCGCGCCCGCACGGCGCGGGCGAGCTGAGGGTCAGGGACGGCTGGCGCTCCTCCCGTCCACCAGGGTCAGGGACGCGCCTGCCAGGGGGCTGGCGGCTCGGCCACGACCGGGTTGGCGAGCACGCCGACGCCCTCCACCTCGACCTCGACCCGGTCGCCGACGGCGAGCGGGCCCACCCCGGCCGGGGTGCCGGTCAGGATCACGTCGCCGGGAAGCAGCGTCATCACCGAGGAGATGAAGACGAGCAGCCCGGCCACGCCCCGCTCCATCAGCGACGTGCGGCTGGACTGGCGCGGCTCGTCGTTGACCAGGGTGCGCACGGCCAGGTCGCTCGAGTCCAGGTCGGTCTCGATCCACGGGCCCAGCGGGCAGAACGTGTCGAACCCCTTGGCCCGCGTCCACTGCCCGTCGGCCGCCTGCAGGTTGCGAGCGGTCACGTCGTTGGCGCAGGTGAAGCCGAGCACTCCCTGGAGCGCGTCCGCGTCCCGGAGGCGGCGGCCGACCTTGCCGACGATCACCGCCAGCTCGCCCTCGAAGTCGACCCGGTCGACGCCGGCCGGGTACACGATCGGGTCGCCCGGCCCGGTCACCGCGGTCGACGGCTTGAGGAAGATGATCGGGGCGGGCGGGACCTCGTTGCCCAGCTCGTGGGCGTGCGCCGCGTAGTTGCGGCCGACCCCCACCACCTTGGTCGGCAGCACCGGCGCGAGCAGCTTGACGTCGCCGGCCGGGACCTGCTCGCCGGTGTACTGGAACGGCCCGAACGGGTGCGGCGTGATCGGCTCGATCGCCTCCCCCTCCATGATCCCGAACTCGACCTGGTCGTCATGGCGATAGCGGACGATTCGCATCGACCTCTCCTGCGTTCTCGTGATCGGTCACCGGTCGGGGCCGCGGCCTCCTGGCTACGCCCGTAGGAGCAGCGCCTCCATGGTCAGGCCGGTGCCGAAGCCGAGCACCACGATCCACTCCCCCGCCCGCAGCACGCCCGAGTCGAGCAGCGACTCGAGGATGAACAGCACCGTCGCCGAGGAGCGGTTGCCGCCGTCGGCCAGCACCTCCCAGGACCGCGCGAGCTGCTCGTCGGCCAGGCCGAGGCGGCGCTGCACCCGCTCGAGGATCTCCGGGCCGCCCGGGTGGACCACCCAGTGGGGCACGTCGCCGGAGGTCAGCCCGCGGTCGGCCAGCAGCTCCCCCACCAGCCCGGCCAACCCCCGCTCGACCAGCGCGGGCACGCGGGGCGAGAGCGACATGTGGAAGCCGTCGTCGTCGACCATCCAGCCCATGCGGCTCTCGGTCCCGGGCACGGTCACCGTGCGGGCGCCCAGGATCGCCGGGCCTGGCCCGTCCACGCCGACCAGCGCGGCGGCCGCCCCGTCGCCGAACAGCGCCTGCGAGACCGCGTCCTCCCGGCTCTGCGCCGGCTGGAGGTGCAGGCTGCACAGCTCCACGCAGGCGACAAGGGCCCTGCTGCCCGACCCGGCCGGCGCGGCCAGGGCGGCCGCGGTCCGCAGCGCGGGCAGGGCCGCGTAGCAGCCCATGTGCCCGATCGCGAGCCGGCGCACGTTCGGCCCGAGCCCGAGGTCGGCGGCCAGGTGCACGTCCAGGCCGGGTCCTGCGTACCCGGTGCAGGAGACCGCGACCAGGTCGCCGATCTCGGCGGGGGCCTGCGGGCCGAGCCGGGCGAGGGCGCGCCGGGCTGCTTCGGCGCCGAGCCGGCGGGCTGCGGGCGGGAACGCCCGCATGCGGTCGGCGGTGGTCGGCATGCCCGCGTAGAACGCGTCGACGTCGATGACGGCGGCGCGCCGCTCCACCCGGCTCGCCTCGAACACCTTCGCCCACGCCGGGTCCCACCCGGGCAGCCGGGCGAAGAACGCGTCGACGATGTCGGCCTGCTTGTAGACGTGCCCGGGCACCGCGGTGCCGACGGCTTGCAGCCGCGCGCTCATCGAGTCCATCGATCCTTCCGGGGGGCGATCGTCAAGGGCTCCCTGCGGCCTGGGCTCCCCGCGACCCTGCCGGGGGTGATCGTCAAGGGCTCCCTGCGGCCTGGGCTCCCCGCGACCCTGCCGGGGGGCGCCTCCTCTGGGCTCCCGAGCCCCCGGGTCCCGCTTGCGGTAGTGGCCGAGGTAGGACGCCCGCCGGTCGCGGCCGGTGGCGAACTCGGGCAGGGGGAGACTGCGCCGGGTGAGGCCGCGGACGATGTCGGCCGGCCCGATCCGAGGGGCCAGTCCGGTGGTGGTCACAGCCTCGAGGCCGGCCCGGGTGAGCAGGTGGTCGAGCTCCCTCGGGCGGATGAACAGCCGCCAGTCATGGGTGCCCCGTGGCACGAAGCCGAGCAGCCGCTCGGCCCCGAACAGGGCGGTGAACCAGGCCCAGGCGGTGCGGTTGATGGTGTCGAACAGGAAGCTCCCACCCGGGCGGAGCACCCTGGCGACCTCTTCCACCACGGCGGGCAGGTCCGGGATGTGCTCGAGGACGTCGGCGGCCACCACCGCGTCGAAGCTCCCGGAGGCGAACGGCAGCCGTTCCATCCGCCCGGCTGCCGGGCGGAAGCCGTCCGGTACCGCCCGACGCGCCACCCGCAGGCACGCCGGCGACAGGTCCAGCCCGGTCACCACCGCCCCGGCACCGGCCAGGCCCTTGGCGACCAGGCCGCCACCGCAGCCGGCGTCGAGCACCAGGCGCCCGTGCGCGTCGCCCAGCTCGCGCAGGTAGAACCCGACGCGGGGGCCGTTCATGGCGTGCAGCAGCCCGGCTGGCCCCTCAGGGTCCCACCACAGCTCGTCGAACTCGCTGTAGTGCTCGAGGTCGATGTCGTACCGGGCCGGCGGCACCGGCCGGGTCCGGTCGATCGTCCTCACGGCAGCGCCCCCGCGCCAAGCTCCACCCTGCCGACCCACTGCAGCGTGGCGTCATGGGACGGCGGCAGCAGGAGCCCCGCGTGCGCGTCGCGCAGCAGCCGCTCCACCGGCCCGGACCGCAGGTACGCGGTGCCTCCGGCGGTCCGCAGGGCGAGCGTGCAGACGTGCACGGCCGCCTGGCAGACGAACAGCTTGGCGGCGGCCATCTCGCCGTAGTGGGCGACCGGGTCGGGGTTGGGCGCGCGCCCCACCGCCGCGAACAGCATCGCCCGGGCCGCGTCAAGGTGCATGCGCATCTCCCCGACCGCCTGCTGGACGCCGGGCAGCTCCGACAGGGTCTGACCCAGGCCCTCGTTCCGCCGCCTGGGCAGGCCGTCCACGACGTGCCGGTAGGCGGCCTCGGCCGCGCCCAGGAACACGCTCGCGAACGACGGCCACGACCAGTGGGAGCCGGTCAGGAAGCTCGCCGCCACCGCGAAGCCCTGGTCCACCACGTGCTCGTCGGGGATGAGCAGGTCGTCGATGGCGAGCACGTGGCTGCCGGTCGCCCGCATGCCCATCGCCTTCCACTCCCCCACCACCCGCACGCCCTTGTCGGGCTTGGGGACCAGGAACCCGATCGGCTCCCGGCCGGCCTCGGTCTCCACCGCGGCCGACAGGAACAGGTGGGTGGCGCGCGGGAGCCCGGTGAAGAACGTCTTCATCCCCGACAGCCGGTAGCCGCCGTCCACCCGCACCGCGGTCGACGCCTGGTACCACCAGTTCCCCCCGGACTCCGACTCCGAGAAGCCGCCCGCCAGCATGGCGCCGTCGGTCACCACCAGCTTGAGGAACGGCTCGACCCTCTCCCGCAGCCCCTCGGCGAGGATCCCGACCCCGTGCAGGTGCATGTTCACCGCCAGCGCGGTCGCCGGCGAGCCCTCGGCGAGCCGGCTCTGCGCGGCGACCAGGTCAAGGGCGCTCGCGCCCAGGCCGCCCAGCTCGCGCGGCACCGTGATCGCGGTGTAGCCGCTGGCCACGAGCTCGTCGATGTCCTCGTGGGCGAACGCGTCGGCCTCGTCGTAGCGGGCGGCCCGCTCGGCCAGGGCCGGCGCCAGCCGCGCCGCGAAGTCGACGATCTCCTGGCGGGGCGCTGCCGGACGGTCGGACTGGTCCATTGACGTTGGCTCCTCCTGCACTCCCGACGGCTGCGCAGGCGTACCCGGCCAGCCCTCCACGATCAGCCGCGAACGCCTCGCCTCCTCGACGGGCACGTGCCCGGCCCGCGGGCCCGGCCGGCGTGCCGGCCGGCCGTCCAACCGCGCGCTAGCGGCGACCGGAGACGAGCAGGCACGAGGTCCGATCTTACCGTTCTCGGGATCGGTGCATCTGGGCGCGGGCCCGGACGGCGGGGTTCCGATCGCGCCCAGGCCGATCTGGGTGCCTGCTCCCACCAGATCCGGGCGGCCCGGACGGGCGGGATGGGCGCGGGTGCCGATAGGCGCCGGCGCGCCGGTGCCAGACGATGCTGCAGTGCCGTGGTTCACGTGAATCGGAGAGGAACCAGAAGATGTCTGTGATCGCCCCGCCCCGCCGCCACTCGCCGCTCGCGGCCGCGAGGGCGCTCGCTGCCGCCACCCCGGCCGGTCGGGACCGCTACGTCGACCTGCTGCGGGTCGGCAGCATGCTGGTGGTCGTCCTCGGCCACTGGCTCATGACCGTCACCTTCTGGCAGGACGGCCGCCTCACGGGCGGCAACGCCCTCACCAGCGTCCGGGGGCTGTGGCTGGCCACCTGGGTCCTGCAGGTCATGCCCGTGTTCTTCTTCGTGGGTGGGTTCTCCAACCTGGTCACAGTGGAGGCGGTCACCCGCCGGGGCGGCGGCTGGGTCGAGTTCGTCACCGGCCGGGCGGCCCGCCTGCTCCGCCCCGGCACGCGGGTCGGGTCAGCGGGACTCCTGCGCTCAAAGGGTATAGTTCGTCCTGTCTCGAACGGCTTCGTAGTCAGCCTGATCAAGCTGGTGGCACCAGAGTGCACGGCCGTCAACACGGAGTCGCTTTGTGAGAGGTGACCAGCATGTCACCTCAACCTGCGGTTCTCCCCAGGCTCGCCGTAGCTCGCAGACGGCCTCGAGCGCTGGAACCAGGTCGGTATCGGTGGATGCCACGACGGCCGCGTCGTAGTAGCGCCGCGACGCGTTGAACACCAGATCAACGGCCAACGCGACGTCCACGCCTTTCTCCTGAGCCTTCTCGGCTGGCCAGTTCCTTGGGTAGCGGAGTGGTCGAGTGAAGGGCTTGACGCCTTGGCTCTCCCAGACCGCTCGCTGCTTCATGTGGGCAGCATTTGCCTTGGGCTCCTTGGAGGACGATGGCGTGCCGGTGAGACCCGCACCTCTTCTAGTTGTCGGGGCCGAGGGTTCCGGGCCGAACCACGGGCGGTGAAAAGTTCCCCGAACCGTCGGGGATGAACCTGTCCGTAGGAGGAGGGGTCGCCGCGTGCATGGAAGGCCTCGCGGGCGTCCCGGTAGAGGTTCTGAGCGTCGATGAAGACCCAGACGCGCAGCGGAGATGAACTCACCCACGACCCCCTGCACGAGAAAGCCCCGCCAGTTCGCCGAAGCGAACGGCGGGGAGCATTGAAACCACAGGGTAGCTAGCCTTACGGCCCACCGTCAAGCTTCCTCCCAGGTCAACGCGTAGGTCCAGGATTCCTGAACTGCCAGGGCAGTCCTCGTCAAGCCGTCCAGGCGCTCCTGCGGGTTGCCCGGACGGACAGTGGCACAACCCCGGCGGTGCCCGCTCGGTCGGCAGCCACCGCGTGGTAGCGCCGTCTGGCTGCCCGTGGCCTACCGGGTCGAGTGCCGTTGGCGGAGCTGGGCCGCTGCGCCCCGGGCCAGCCAGGTGCACCAGAACGCGAGCAGCACCATGAACGCGTGGAGCATCGCGCGGCCGGGATGGCCCTGCCCGGCCGAGAGGCCGCTGAGCGCGGCGGCCGCGATCGACTCGCCCAGCCAGCAGGCCGCCAGCCTGCCGAGCGTCCTGGCCACCGGGCCGGCCAGTTCGTCCGGGAGCACGCCGGCCTGGACGCGGGTGACCAGCACCGAGGTCCACGGTGCCAGGATGAAGAACGGGCCCCACAGCAGCAGAGACGCCTCGGCGAGGGCGACGTTGCCGGCGGCGAGGCCGTACACCTCGAGCGGGGTGAGCACGAGCCCGGCGGCGGTCTGGATCCACAGCCACGTCCAGCGCCCACGCGAGACCGAGTCCCGCAGGTACTGCAGGACGCTCATCGCGCCGCCGGCCGGTCCGCCCCCGTCATCACCGCCAAGCATACTGGCCGACCCGATCCCTGGTGCGGCAGGTCGGCGTCGTGACAGCCGGGCCTGCCGCTGGCTCACTCGTCCGCCCGCGGCCTCGCCCCTGCCGAACGCGCCTCGGGCTCAGGCCGCCCGATGGGTCAGGCCGCCCGATGGGTCAGGCCGCCCGATGGGTCAGGCCGCCCGATGGGTCAGGCCGCCCGATGGGTGGGCCCGCCGGGGCGGGGTGCCCGCTCCCGCAGCCGCCAGTTGCCCGCTTGCCACGTCGCGCGGCCTTCGCGCTCGAGCCGGCGCCCGGCCAGGGCGGCGTGCTTGCAGGGCACCGGGAGGTACGCCCGGTAGTCGCCGGACGGGCAGGTGCAGTCGAACACGAGCACGCCGCGCTCGACCCCGTGAACGCACACCCGGTAGCTGCCGTCCTGGGAGTCGGCCTTGACCAGGATCGAGCCGTCCGGCTGGAGCCGGGCCCGGTGCCCCTGCTCCACCGCCCGCACCTCCGCGGCAAGCGCATACACGGGATCGCCGACGTAGACCGGGACCGTCATGGTCGTCCGGTCGGCGACGTTGTCATCGAAGTTCTGCATAGGGACATTTTACCCGTTCCTGGCTGCTCGCGCAGCGAGAACCCGCAGCTCAAGCGGCCAATCGGGGATGGCTGGCTCGGACCCGGAGATAGCGCGTCTCCGCGGGAACGCGCCGTGCCCGAGACCCGCGACTCGGCTGCGGTGGGTGTGATGGACGGAGATGGCGTGCGCTCGGCGGACGGGACCCGCGACGGCGGCAGGACCCGCCCCGGCCGGCACCGAGGGCTGCTCGTCGGCTTCGCCGGGGTGCTGACGAGCAGCGTCATCGGGTCGTTCCATGCGTTCTGTGAGGCCGAGGGGCTGGCCGTCGACGCCCTCTTCGGCCGCCTGGCCGGCGATCCCGTCGCACGCAGGCTGGTCGCCGACCTCGAGTGTGGGCGGATCGACGAGGCCTTGTTCGAGCCGGGCCTAGCCGAAGCCCTCGGCGTGCGGCCGGAGGGCCTGATCGACCGGCGGACGCTCGGCATGGCCACCGTCCACCACACCGACCCGGCGCAGAAGGCGGCCGCCCTGGAGGCGCTGCTCGAGGTCCCGCTGCGGCCGTGACCCGGGAGCGGGCCCGCCTGGGTGTTGAATCCTCGTGACCTACTTGGCCGAACCTGCTGAAATAAGAAGATGGACGCATATGGACCGGCCTCCTACGGCGACCAGGTGGCCGACGTCTACGACGAGTGGCACGGCAACCTGCCCGACACCCGGGACTGCGTGGAGCGGCTGGCCGAGCTGGCCGGCCCCGGTCCCGCGCTCGAGCTGGCCATCGGCACCGGCCGGGTCGCGCTGCCCCTGGCCGCTGCGGGCGTCGAGGTCCACGGCATCGACGCCAGCGAGCGCATGGTGGAGCGGCTGCGGGCCAAGCCCGGGGGCCGGGACATCCCGGTCACCATCGGCGACTTCGCCGAGGTCGCCGTCGAGGGCCCGTACCACCTCGTCTACCTCGTCTACAACACCCTGTTCATGCTGCTGTCACAGGACGCCCAGGTCGTCTGCTTCGTCAACGTGGCCGCCCGGCTCACCCCCGGCGGGGTCTTCGTGGTCGAGGCGTTCGTGCCGGACGTCGGGCGCTTCGCCCACGGGCAGGCGGTGACGGCCGGACGGTTCAGCCCGGAGGGCGTCCGGCTCGACCTCGCCGTCCACGACCCGGTCGCGCAGCGGATCGACTCCCAGCTCGTGCTCGTCCGGCCGGAGGGGGTACGGCTGCAGCCCACGCTCCTCCGCTACGCCTGGCCGGCCGAGCTGGACCTGATGGCCCGCCTGGCCGGCCTCCGCCTCCGCAACCGCTGGGCGGGCTGGCAACGGGAGCCGTTCACCGCCTCCGCCGAGAAGCACGTCTCGGTGTACGAACGATCACCCTGACCGCTGGCGGCATCGCGCCCTCATGGCGACCGCGGTCAGGCGACCGCGGTCAGGCGACCCTGGCACAGGCGCTCCTGGGGGCCCCTCGTGCGCCTACAACTCGCGCTTGGCCTGTCCCCTGGCCCCGCCCGAGAACCGCCTGTGGCCCCGCCCGAGAACCGCCTGGACGCACCGGTCAGGGCCGGGAGCTGGCCTTCCCCCACCCGGTCTGACCGGGCGGGACGGGCAAGTCCCGCTCCGCCCTCGCAGCCGGTCGTCTCAGCGCAGCGGCTCGACCCGGTAGCCGAGCTTCTCGAGGTCGGCGACGATCTCGTCGCGGTGGATGGAGTTGCGGGTCTCGAGGGTGAGGCGGATCTCGACCTTGGCCACGTCGAGGTCGAGGCCGGAGCGGTGGTGCTCGACCTGGAGGACGTTGAGGCCGAGGCGGGCGATCTCGGCGGTGAGGGTCGCCAGGCTCCCCGGCCGGTCGTCGACCACCACGCGCAGGACCACGTAGCGGCCGGCGGCCGTCAGGCCATGGTCGATGAGCTTGATGAGCAGCAAGGGGTCGACGTTGCCGCCCGAGAGCACGGTGACGACCGGCCCGGAGCCGGGCACCTTGCCGCTGAGGACCGCGGCGAGCGTGGCCGACCCGCTGGGCTCGACGACCGCCTTGGCCCGCTCCAGGAGCAGCAGGAGTGCCTGGCTGATCTCCTCCTCGGTGACCGTGACGACGTCGTCCACGCGGGCCTTGACGTGGGCCAGGGTGAGGGGGCAGGGAGACTTGAGCGCGATCCCGTCGGCCATGGTGGCCAGGCGTTCGAGGCGCACGCAGCGGCCGGCCTCGAGCGAGGCGCGCATGGCGGCGGCGCCGGCCGCCTCCACCCCGACCACCCGAACCTCTGGCCGCAGGCCGTCCAGGGCGGTGGCGACGCCCGAGATCAGGCCGCCGCCGCCGACCGAGACGACCACCGTCTCGGCCTCGGGCGCCTCCTCGACCAGCTCGAGCCCCACGGTGCCCTGGCCCGCGATGATCAGCGGGTCGTCGAACGGGGGCACGAGCACCGCGCCGTGCTCGGCCGCGAACCGCTGGGCCCGCTCGATGCAGTCGTCGACCGAGTCGCCGCCGATCACCACCTCGGCCCCGTACCCCCTGGTCGCATCGACCTTGGGCAGGGGTGCGGAGGAGGGCATGAAGATCGTGGCCTTGTGGCCGGTGAGCGAGGCGGCCAGGGCCACCCCCTGGGCGTGGTTGCCGGCCGACGCGGCCACCACCGCGCAGCCCGGGTCGAGGCGGGAGATGCGGTTGTAGGCGCCGCGGATCTTGAAGGAGCCGGTGCGCTGCAGGTGCTCGGGCTTGAGCAGGACCGGCCGGCCGGCGAGCCGGCTGAGCGTGTCGGAGCGGTCGACCGGGGTGGGACGCAGCACGCCGGCCACCCGCCGCCCGGCCTCCTGGACCTCCTCCAGGGTGACCAGGACAGGGTCGCTCCCGGCCGGGCTGTGCCCCGGTGCCCGCGATCGCATGCCCTGACGATAGCCGCTCGGGCGGGCCGGCGCACCGGGCGGGATCCCACCGGCCGCGGCCGGGTCAGCGATGCGCGGCGGCGGCTGCGGTGGTCGCCGTCCGGGCGCGGAGCAGGCCGTACTCGATGCCGTCGGCCAGGGCCTCCCAGGAGGCGGTGACGATGTCGTCGGAGACGCCGACCGTGGTCCACTCCCCGGCCGGGTCGGCCGAGGTGATGAGCACCCGGGTCACCGCCTTGGTGCCGGCCCGCCCGTCGAGGATGCGCACCTTGTAGTCGACCAGGTGGACGCTGTCCAACTCGGGGTGGTCGTCGGCCAGGGCCCGGCGCAGGGCCTGGTCCAGGGCATGCACCGGCCCGACCCCCTCTCCCACCGCCACGGTGCGGCGGTCCCCCGCCGAGGACCCGGGGGGCGGAGCGTCAGCCCCCCGGTCAGGGACCGGGGGCCCGGGGGGCGGAGCGTCAGCCCCCCGGTCAGGGACCGGGGGCCCGGGGGGCTCAAGGTCAGCCCTCCGGTCAGGGACCGGGGGCCCGGGGGGCGGAACGTCAGCCCCCCGGTCAGGGAGGTGTAGCCGCACGGTCGCCTCGCTCACGTCGGTGCCGTCGCGGCCGCGCTCGACCAGGACCCGGTAGCCCTCGAGCGCGAACGGCGCCTCGAGCTGGCCCGCCTCGCGCCGGACGAGCAGCTCGAACGAGGCGTCGGCGATCTCGAACGTGTAGCCGCGGTGCTCGAGCTCCTTGACCCGGTCGAGCACGCGCGCGCCCAAGGTGGCGTCTGCGTCGAGGTCCAGGCCGAGCTCGCCCGCCTTGGCCAGCACGTTGCTCCGCCCGGCGAGCTCGCTGACCAGGACCCGCATGCGGTTGCCGACCGCGGCCGGGTCGACGTGGGAGTAGGCGTCTGGCCGCCTGGCGATCGCCGAGGCGTGCAGGCCGGCCTTGGTCGCGAACGCCGACGAGCCGGCGTACGCCTGGCGGGCGTCGGGCACCAGGTTGGCCAGCTCGGCGATGGCGTGGGCGGTGGTGGTGAGCGCGCCCAGCCGGCCCGGCGGCAGCACCTTGCGCCCCTCCTTCAGCTCCAGGCCGGCCACCACCGCGAACAGGTCGGCGTTGCCGCACCGCTCTCCGTAGCCGTTGGCGGCGCCCTGGACGTGGCGGGCGCCGCCGGCGACCGCGACCAGGGAGTTCGCCACGGCGCACGCCGCGTCGTCGTGGAAGTGCCCGCCGATGCGGACCCCGGGGAGGGCGCTGGCGGCCTCAGCGACCACCTGGGCGACGGTGGTCGGCAGGGTGCCGCCGTTGGTGTCGCAGAGGGCGACCGTGTCCGCGCCGGCCTCGGCGGCCGCCCGGACCACCGCCAGCGCGTAGGCACGGTCGGCGGCCCACCCGTCGAAGAAGTGCTCGGCGTCGAACACGACCCGGCGCCCCTCGGCGGCCATGAGCCTGACCGAGTCGGCCACCATGGCCAGGTTCTCGTCCAGGGTGGTGCGCAGCGCCTCGGTGACGTGCAGGGCCCACGACTTGCCGACGAGCGCCACCACGGGCGCACCCGAGTCGAGCAGCGCCAGCAGGCTGGGGTCGTCGTCGGCGGCCCGGCCGGGCCGCCGGGTGGCGCCGAACGCGGACAGCACCGCGTGGCGCAGGGGCAGGTCGCGCACGCGCGCGAAGTACTCGGCGTCCTTGGGGTTGGAGCCCGGCCAGCCCCCCTCGACGACGTCGACCCCGAGGTCGTCGAGGAGCTGGGTGACGCGCAGCTTGTCGGCCACGGTGAAGCTGAGCCCGACCTGCTGGGAGCCGTCGCGCAGGGTGGTGTCGTAGGTTTCCACCCGCTCGGGGTCGCTGGCGGGTGCCGGTACGGGGCGCGGTCGGTCGCGCTTCAGGCGCAGCTGGTCGGAGCCGTTGTCAGGGACGTCGAAGGTCACGGGTGAGCCCTCCAGAGGCAGCGCACGGGCTGTCGCCTTGCGGCGACAGGGAACAGGACCGGCAGGGCGCCGGCGGTGGCGGGAGGGGCGCGGAAGGCGGGAGCGGGGCTACTCGACCGGCTCGAGCCAGTCGGTGTAGCGCTCGTCCCGGCCGCGGGTCGCGGCCACGAACACCTCCTGCACCCGGCGGGTAATCGGGCCCGGGTCGCCGAGGACCCGGTCGTCCACCTCCCGGATGGGCACGACCTCGGCGGCCGTCCCGGTGAAGAAGGCCTCGTCGGCCAGGTAGAGGTCGGTGCGCACGAGGTCGCTCTCGTGCACGTCGAGCCCCTCGTCGGCCGCGATCCGCATGATGCTGTCCCTGGTGATGCCGGCCAGGCACCCGGCCGCCAGCGGCGGGGTGTAGAGCGCGCCGCCGCGCACGATGAACAGGTTCTCGCCCGAGCCGTCGGTCACGTAGCCGTTCGGGTTGAGCAGGATGCCCTCGTCGTACCCGGCCTTGATCGCCTCGGCCTTGGCCAGCGAGGAGTTCAGGTACTGGCCGGTGGCCTTGGCCGCCGGCGGGATGATGTTGGGGTCGAGCCGCCGCCACGAGCTGACCTTGGCCCGCACGCCGGTCTCGAACGCCTCCTCGCCGAGGTAGGCGCCCCACGGCCAGCAGGCGATGGCCATGCGGACCTGGGAGACGAGCGGGTTGAGGCCGATCTCGCCGTAGCCGAGGTAGACGATCGGGCGGATGTAGCAGGTGCGGACGCCGTTCATCGCCACCAGGTCCTTGACCACCTTGACCGACCCCTCGAGCGAGACGGGCGGCTCCATGAGGTAGATCTTGGCGCTGCGGAACAGCCGCTTCATGTGGTCGGTGAGCCGGAACACCGCCGCGGTCCCCGACACCGTCTCGTACGCGCGGATCCCCTCGAACGCTCCCCACCCGTAGTGGAGGGACGGGGTCAGGACGTGGACGCGGGCGGCGTCCCAGTCGACGTACTCGCCGTCCATCCAGATCTTGCTGGTCGCCTGGATCGGCATGGGTACTCCTCCTCAAGAGCCAGACAGCGCTGCCTCGTCGCAGCTCACTGTGTCGTCGTCCGGATGATCGGCTCTCGGGGAGCCTCCGGGTCACCGGCGGTGGGCGGGGCGGGTACAGGTACCTCGTCCGCGACGGCCGCGGCGATCTGGTCCCCAAGCTCTCGTGTGGAGTATCTCGCAGCACCGGGCAGGACCGCCACGGCCGCGGCCTCGACCGCGGCGGCTGCCTGCGCCTCGCCGAGGTGGTCGAGGAGCAGCGCGGCGGACAGGACGGCGGCGACCGGGTTGGCCCGGCCCGTCCCGGCGATGTCCGGGGCCGAGCCGTGCACCGGCTCGAACAGCGACGGGCCCCGGTTCCCCCCTGGGGCCCCATCCGCCGGAGGGCTGGGCATGAGCCCCCCGGGCCCCCGGCCGCCCGGATTGAGGTTGGCGCTGGCGGCGGTGCCCAGGCCGCCGGCGATGGCCGCGCCGAGGTCGGTGAGGATGTCGCCGAACAGGTTGTCGGTCACCACCACGTCGAAGCGGCCCGGGTCGGTCACCAGGTACAGGCAGGCGGCGTCGACGTGGGCGTACTCGAGCCGCACCCCGGTCTCCTCGGCCACCTCGCGGGCGGTGCGCGCCCACAGCCCGCCCGCGTGGGTGAGCACGTTGGTCTTGTGCACCAGGGTGAGCACGCCGTCGCGCTCCCTGGCCCGGCCGGCGGCATAGCGCAGGCAGCGCTCGACCCCATGCCGGGTGTTCAGGGACTCCTCGGTGGCCACCTCGGCCGGGGTGCCCTGGTGGACGGTGCCGCCCGCCCCGACGTAGGCACCCTCGGTGTTCTCGCGCACCACTAACAGGTCGACGTCCGCAGGGGTGGCCCCGGCCAGCGGCGAGGCCACCCCCGGGTAGAGCTTCACCGGCCTGAGGTTGACGTAGAGGTCGAGCTCGAAGCGGAGCCGCAGCAGCAGCCCACGCTCCAGCACCCCGGGCGGGACGTCGGGCCGGCCGACCGCGCCGAGCAGGATGGCGTCCACCTGCCCGAGCTCCTTGAGCACGGTGTCGGGGAGCACCTCGCCGGTGGCGAGGTACCGGTCGGCGCCCAGGTCGAGCTCGGCCCAGTCGACCCCGAAGCCGAGGCGCGCGCCGGCGGCGTCGACCGCCTTGCGCGCCTCGGCGGTCACCTCGGGCCCGATGCCGTCCCCGGGCAGCACGGCGACCACATGCGTGCGCGACGGCCGATTCCGGCCGTCGCCATGGATGCCTGGAGCGTCCGCCGCCGGCGGGCTCCATGCATCGCGCGGAGCGCCCATCAGGCCTCCGTGCCGAACACGCGGCCCAGGGCGGCCCGGCGCTCGCGCTCCTCGTCGACCGGGTCGGGGGCGGCCGAGTCGTGCGGGGCCGCGTCGGCGGGGCCGACACGGACCCCGAACACGCGGGCCAGGGCGGCGTGGGCCTCCTTCGCGTGCGCGAGCCGCGTGGCGCCGGGCTGGCGGGTCATGCTGGCACTCCTTGCGTGCTGACCGGTTCGGGACGGGACGGGGCGGTGCGGGCGAGCCGGTTCACCGCCTGCAGGTAGGCGCGCGCCGAGGCCTCAACGATGTCGGTGGCCACACCGCGCCCGGTCACTCGGGTCCCTCCTGGCGTCTCGACCTGCACGGTGACGTCCCCGAGGGCGTCGGTCCCGCCGGTCACGGCCGAGACGTGGAACTCGACAAGGACCGCCTCGATCCCGACCGCCTTGGCGATCGCGGCGCAGGCGGCGTCGACCATGCCGTCGCCCACCGCCGACTCCTCGACCACCCCGCCGTCGTGGCTGAGCCGGACCGTCGCGGTCGGCGACATCACCGTGCCGCCGGCCACCTGCAGGCCGACGAACCCCCAGGCGCCCTCGTCCGCGAGCACCTCGTCGGTCACGATCGCCTCGAGGTCCGCGTCGGTGATACGCGTCTTGCGGTCGGCCATCTCCTTGAAGCGGACGAAGGCACGGGCGAGTGCCTCGCGGTCCAGCTCGAACCCGAGGCGGCGCAGCGCGTCGTCGACCGCGTGGCGGCCGGAGTGCTTGCCGAGCACGATCTGGCTGCCCTCCCGGCCGACCGCGGCCGCGTCGATGATCTCGTAGGTGCCCTTGTCGGCCAGGACGCCGTGCTGGTGGATGCCGGACTCGTGGGCGAAGGCGTTCTTGCCCACGACCGCCTTGTTGTACTGGACCGGGTAGCCGGTCAGGCGGGACACCAGCCGCGAGGCCCGGGCCAGCTCCTCGGTGCGCACGCCGGTCTCCACCCCGGGGAACTGGTCGGGACGGATGCGCAGCGCCATCACGACCTCCTCGAGCGCGGCGTTGCCGGCCCGCTCCCCGATGCCGTTGACGCACACCTCGACCTGGCGCGCGCCCGCCTGCACGGCAGCGAGCGAGTTGGCGGTGGCCAGGCCCAGGTCGTTGTGGCAGTGGCAGGAGATGACGTAGTCGCCGGCCACCTGCTCGCGCACGCGGCGGATGAGGGTGCCGAAGTCCCACGGGATGCCGTAGCCGACCGTGTCGGGGATGTTCAGGGTGGTGGCGCCGGCCTCCACCGCCGCCCGCAGCACCTCGAGCATGAAGTCGAGCGGGGTCCGGGTGGCGTCCTGGGGGCTGAACTCGACGTCGTCGGTGTGCTCGCGGGCCCGGCCCACGCCGGCCCGGGTCTCGGCCACCACCTGGGCCGGGGTCATGCGGAGCATGTGCTCCATGTGGCTCGGGCTGGTCGAGATGAACACGTGGATGCGCGCATGCCTGGCGTCGCGCAGCGCCTCCCAACAGCGGTCCACGTCGGCCCGCTGGGTGCGCGAGAGCGCGGCCACGGTCGACCCCTTGACCGCGCGGGCGATGCCCCGCACGGCCTCGAAGTCACCCTGGCTGGCTACAGGGAACCCAGCCTCGATGATGTCCACGCCGAGCCGCGCGAGCTGTTCGGCGATCTCCAGCTTGGCTTTGGCGTTGAGGTTGATGCCCGGGGACTGCTCGCCGTCCCTCAGGGTCGTGTCGAAGATCCTGATCCGATCGGCCACGGCCGAATCCCTCCAATGTGTGCTCCGCTTCCGTCTCCTGTCGCGCCGTGGGGCCCCCGTGAGGCAGCCGGCACAAGGCCGCCCCACGGCAGCGAAGGATGAGGAGGCTCGGCGTCACGGAGGTCGTCCCGATCACGCCCGTGCTCCTGGTTCGGCTGGGAGGTGGATGACGGTGCCGTCGTGGGCGCCGATCTCGTCCACCACCCGGTCCAGGACGCCGGCGGGTATGCCCGCGTCCACGGTGAGCGCCATCAGGGCTTCGCCGCCCTGCTTGCGCCGTCCGACTTGCATGCTCGCGATGTTCAGCCCGGCTGCGCCGAGGATGGTGCCAACCCGGCCGATGACGCCGGGGCGGTCCTCGTAGAACAGGAACATCATGTGCTCGCTGGGGGCCATGTCGAGCTCGAGGCCGTTGACCGACACCAGGCGCTCGGCGTCCCGCGGGCCGACCGTGGTCCCGGCCACGCTCACCGGACCCATGGGGCCGTCGCCCGAGAGCGTCACCAGGTTGACCCAGTCGCGGCTCTGGCCGGTGCGCATCTCGGACAGCTCGATGCCGCGCTCGGCCGCCAGCAGCGGCGCGTTCACGTAGGTCACCGGCTCGTGCACGACCGGGGTGAACATGCCCTTGAGCGCGGCCAGGTTGAGCACCCGGGTGTCGTGGGCGGCGAGCTTGCCGACGTACTCGACGGTGACCCGGCCGCCGCCGTGGACCAGCGCCCGGCCGCCTGGACCGCCGCCGGCGAACGCGGTGTAGAGGCGACCGAGCTTCTCGACCAGGGGCAGGAACGGGCGCAGGGCGTCGGGCACCGGCCCGGCGTCCACGTTGACCGCGTTGGGCACGAACTGGCCGGAGAGCGCGAGGAGGAGCTGCTCGGCGATTGCCAGCCCGGCCTTGTCCTGCGCCTCGGCGGTGGACGCGCCGAGGTGGGGCGTGACCACCACCTCGTCGACGTCGAACAGCGGGCTCTCCGTGGTCGGCTCCTCCACGAACACGTCGATGGCCGCGCCGGCCAGGTGACCGGACTCCACCGCCTTGGCCAGCGCCAGCTCGTCGACGATGCCGCCGCGGGCGGTGTTGACCAGGCGCGCGCCCGGCTTCATGGCGGCCAGCTCGCGCTCGCCGATCAGCCCGGTCGTCTCCACGGTCTTGGGCAGGTGGATGGTCACGATGTCGGACCGGGCCAGCACCTCGGTCAGGCTGGCCAGCTCCACCCCCATCTGGGTGGCCCGGTCGCGCGAGACGTAGGGATCGTAGGCGAGCAGCCGCATGCCGAAGGCGTTCAGGCGCTGGGCGACCAGCGCGCCGACCCGTCCCAGGCCGACGATCCCGAGCGTCTTGCCGTACAGCTCGGCCCCCTGGAAGCGCGCCCGCTCCCAGTGGCCCTCACGCAGCCGGGCGTGGGCCTGGGGGATGTTGCGGGCCTGGGCCAGCACCAGCGCGACGGTGTGCTCGGCGGCCGAGATCACGTTGGACTGGGGCGCGTTGACCACCAGCACCCCGAGGCGGGTGGCCGCGGCCACGTCGACATTGTCCAAGCCGATCCCGGCCCGCGCGACCACCTTGAGGTTGCGGCCGGCCTCGAGCACCTCGGCGTCGACCCGGGTGGCCGAGCGCACCACCAGCGCGTCGGCCCCGGCGACCTCGCCGAGCAGCTCCTCCCGGGTCATGGCGGCGCGGGCGTCCACCTCGTAGTGGGCGCGCAGCAGCTCGACGCCGGCCTCGGCCAGCGGTTCGGCGATCAGGATCCGGACCATCGCGACAGGCTACCCTACCCGGCCCTGATCCACCCGGGGGCTGCCGCCTTCGGCCACCTGAGCCCCCGGGCCCCCGTCGGGACGGCGCAGCCAGGACATCATCGCCCGGAGGGGCCGCCCGGTCTGCTCGATCTGGTGGTCGTGGCCGGCCTCGCGCAGGCGGGTGAAGTTGGGCCGGCCCTGGTCGTCCTCTGCGATCCACTCGCGGGCGAACTGGCCCGAGCGGATCTCGGCCAGCATGCGGCCCATCTCGGCCCTGGTCTCGTCGGTGACGATCCGCGGCCCGCGGGTGTAGTCGCCGTACTCGGCGGTGTCGGAGATCGAGTGGCGCATCCACGACAACCCGCCCTCGTAGAGCAGGTCGACGATCAGCTTCAGCTCGTGCAGGCACTCGAAGTAGGCGACCTCGGGCTGGTAGCCGGCCTTGACCAGGGTCTCGAACCCGGCCTGGACGAGCGCGGTGGTGCCCCCGCAGAGCACCGCCTGCTCGCCGAACAGGTCGGTCTCGGTCTCCTCCTGGAAGGTGGTGACCAGCGCTCCGGCCTTGGTGCCGCCGATGGCGCGGGCGTAGCTCTTGGCCACGTCCCACGCCTTGCCGCTGGCGTCCTGGGCCACCGCCACCAGCACGGGGGTGCCCTGGCCCTCCTCGAACTGGCGGCGGACCAGGTGCCCTGGCGCCTTGGGGGCGACCATGGCCACGTCGACCTCTGGTGGCGGGGTGATGTAGCCGAAGTGGATGTTGAACCCGTGGGCGAAGAACAGCGCGTCGCCCTGCTTGAGGTTGGGGGCGATGTCGGTCTGGTAGAGGTGGCGCTGGACGGTGTCGGGCACCAGCACCATGACGAGGTCGGCCCAGGCGACCGCCTCGGCCGGGGAGGTGACCGAGAGCCCGGCCGCCTCCGCCTTGGGCTTCGACGCCGACCGCTCGCCGAGCCCGACCCGAACCTCGCACCCGGAGTCGCGCAGCGAGAGCGCGTGCGCGTGACCCTGGGAGCCGTAGCCGAGGACCGCGACCTTGCGGGCCTGCACCAGGCCGAGGTCGGCGTCGTCGTCGTAATAGACGGTGGCCATCAGTGAACCTCCGGGTTCTCGTCGGGGGGGTTCAGGGGGCTCAAGGTTAGCCCCCCGATCGGTCAAGGGGGTTCGGGGGGCTCAAGGTTAGCCCCCCGATCGGTCAAGGGGGTTCGGGGGGCTCAAGGTTAGCCCCCGATCGGTCAAGGGGGTTCGGGGGGGTGCGTTCTGCCCCCCGATCACATGGGGACGACAGGGAGTGGACGCCACTTGCATCATGCCGACCTGGGCACGCGAAGCACACGGTCGGTGATGCCGCGGTTGCCGCGGGCAAGGGCGACCCTGCCGGTGCGGACCAGCTCGCGCACGCCGTACGGCTCGAGCATCTCGAGCATGGCCGCGACCTTGTCGGGGCTGCCGGTGGCCTCGATCGTGAGCGACTCCGGGGCGACGTCGACGATCTTGCCCCGGAACACCTCGGCCAGCTCGATGATCTGGTAGCGCAAGGCCGGGTCGGCCTTGACCTTGATGAGCAGCAGCTCCCGCTCGACCGCGCGGCCGGGCTCCAGCTCGACGATCTTGAGCACGTTGACGAGCTTGTTGAGCTGCTTGACGACCTGCTCCAGCGGGCGCTCGGCGCAGTCGACCACGATCGTCATCCGGCTCACCGACTCGTCCTCGGTGGGGCCGACCGCCAGCGACTCGATGTTGAACCCGCGCCGGCTGAACAGGCCGGCGACCCGGGCGAGCACCCCGGGCTTGTTCTCGACCAGCACGGAGAGGGTATGGAAGCTCATGCGGTCCGCACCTCCCGGCGGGGTGTGACGACCACCTGCGACTCGTTCTGGTGGCGGCTCATGCGGTCCGCACCTCCCGGCGGGGTGTGACGACCACCTGCGACTCGTTCTGGTGGCGGCTCATGCGGTCCGCACCTCCCGGCGGGTCGCGGCGGCCTGCTCCTCGGGGGAGAACTCGGGGCCGAGAATGATCTCGTCGTTGGGGCGGCCGGCCGGGACCATCGGGAACACGCCCTCGTGGGCGTCGACCCGGAAGTCGACCACGGTGGGCACGCCCTCCACCCCGAGGGCCTTCTCGAGGGTCGCGTCGACGTCCTCGGCCCGGCCGCAGCGCAGCCCGACCCCACCGTACGCCTCGGTCAGCTTGACGTAGTCGGGCACGTCGAACCCGAGGGCGACCTCGGAGTAGCGCTCGTCGTAGAACAGCTCCTGCCACTGGCGGACCATGCCGAGGTGGCCGTTGTTGAGGATGAAGACCTTGATCGGGATGCGCTCCACGGTGCAGGTGGCCAGCTCCTGCGCGGTCATCTGGAAGCAGCCGTCGCCGTCGATGGCGATCACCAGCTCGCCGGGCCGGCCCACCTGGGCGCCCATCGCGGCCGGGACCGCGAACCCCATCGTGCCGAGGCCGCCCGAGTTGATCCAGGAGCGGGGACGCGAGAACCGGAAGAACTGCGACGCGTACATCTGGTGCTGGCCCACGCCGGCGACCACCACCGCGTCCCCGCCGGCCAGGGCCGAGACCCGCTCGACCACGTACTGGGGCTTGAGCCGGCCGTCGGGCTGCTGGTCGTAGCGGTACGGGAAGCGCTCCTTCCAGTCGTTCACGCCCCGGAGCCAGCCGGCGGTGTCGCCCGGCCCCTGCCCGGCGACCACGCCCTGGTAGGCGGCCACCAGCTCCTCCAGCACCAGCTTGATGTCGCCCACGATGGGCACGTCGGCCGCGCGGTTCTTGCCGATCTCGGCCGGGTCGATGTCGGCGTGGACGATCCGCGCCCTGGGCGCGAAGGCGGCCAGGTTGCCGGTCACCCGGTCATCGAAGCGGGCGGCCAGCGCCACGACCAGGTCGGCCTCCTGCAGGGCGGCGACCGCGGCGTAGTTGCCGTGCATGCCGGGCATGCCGAGCGCCAGCGGGTGGGTGTCGGGGAACGCGCCCCTGGCCATCAGCGTGGTGGTGACCGGCGCCTGGGCCGCCTCGGCCAGCTCACGCAGGGCCTCGTGGGCACCTGCCTTGATCACGCCGCCGCCCACGTACAGGACGGGCCGGCGCGCCTCGCGGAGCATGGCGGCCGCCTCGCGCACCCGCTTGGCGTGGGGCCGGACGGTGGGCCGGTAGCCGGGCAGGTCGATGGACTCCGGCCAGGTGAACTCGGTGGCGGCCTGGAGGATGTCCTTGGGCAGGTCGACCAGGACCGGCCCGGGCCGTCCGGTGGAGGCGATGTAGAACGCCTCGGCGATCGCCCCCGGGATGCGGGCCGGATCGGTCACCAGCTCGTTGTGCTTGGTCACCGGGATGGTGATGCCGGTGATGTCGGCCTCCTGGAACGCGTCCGAGCCGATGTTCCCGCTCGGCACCTGGCCGGTGATCGCCACCAGTGGCACCGAGTCCATGTAGGCGTCGCAGAGGGCCGTCACCAGGTTGGTCGCGCCGGGGCCGCTGGTGACCATGCAGACCCCGACCCGCCCGGTCGCCCAGGCGTACCCCTCGGCGGCATGGCCGGCGCCCTGCTCGTGGCGGACCAGGATGTGGCGGACCGAGGAGTCGCGCAGCGGGTCGTAGGCGGGGAGGATGGCGCCCCCGGGGAGCCCGAATACGACCTCGACGTCGCATCGCTCCAGGCTGCGGATGAGGGCTTGCGCTCCGGTGACCTTCACTGCTCGACTCCAGTCGCTGGCGGGGCGGACAGGTCCAAGGGCAAGAAAAAAACCTCCTGCCGTACGGGCATAGGAGGCTTCGCGCGGACCCGGCGTTGGGTCCGCGCTAGGTGATAAGTACGAGGTTAGCTCGACAGGGCATCCGGGCCTCTGCACTGGTTGGCGGCACTGCTTGGCATGGTACCTGGCCTGTCAACCTCCAGGGGTGCCGGCCGGCTGGCGTTGACGCGAACCGTTGGGCACGATCTGGGGCCTGAGGCGCCGGCCACCCACGGCCGGGGCCCGCCGTCCCCCCCGAAGGAGCCGCCCGATGCGCGCACTGGTCGCCGACCCTTCCGCCTCCCCGGCCCTCGCGCTCGCCGACGTGCCAGAGCCGTCGCCGGGCCCGGGCCAGGTCCTGGTGCGGATGGAGGCCGCCTCGGTCAACCGGGGCGAGATCCGCACCGCGCGCCGGCAACCGCCGGGCACGGTGATCGGCTGGGACGTGGCCGGCACCGTGGCCGCGCTCGGCGAGGGCGTGCGCGAGTTCGACGTCGGCCAGCGGGTTGTCGGCCTGAGCGCGGGCGGCGGCGCGTTCGCCGAGCTGGTGCCGGTGCCGGCCGAGTGGACCGCGCCGCTGCCCGAGGCGTGCGACACGGTGCTCGCCTCGACCCTCCCGGTGGCCGGGATCACCGCCGTCGGCATCCTCCGCCTGGCCCGTGCCCACGCCGGCGACCGGGTCCTGGTCACCGGCGCGGCCGGCGGGGTCGGGCAGCTCGCCGTGCAGCTCGCCCGCGGGGCGGGCGCGACCGTCACCGGCCAGGCCGCGAGCGAGGAGCGCGCCGCCGCGGTGCGCGAGGCCGGCGGCGAGGCCCTCGTCCACCCGGGCGACGGGTCGGACGTGGACGGCCAGTTCGACGTCGTGCTCGACGGCATCGGCGGTCCGATGCTCCGCCCGCTGCTGCGCGCGACCGCGCCGAACGGGCGGGTGGTGGTCTACGGGAACTCGGCCGACGCCGAGTCCACCTTCCGGGTCGAGGACTTCTACAGCAAGGGAGTGGCGATCTTCGGCTTCCGGGTGTTCACCAGCGTCCCGCCCGACCAGGCCGTGCGCGACCTGGCCAACCTGGCCGACCAGGTGGTGGCCGGCAAGCTGGACGTGCGCGTGCAGGCCACCGCGCCCCTGGCCGACGCGCTCGGGCTGGTGCGCGACCTCTACGACCGCAAGGTGACCGGCAAGGTGGTGATCACGTCTTGAGACCATAAAGTCTCAAGACAGGTACTACCCGCCCTCGCGGTGCTCCTCGACCCAGGCGAGCACGTCGGCCCGGCGCCAACGGCGGGACCGGCCGAACACGATGGACGCCGGACCGGTGCCCTCAGCGGTCATCCGCTCGAGGGTGCGAATCGACACGCGCAGTAGGCGCGCGACCTCACCTTTGGTCAGCAGCTCGTCACGGTCGTCCGGCATCACGGCTCCCCAGCCCGATGGCATCTCGCGCTGGATTGTGTCGCCTTGGGGCATGTCCTGACGACCTCCCGGCCCGCCGTGCGGCTTGCGTCGCTTTCTTGCGTACCTTGACGGATAATGACGCATGCGAGTAGAACGGGGCAGCGCGGCCGGCTCGTCGGGAAGGTGCTCCCCAGCCCGAGCCCGGCGGGCCGCCCGCCAGCACACAACAAGTGCCCCCGGCGGCCGCGCAAACGGCCCCGGGGGCGTGGCCGACACCCCGGGAGGTGCCGACATGGCCAACCCTACCCGACCCGATCCCGCCGAGTTGCACGCGGTCGCTGCCGCTGCCGAGCGGGCCGCCACCGGTCTCGCTCGCGTGGTCGGCCGGGCCGCTGGCGCCGGTCTCGTGATCGACGACGAGATCGTCGTCGCCGTGGCCACGATCACGTCCTGGGCGAGCTGGGTCGCCAAGCGCGCCGCCACGGCCAGGACCAGATGCTAGGTCAGGACACCTTAAGCCGAGGCCCGCCGCTCTCAACTTCCACTTGGCTGCGAGCTGCGCTGCTTACCGACCGGCGGCGAGGGGTGAGGCTCTGGTAGGGATAGGCCAATAGCTGGGCCTTCTGCCGGTCGAGCGGCCAGATGCTCACGACCTTCGCGAGGGCCAAGTAAGACCTTGATGGAGAGATCAGCTCAATACCCAACGGTTGGCCGGCCTCGTCAAGGTCAACTAGGCAGCTCGGTGAGACCTCGACCGTCCGGGCAACGCTTCCCTTGCTCTCTAGTTCGATGTAGAGAGCATCGGCCTCGGTGGAGTAGATGAAGTTCATGGGGAAGCCTCCTCCTCAGCCTAGGGCCTCATGAAGGCCAAGTGACCGTTCTGACGAACTCCTTGTCGTGAATATCCACGCACACCTTCAGTATCCGACCACCGCGCGTGTACCCGTGGACCCACACCGATTCCGGCATCGTGAGCTGCGACCTCCTCAGTGGCGTCGACTTGGGCCAGCTCAGCCCTCGGCCGGCGGGAAGGTCCCTAGCTTGCCTGAGCGGCGATGGCCGAGTCCAACCAGGCAGTGCCTCAGACATAGATGGCCGGCATGGCCGTCCTGGCCAGCTCGACAGCCGGTGGTGGGCCATGATGGCGGCCACGGCCGCGTCGATGCACTGGCCCTCGCCGAACCGGCCCGCCGAGAAGACCTCGGTCATGAACGCGCCCTCCTGGGCGACGGCCTCCTTCGCGCGCGACAGCGCGACCAGCGCCAGCGCCTGGCCGAGCAGCCGTTCGTTGTTGCTGCCCACCGCGATCTGGCCGTTCAGGTCCAGCAGTCGGTCGATCGCGTCGGTGTAGAACCGCAGCGCCTGGTCCACCGCGAGGGGGCGGTCGTCGATCGCCCTGCGCTGCTCGTCCAGCCCGCCCAGCCCGGCCAGAGCGTCGCCGAGCCGCTGTCGCAGCCGCGGACCGGCGTCGGCCACCGGCAACCGGTCGGCGGCGGCCCGAAACGCCGTCAGGACCTGTCCGACGGCCTCCCGCTGGGCGGCCAGGGCGCCCCGCCCGCGGCGCCGGTCGCTGGCCAGGTAGTCACTGGACTGCCCCCGCTCCTGCTGCAACTCGGTGACGAGCAGGTTGGTCTGCACCGCGAACCCGGCCAAGGCCCTGGCCTGCTCGGCACTCTGCCCCTCGGTGACGGCCGTGTTGACCCGCGCCCCTGACAGCACCGTCAAGGCCAAGAGCGGCAGCACCAACATGGCCAAGAGCTGAGTTCGGACCTGCATGCTCCGGAGCACCCTACTCCCCCTCCCCCCAACCCCGTTCCCGGAGGCCGCCTCCGGAGCCGTCCCACCGCACTCGACCGTCGGCGCCCGCCCGGGACCGCCGAGCGCCTCCCGCAGGGCGGAGCCAAATGCGGTCGTGCAGGCGCCGAGCGCGAGGAAGCCGGCGAGCATGATCTCCGGGTCGCGGGCGTCGGGTGCGGCGAGCCCGCTCAGGTGCTCCTCGGCGACCGAGTATCCGGTCTGGCGGAGCGTGCTGGTGACCCAGGCCGCGGTGAAGGCCACGGGCCCGGCGATCCCGCAGGCGGCACGGAGACGAAAGCCGGCGGCGTCCATGCCTCGGGATGCTACCGCGGGCGCGGCGCGCGCCCGCGGCCGTCGTCAGGGTGAGGGGACTCGAACCCCTGACGCGCCGGCTGGATGCTGACGCGGCCGCCTCGGCACACCCTGTCCGGGCACAGCGCCCACGGCTGGGCAACCGAGCCTGAACGGGGCAATCTCGACTGTCAAGACCATCTCCGCTGGTTCGTGGTGGAACCATCCGAGCCGCGGACCGGCCGGCGGGTCACAGGCGCGGGTCGACCGGCCCGCTCTCGAGGGCGAGGACCCCGAAGACGCACTCGTGGACCCGGTGGAGGGGCTCGCCGCGCAGGAAGCGCTCGAGGGCCTCGATGCCGAGGGCGAGCAGGGAGCGCGGTGGCACCGCCTCCCGAACCAGCGCCCGCGACATCACGGTGACCCCTGCGAGCGCGAGAAGGGAGGCGAGCGCCACCCGCTCGCGGTCAACGGTCATGAGCCAACCCGCCATCATTGCCACGCTCGACGGCCCGGCCGGCCACCGGGCGGCCAGCCAGCAGGACCAGCCAGATCGACGCTGGATCGGTGAGGGCCCCGATGTCTGTGAGCGGATCGCCGTCGACGACCACCAGGTCGGCCATCTTGCCCGGCGCGACCGCACCGACATCGTCCAGGCCCAGCGCGCGAGCGGCGCCGCTGGTGGCCGCGGCGATGGCCTCCAACGGCGGCAGCCCGCCCTCGACCATGCGCACCAGCTCTACCGCATCGTCGCCCGGCGGCCCACTGTCATGGCCCATCGCGAGCACCACCCCGGCAGCCCTGGCCGCCGCCAGCGTGCGGTAGGCCTCCTCGCGCTGGCGCTTGGCCTGGGCCACCAGCACCGGGGAGAACTCGTCCGCGAACCGATCGGCAAGGTCATGGAAGGTCGACAGCGTGGGGACCAGCACGATGCCCCGCTCGGCCATGCGTTCCAGGAGCTCCGGCGCGCGGTGCAGCGACAGGCCGTGCTCGATGGTGTCCACCCCTTCCTCCACGGCAAGCCGTGCCCCACCCAGGCCCTCGGCATGGGCCGCCACCCGCAGCCCCATGCGGTGGGCCTCCTCGACGACCGCCCGCAGCTCCGGCCGGGTGAGCTGCGCCGGCTCGGGGTCCTCGCCCACCACCGAGCGGGCGCCGGTCGCCATCACCTTGACGAAGTCGGCGCCGCGGCGCAGCTGCTCGCGCACGGCCTTGCGGAGCTCGTCGGGCCCGTCGGCCTCCCGGTACATCGTCGTGAAGATCCGACCGCCCGGGGCGGTGGCAGAAAGGATCCGCCCGCAGCTCAGCACCCGGGGCCCGTCGAGGAGCCCGAGCCGGATCGCCTCCCGCAGCACCAGCGCCTCATCGTCGTAGCTGCCGACGTCCCGCACGGTGGTGACGCCCGCCCGCAGGAACGCGCGGGCGCTGTTGGCGAGCACGAAGTAGCCCAGCGCACGCGGCCGCGGCGGCTCACCCTTGCGAGGCGGCGGCGGCCCAAAGCCCGGACCACGAGCGACGTCGCTGGACAGGTGCACGTGCGCGTCGATCAGTCCAGGTAGCAACGTGCGGCCGCCGAGGTCGACCGCACCATCCGGCGGGCGCTCGCCGGTGGCGTCGGCGACCTCGGTGATCCTGCCGCCGGCGGTCGTGACGCTGGCTCGCTCGTGCACCGCACGGCCGCGCCCGTCGATGAGCCTTGCGCCCCACAGGGTCAGAGCGGGCTGTCCCATCCTGTTGCCGTCACCCCCTCGCGGCAGCGTAACAGCGCCTGGGACGCCGCCTGGCGCGGCACGCTCAAGTGAGCCCACCAGACCACCGGGCCCGCATCACCAAAGCGTCAAACCTGGTGGCTCCCAAGGCTAATGGCTCCCCAAGGAAGGTCTGCACGGCAGGCTGGAGGGAGCCGGCCGAAAATCGCATGCGCCGATCCCGGGGGGCGGCCACACTGGCGGGACGACGCAGCGGCACAGGAGGGACCTTCACGCTGGAGCTCAAGACACTCGGTTGGGGCCCGTTCTTCGCGAGCAGCTTCGAGCCGTACGCCCGCGAGGGGCACCGCCCCGGCCGGGTCACCGCCGTCCACCGGGGCGCCTACGTGGTGGCGACCGAGGACGGCGAGGTGACCGCCGAGGTCACCGGCCGGCTCCGCCACCAGGCGGCCGGGCCGGCCGACCTTCCCGCCGTGGGCGACTGGGTCTGCCTGCACGGCGGTCAGGATTTCGGCCGGACGGCGATCGTGGCCGTGCTGCCCCGCCGGTCGGCGTTCTCCCGCCACCAGGCTGGCAAGGTCACCCAGGAGCAGGTGGTTGCCGCCAACGTGGACGTTGTGTTCCTGCTCAGCTCGCTCACCGGCGACCTGAAGCCGCGCTGGCTCGAGCGCTACCTCACCATGGCCTGGGAGAGCGGCGCCACCCCGGTGGTGGTCCTCACCAAGGCCGACCTCAGCGACGCGGTCGACGAGCAGGTGGTCGAGGCGGCCAACGTCGCCCCCGGCGTCGACGTCCACGCCGTCAGCGTGGTCACCGGCCAGGGCCTGGACGAGCTGGCCGGCCACTTCGAGCCCGGCCGCACCGCCGCCCTGCTCGGCTCGTCCGGTGTGGGCAAGTCGACGCTGGTCAACCACTTCCTCGGGCGGGAGGCGCTGGCCACCGCGGCGGTCAGCGCCGACGGCAGGGGCAGGCACGTCACCACCCACCGCGAGCTGTTCCTCCTCCCTGGCGGCGGCATGCTGGTCGACACCCCGGGCATGCGCGAGCTGCAGCTCTGGTCGGCGGACGACGGTGCCAGGGAGGCGTTCGACGACGTCGCGTCCCTGGCCGCCGGCTGCCGCTTCTCCGACTGCCGGCACCAGGCCGAGCCGGGCTGCGCGGTACGCCGGGCGGTCGAGGACGGCGAGCTGCCCGCCGACCGGCTCGCCGGCTGGCACAAGCTGCAGCGCGAGCTGCGCGCCCTGGAGGTCCGCCACGACCAGCGGGCCCGGGCCGAGCAGCGCCGCCGCCGGCGGGTGGTGAACAAGGCCATACGGGACCACGCCAAGCGGGCCCAGTGATTTGGTCGGCGCGGTCGCGGCAGGGCCATCGAGGAGTGGTCTTGCCGGCACCGCCGGTCCGGCTGAGCCCGCTCGGACGGCTCAGCGTGGGGGCCCCGAGCCGTGGCCGGGCGCCAGCGAGGTCTCGATGCGGCTCAGGCGCTTGAGGATTTCCGCGGTGCGATCGTGCTGCTCGACGGTGAGCGCGCCGTTGGCCTCCAGCACCACGACCTCGATGTCCTCGAGGTTACGGGCACCCTGGCGGCGAACCGCCGCCATCAGCTCCTCCCTGGTGATCAGGTAGCGGCGCAGGTTGCCGTCCAGCGTCCTGCCGTTCTCGACCAGCACAGTGGGCGTGCCCTGGAGGGCCCGTGTCAGCGCCGGGCGCCGGAACCCCAGCCGCACGATCGCGTAGTTGGCTGCCAGCAGCACTGCCGCGCCGAACAGGCCCCCGAGCAGCGAGTTGTCACTGCCGATGATGGCGTTCTGGACCGTGTTGGACAGCAGCAGCAGGACCACGAGGTCGAAGCTGTTGAGCTGGGCGAGCTCGCGCTTGCCGCCAAGGCGCAGCGCCAGCAGCAGGAACAGGTAGACCGCGACCGAGCGCAGCACCTTCTCCAGCAGCGGGATCTGCGTTATCAGCAGGTCACGGACCATGGCTTCCTCCTCTGCGGTCCAGCAGCGCTGTCACGCTGCCTACCGCGCCATGATCGTCCTGCCACCGGCTCAGGTGCGGGCGCTCGCTCGTGAACCGGGCCCGCGCGTCTCAGCCCGCCGCGGTGCCGGCGGCGAGGACCCGGTCGAGCAGGGGGAGCACCCGCCCGCGGAGCTCCTCCCCCAGCTCGCCCGCGAACCAGGCGACCCGGTGGCCGGCCGCCTCCAGCACCGCGGCGAGCTTGGCCGCCTCCAAGGTGACGCCGTCGGTCCCGGCGAACCGGGTCGACACCATCCCGACGGTGGCTATGACGGCGCCCCCGGCCCCTCGACCGCGCGCCGCAGCAGCTCGCTCACCAGCTGGGGGTTGGCCCGGCCCCGGGTCTCGCGCATGACCTGCCCGACCAGCGCGCCGAGCACGCCCTGCTTGCCGCCGCGGTACTTCTCGGCCAGGTCGGGGTTGGCCGCCACCACCGCCGCGACGGCCGCCTCCAGCGCGCCGGTGTCGGAGATCTGGGCCAGGCCCTTGCGCTCCACGATGACGGCCGGGCCGGCCTCGGAGGTGAACATCTCGGCCAGCACGTCCTTGGCCGCGGTGGCCGAGACCTTCCCCGCGGCGACCAGGTCGAGCAGCTCGCCGAGGCGTTCCGGGCCGACCGGGTTGTCGGCCATGGCCCGCTCGAACTCGCGCAGGTTGCGTTGCAGCTCCCCCATCACCCAGCCGGCCACCACCTTCGGGTCCCTCCCGGTGGCCACCTGCTCGAAGTAGGCGAGCACCTGCGGGTCGCGGACGAGCCAGCCGACCTCCTTGGGGCCGAGGCCGGTCGCCTCGGCCAGGCGGCGCCGGCGCTCGGCGGGCAGCACGGGCAGGGTCGCGCGGATCCCGTCGACCCATGCGGCGGTCGCCTCGACCGGTACCAGGTCGGGCTCTGGGAAGTAGCGGTAGTCGGTGGCGAACTCCTTGGAGCGCATCGGCTCGGTGCGGCCGTGGCCCTCGTCCCAGTGCCGGGTCTCCTGCACGAGCTGGCCGGCGTCGGCCAGGACCCGGCGCTGCCGTTCGGCCTCGTAGCCCACCGCCCGGTACAGGCTGCGCAGCGAGTTGAGGTTCTTCAGCTCGACCTTGGTGCCGAGCTCCGCGTGCCCGACCGGCCGCAGCGAGATGTTGACGTCGAAGCGCATCGAGCCCTCTTCGAGCTTGGCGTCCGACACCCCGAGGGCGAGCAGCACCGCCCGCAGCTCCTCCGCGTAGGCACGGGCCTCCTCGGCGCTGCGCAGGTCGGGCTCGGAGACGATCTCGACCAGCGGGACGCCGGCCCGGTTGTAGTCGACCAGCGAGTGGTCGGCCCCGTGGATCCGGCCGGTGGCGCCGACGTGCAGGCTCTTGCCGGTGTCCTCCTCGAGGTGCACGCGGGTGATGCCGATCCGCCGGAGCTCGCCGTCCACCTCGACGTCCAGGTGGCCGCCGACGCACAGCGGCTCGTCGTACTGGCTGATCTGGTAGTTCTTGGGCATGTCGGGATAGAAGTAGTTCTTGCGGTGGAACTGCGACCGCTCGGCGATGCGGCAGTCCAGGGCCAGGCCGATGCGGGTCGCGAACTCGATCGCCCGCCCGTTCACCACCGGCAGCGAGCCCGGCTCGCCCAGGCAGACCGGGCAGACCTGCGTGTTCGGCCCGGCCCCGAACGTGGCCGGGCAGGCGCAGAACATCTTGGTGGCGGTGGCCAGCTCGCAGTGGGTCTCGATCCCGATGACCGTCTCGTAGTGACGGGTGGCGGTCCCCTCGGTCACCGGGGAGGTCATGGCCGCACCTCCCTGACGGCGTCGGGGCTGTCGCCGTTCGGGGCGATCCGGACCCGGTCGTCGACGATGATCTCCCGGGGCCGCTCGTCGAAGCCGAGGTCCTGCTCGAACGCCCAGGCGGCCCGGAGCATGGTGGCCTCGCCGAGCGCCGGAGCGATCAGCTGGAGGCCGACGGGCAGGCCCTCGGCCAGGCCGGCAGGCACCGACACGGCAGCGTTGCCGGCCAGGTTGACCGGGACGGTGAACACGTCCGACAGGTACATCGCCAGCGGGTCGTCGACCCGCGCGCCGAGCGGGAACGCGACCGTCGGCGTGGTCGGCCCGACCAGCAGGTCGAAGCGCTCGAAGGCGCGCTCGAGGTCGCGCAGCACCAGCGTGCGCACCTTCTGGGCCTGACCGTAGTAGGCGTCGTAGTAGCCGGCAGAGAGCGCGTAGGTGCCGAGCATGATACGGCGCTTCACCTCGGCCCCGAAGCCGGTCTCGCGGGTGCGCTGCATCATGTCGACCACATCGGTGGCGTCCTTGGCCCGCAGGCCCCAGCGCACGCCGTCGTAGCGGGCCAGGTTCGACGACGCCTCGGCCGGCGCGATCAGGTAGTAGGCGGACAGCGCGTACTCGAACGACGGCAGCGAGCACTCCTCGACGCGGGCGCCGAGCCGCTCGAGGCGGTCGACGCCCTCGTTGACCCGGGCGAGCACGCCCGGCTCTGTGCCCTCGGACGGGAACAGCTCGGCCACCCGGCCGATCCGCATCCCCTCGACCCCCCGCTCGAGCCCGGAGGTGACGTCGGTCGGGGCGTCGGGGATGGAGGTCGAGTCGAGCGGGTCGTGGCCGGCGACCGCCTCGAGCAGGGCGGCGGCGCCGCGCACGTCGCGGGCGAAGGGGCCGACCTGGTCGAGGGAGGACGCGAACGCGATCAGCCCGTACCGGCTGACCAGCCCGTAGGTCGGCTTGACGCCGACGATGCCGCAGAGCGACGCCGGCTGCCGGATCGAGCCGCCGGTGTCGCTGCCGATCCCGAGCACGGCCTGCCCGGCCGCGACGGCAGCGGCCGACCCGCCGCTGGACCCGCCGGGCACCCTGGTCGGGTCCCACGGGTTGCGGGTCGGCCCGAACCCCGAGTTCTCGGTGGACGAGCCCATGGCGAACTCGTCCATGTTGGTCTTGCCGAGCACGACCACGCCCGCCCGGCGCAGCCGGGCCACCACGGTCGCGTCGTAGGGGGGCCGGAACTCCTCGAGGATGCGCGACCCGGCGGTGGTCCGCAGCCCCTTGGTGACCAGCACGTCCTTGAGGGCCAGGGGCACGCCGGCCAGCGGCCCGAGGGGTTCGCCAGCAGCGCGCGCCTCGTCGACCGCGCGGGCGTCGGCGAGGGCCTGCTCGTCGGTGACGGTCAGGAAGGCGTGCAGGAGGTCGTCGGTCGCCCTGATGCGCGCGAGCGCGTGCTCGGTCACCTCGACCGCGGTGGTCTCCCCGCTGGCGAACAGCCCGGCCAGCTCACCTACGGTGAGGCCGGACAACGGCACGGTGGTCATGGCCCCTCCTCGATGATGCGGGGCACCATGAAGCGGTCCTGCTCGACCTCGGGCGCCGTGGACAGCGCCTCCTCCAGGCTGAGGCACTCCCCCACCGTGTCGTCGCGCCACACGTTCACCCGCGGCAGCGGGTGCGAGGTGGGCGGCACGCCTTCGGTGGGCAGCCGCTTCACCTTCTCGGCCTCGTCGAGGATCACCGAGAGCTGGGACTGGAAGCGGTCGAGCTCCTCGTCGGTGAGCGCGAGGCGGGCGAGGCGGGCGACGTGCTGCACGTCGGCGCGGCTGATCGGCATGCTGCTCCTTCTCGGGGATGCCGCCCGGCACGGCCACCGGGCTGGGTTCCCGGCGGCCGGGGGCGCCGCAGCCTTGGCGACGCCTCCGAGCGGTCCGGCGGACAGCCGAGTCTACCCAAGCCGGACGGGCGCTCGCCGCTCCATTTTGCGGCGCTCCCCCGCGGGTGGCTGTCCCCGCGCCTGCGCCCGTGAGCCGGCTTCCCAGACCGCCGGCGCCCGGACAAGACCGGGCGCACGGATGTGGGGCACAGCCTGCCCGCTCATGGAGCGCCGGGGGTCACCGCGGGCCGTAGCTGGCCCGCAGCTCGGGGTCGTCCACGGCGAGGCGGACCGCGTCGCTCACCTCGCGCTGGAACACGAACCCTGCCAGCAGGCTCACCCCGGCGAACGCGAGCAGCTCCCAGTCGTGGCCGTGCATCGACTCGAGCACCAGGCCCGCCACCACCGGCAGGAAGCCGAGCAGCATGGCCTGGCCGGCCCAGGTCATGGCGAGCCCCCGGAAGCCCATGGCACGGGCCCGCTCGGCCCGGGGCCGCCGCTCCCGCGGGTCGGGCGGGTCCAGGGCGCGCTTGCCCACCATCAGCAGGCGGGTCGGGCGCAGCGCCCATACCGCCAGGCCCATGGCCGCCAGCACGACGGTCGCGGCGGTCCCGGTCACGAGCAGGCTCGCGCGCACGCCCCCCTCGCCGCGCACGCCGTGCAGCCCGGCGTTGACCATGGCGGCCACCATCGTCCCGGCGAGCAGGAAGCCGATCCGCACCGAGCGCACGATCGGCTCGGGGTCGGGCCCCCGGTCGTCCCCTGCCGCGCCAGGCGGGCGGGAGCCCTCCGGGTCCCAGGGATCAAGGAATTGCGTCATCTCGAATCGACGGTAGCACCGACCGGGCCCGCAGGCCGGGCGACCGGGCCGCCTCGCTCGCGCTGGCCCGGTCGCGTCGCCCCAGAGCTCAGCTGGTCGGGATCCAGGCCTGCCAGACGGTCTTGTTGGCGTCGACCCACTTCTTGGCCGCCTGCTCGGCCGACAGCTTGTCGTTGGTCATGTAGTTGGAGACTTCGTTCTGGTCCTTGTTCGTCCACTTGAAGTTCTTGATCATTGTGTAGGCCTTGCCGCCGGTGTCGGCGAACTTCTTGCTGGCGATCTTGTCGAGCACGTACGGCGGGTAGTCGCAGGCGACCTTCTTCGGGTCGGCGTCGCAGCCCGTCGTGTAGGCCGGCAGCTCGATCCTGACGAACTTCGCCTGGGCGTGCGCCCACTGCGGCTCGTAGAAGTAGAACAGCAGCGGCTTGCGCTGCTGTCCAGCCTGCAGCGCGGCCTTGATGATGGCCGCCTCACTGCCCGAGTACACGACCTTGAAGTTCAGCTTCAGGTTCTTGATCAGGGCATCGTCGTTGGTGACGAACGACGGGTCGCCGGCGAGGAACTGGCCCTTGCCGCCCGACTCCGAGGTCTTGAACAGGTCGGCGTACTTGTTGAGGTTCTGCCAATTGGTGATGTCGGGGTACTGCTCGGTCATCCAGGCCGGCACGTACCAGCCGATGATGCCCTCGTTGCCGGTCGGTCCGACCTCGACGGCGACCTTCTTGTCCTGGATGTAGGTCTTCTTGAGGTCGTCATGCCCCCAGTTCTCGAGGATCACGTCGACCTCGCCGGTCTCGAAGCCCTGCCAGGCGACCTCCTCCTTGAGGTTCTTGTTCTCGACCTTGTAGCCGAGCTCGTTCTCAAGGAGGTAGCCGACCACAGCGGCGTTCGCCTCGTACCCCACCCACGGGTTGATGGCGATCTTGACCGTGCCCCCCTGGCTGCCGCTCCCGGCCGACCCGCTGCCGGTCTCGGTCTTCGCGCCGCTGCACGCGGCGAGGAGGAGGCCAAGTACCGCCACGCCCGCAACGAGACGGGCCCTGGTGCTGCCCTTCATCCGATCCCTCCCTCTCCTTCGTGACGCGCCCACCGCCGGAGGGGGCGGCAGGTCACCTGCACCTCATCTCACCCGGCGTGCCGCGCGGCCTGCTCGGCCGCGGAGCGCCCGCCCGCACCCTGCGTGATCCGGTCCAGCATGACCCCGAGCAGCACGACGGCAACCCCCGCGGCCAGGCCCTTGCCGAAGTCCTCGCGCTGCGCGAAGCCCGCGACGACGTCGTAGCCGAGCGCGCCCGCGCCGACCAGCCCGCCCACCACCACCATGGCGAGGACCATGACGATCCCCTGGTTGGCCGCGAGCAGCAGCCCCCGCCTGGCCATGGGGAGCTGCACCTTCCAGAGGAGCTGGGTCTTGGTCGAGCCGGCGGCGGTGGCGGCCTCGACCACCGTGGGCGGCACGCCGCGGATGCCGTCCTCGACCAGCCGGATCACGGGCGGCACCGCGTAGATCACCGAGGCGACGATGGCCGTGAACCGGGTGGCGCCGAACAGCGCGACCGCCGGCAGCAGGTAGACGAACGACGGCATGGTCTGGGCCGCGTCCAGGAACGGGCGCTGGATGGCGGCGTACCGGGGGGACCGGGCCGCGACGACGCCGAGGACGATCCCGCCTGCCAGCGTGAGCACCGCGGCGACCAGCACGGTGGTGAGCGTCTCCATGCCGTGCTGCCAGAGGCCGAGCCCGGCCACCGCGACCAGGCAGCCGGCCACCGTCAGGGCCGGCCCGAGCCCGCTCACCCGCAGGCCGAGGCCGAAGGCGACCACGACCACCAGCCACCAGGGGGCGGTCGTGAGCACCTCCTGCAACGGGTTGAGCAGCCACGCGGTAAGGAAGTTCTTGACCGCGTCGGTCAGCGCGAACAGGTTGGTCTCCACCCACTCGACCACGGTGTTGACCGGCTGGGCGAACGAGAAGGACCACGCCTCGGGGAAGTCCCGCCCCTGCGGGGTGGCCAGGCCGGCGGCGATGGCGAGCCCGGCCACGGCCGCGGCGCCCAGCAGCAGCGCCCGGCGGCGGGCGGCCGAGGAGCTTCGGCCTGCCCGGTTGCGCGTCTCGACCCGCTCGCTGGCCCGCACGGTGACCCGGTCCAGCACGATCGCCATGATCACGATGGCCAGGCCGGCGTCGAAGGCGTTGCCGACGTTGACCCGTTCGAGGGCCTGGATGATGTTCTCGCCCAGCCCTGGCGCGTCGATCAGCGCGGTGATGACCACCATGGCCAGCGCCATCATGATCGTCTGGTTGACCGCAAGCACGATCGTACGCCTGGCCATCGGGAGCTGGACCTTGCGCAGCAGCTGCCAGCGGGTCGAGCCCATCGAGGTGGCCGCCTCGACCGAGGCGTTGGGCACCCCCCGGATGCCGAGCGCGGTGATCCGGATCGCCGGCGGGATCGCGAAGATGAGCGTGGCGATGGCCGCCGCGGGAGCCCCGATGAGGAAGATCAGGGCCATCGGGGCCAGGTAGGCGAACGTCGGCATGATCTGCATGACGTCCAGCACCGGGCTGATCAGGCGCCCGAACCGGGCCGAGCGGCCGGCGAGGATCCCGAGCGGCACGCCGATGGCGAGCGACAGCAGCACCGCGGTCAGGGTCAGCGCGAGCGTGTCGATGCTCTCCTCCCACAGGCCGAGGATGCCGAAGGCGAGGAAGCCGGCCACGGCCAGCAGCGCGGTCCTCCAGCCGGCGAGCACCAGCGCGAGCGCGCCCACGGCCGCGGTGACCCCGAGCCAGCCCATGCCCTGCAGGACCGCCTGCAAGGTGTCGAAGAGCGTGCCGGCCCCGAGCCGGATCTGGTTGACGAAGAACAGGAACACCGGGCTCGAGTTGCGGTTGTCGTCGACCCAGTCGCGCACGGCGTTGAGGGCGCGGAACACCCCGGCGTCGTCGTCGTGGGGCAGCGCGTACTGCCCGCGGAACGCGACGTACACGACGGCGACGCCGAGGACGGCGGCCACGGCCGCGGCCCGCTGCCAGCTCGACCATGCGAACCGCCTGCCGACGGGGACCGGGACGGCAGTCATGGGCGCTGCCTCCCACCTGCGCTCCGGGTCGCGCCCGCCCGCTTCACGGGAGCACCTTTTTCGGCGCCGGCGTCTGAGGGAGCGCCGGGGCCCGAGGGGGCGCCGGGACCCGAGGGGGCGCCAGGACCCGAGGGGGCGCCAGGGCCCGAGGGGGCGCCGGCGGGCTCCGGCTGGCCGGCCATCACCGAGAGGAGCTGGCTCCGGTCGACGACGCCGAGCAGGCGGTCGCCCTCCACGACCTTGACCGGCTTGTCGGTGCCGAGGGCGGTCTGCACCGCGTCGCGGATCACCATGCCCGGCGGCAGCTCCGGCCCGTCGAGCGGCTCCCCGGCCGCCGGCTCCCTCGCCACCCAGCGCAGCGTGAGGACGTTGCCCTTGGGCACGTCGGCCACGAAGTCGGCCACGTAGTCGTCGGCCGGCGCCCCGACCAGCTCCTCCGGGCGGCCGAGCTGGACCACCTCGCCGTCGCGCATGATCGCGATCCGGTCGCCGAGCTTGAGGGCCTCGGCCAGGTCGTGGGTGATGAACAGCATCGTCTTGCCGACCTCGTGGTGCAGCCGGATCACCTCGTTCTGCATGTCCCGCCGGATGAGCGGGTCGAGCGCGCTGAACGGCTCGTCGAACAGCAACAGCCCCGGCTCGACGGCGAGCGCCCTGGCCAGGCCGACGCGCTGCTGCATGCCGCCGGAGAGCTGGTCGGGGTAGGCCTCGTCGTAGCCCTCGAGGCCCACCAGCGAGAGGATCTCACGCGCCCGGGCGTGCCGCTCGGCCCTGCCGACGCCCTGGATCTCCAGGCCGTAGGCGACGTTGTCGAGCACGCGGCGGTGCGGCAGCAGGCCGAAGTGCTGGAACACCATGGCGATCTTGTGCCTGCGCAGGTCGCGCAGGCGCCGCGGGCTGGCGCCGCGCACGTCCTCGCCGTCGATGCGGATCTCGCCGCTGGTGGGCTCGACGAGCCGGCAGAGGCAGCGCACCAGGGTGGACTTGCCGCTGCCGGACAGCCCCATCACCACGAACACCTCGCCGGGCCGGACCTCGAAGCTCACGTCGCGCACGGCGGCCGTGCAGCCGGTCCTGCGGCGCAGCTCGGCCCGGTCGAGCTCGGCCTCGGGGGTACCGATGATGCGGTACTCCCGTGGACCGAAGATCTTCCAGAGACCCCGCACCGAGATGGTCGCCTCGCCGCCGCCCTCATCGGCGGCGGCAGGGGCAGCCGGGCGGTCCTCGATCACGTCGGCCATGCGTCCGCCCTCCTGGGCTCGGCCTGTGCGGACAGGTCGGCGGCCACGAGCTGCGCGGCCCGCTCGCCGATCATGAGCACGGTGACCATCGGGTTCACCGTGGTCATAGCTGGGAACACCGCCGCGTCGGCTACCCGCAGGCGGCCGACGCCGCGCACGCGCAGGCGCGGGTCGGTGACGGCCAGGGGGTCGCGTCCCGGGCCCATCCGGCAGGTGCCCGCGGGATGGAACACGGTGTGGTGGGCGGCCCGGCCGTAGGCGGACAGCGCCTGGTCGGTGGTGACCTGCGGGCCGGGCGCGACCTCGCGGGCGAGCCAGGCCGCAAGCGGCTCGGCCGCGGCGACCTCACGGGCGACGCGCAGGCCGTCCACGATCGTCTGCTCGTCGTAGCCGCCCGGGTCGGTGAAGTAGCGGAAGTCGAGTGCGGGCTTGTCGTCCGGGTCCGCGGTGCGCAGCCACAGCCGGCCCTGGCTGCGGGGCCGGGGGACGTTCGGGGTCAGGCACACGCCGTGCTCGGGCACGGGGTAGCCGAGACGCTCGGTGTTGACGCAGAACGGCACCTGGTAGAAGTGGAACATCAGGTCCGGCCGCGGGTCGGTGGGGTCGCGGCGGACGAACAGGCCGGCGTCGGAGTCCATGGCCGACATGGGCGGCAGGGGGCCCCTGGTCTCCCAGACGATCACCGACTCCGGGTGGTCGAGCAGGTGCTCGCCGACCCCGGGCACGTCGGCGACCACCTCGATGCCGAGCTCGCTCAGGTCGCCGGCGGGCCCGATGCCGGAGAGGAGCAGCAGCCGCGGGGTGTCCACCGCGCCGGCGCACAGCACCACCTCGTGCCTGGCCCGGACCACCTGCAGGGTCCCGTCCGGCCGCCGCACGCACACACCGCGGGCGTCGCCGCGCCCGTCCACCAGGATGCGGTAGGCCCAGGTCTCGAGCAGCAGCGTGAGGTTGGGGCGGTCCAGGTGCGGGTGGAGGTAGGCCACCGACGACGAGGACCGGTGGCCGGTGTCGGGGTCGTAGCCGACCGGCAGGAAGCCGACGCCGGCCCCGAACGGCTTGGCGTTGAAGTCGTCGACCGTGGGCACGCCAAGCGCCGCGCTCGCGGCCGTGACGAAGTCCCTGGCCACCGGGTTGCGGTCCTGCTCGGCGACGGGGGCGATGCGGCACTCGATCCGGTCGGCGAGACCGGCCAGGGCGTCGTAGCCCCAGCCGGTGCAGCCGAGCGCCTCCCACTCGTCGAGGTCGTCGGGCAACGGCAGCAGGCTGATCATGGTGTTGTGGGAGGAGCAGCCACCGAGCACGCGGGCCCTGGCATGCCGGATGTGGGAGTTGCCGCGGGGCTGCGGGACGGTGGGGTAGTCGTAGTCGAGCTCCGACCCGAGCAGGTTGACCCAGTTGCGCAGGCGCAGCACGCGCTCGTCGCCGACATCGCTCGGCCCGCCCTCGACCAGGCAGACGGCGAGGTCGGGGTCCTCGGTCAGCCGCGCGGCCACGACCGCGCCGGCGGTGCCCCCGCCGACGACCACGACGTCGTGCTCGGGGCCTGGCGCGTCCCTGTCGTCTGCCATTGCTGAGCCTCCTCGCGGACGCGGTCAGCCCGCGAACCAGCGCAGCGGCTTCGGGTCGATGTTCTGGTAGATGTGCTTGGCGTCGCGGTACTCGGCGAGACCCGTCGGCCCCAGCTCGCGCCCGACACCCGACTGCTTGAACCCGCCCCACTCGGCCTGGGGCAGGTAGGGATGGTAGTCGTTGATCCAGATGGTGCCGTGCCGCAGGCGGGCGGCGACCCGCTGGCCCCGGCCGGCGTCGCCGGTCCAGACCGCGCCGGCCAGCCCGTAGAGGGTGTCGTTGCCGAGCGCCACCGCCTCGGCCTCGTCGCGGAAGCGCTCGGCGGTGAGGATGGGGCCGAACGTCTCCTCCTGGACGACCCGCATGCCGCGCCGGCAGTCGGCGAACACCGTGGGGCGGTAGAAGAAGCCGGCCTGCAGCTCCGGCTCGTCCGGCCGGCGCCCGCCGGCGAGCAGCCGGGCGCCCTCGGCCAGGCCGGTCTCGACGTAGCGCTCGACCTTGGCCCGGTGCTCGGCGGAGACCAGGGGGCCGGACTCGGTGCCCTCGTCGAGCCCGTTGCCGAGCCGGATGCGGTCGGCCCGGCGGGCCACCTCGGCCACGAAGTCGTCGTAGACCTCCTCCTGGACCAGCAGCCTGGCCCCGGCCGAGCAGACCTGGCCGGCGTGGAGGAAGACCGCCATGAGCGCGTAGTCGAGCGCGGTCTCCAGGTCGGCGTCGGCGAAGACGATGTTGGGGTTCTTGCCGCCGAGCTCGAGGGCGACCTTCTTCACGGTCGCCGCGGCCGCCTGCATGACCCGGCGGCCGGTGGCGAGCCCGCCGGTGAACGAGACCATGTCCACGTCGGCGTGCTCGACCAGGCGCTGGCCGACCTGCGGCCCCCGGCCGAGCACCAGGTTGACCACCCCGGCCGGCACGCCGGCCTCGGCCAGCAGCTCGACCAGCCGGATGGTGGTGAGCGGCGTGACCTCGCTCGGCTTGGCCACCACGGTGTCGCCGGCGGCCAGGGCGGGCGCGACCTTCCAGGCCATCTGCAGCAGGGGGTAGTTCCAGGGCGCGATCAGCGCGCACACGCCGACCGGCTCGTACACGATCCGGCTGACCGCTCCCGGGTTGCCGGTCTCGACCACCCGACCGGCCTCCTTGTCGGCCAGGCCGGCGTAGTAGCGGAAGACCTTGACGACGTCGTCGACGTCGGCGCGGCTCTCGGTGAGCGTCTTGCCGGTGTCCAGGGTCTCGGTGTGTGCGACCTGCTCGCGGTTCCAGACGAGCAGGTCAGCTACCCGGTCGAGCACGTCGGCGCGGTCAGTGACCGGTGCCCTGGCCCAGTCGCCGGCGTCGAACGCCCGGCGTGCGGCGGCGACCGCGCGGTCGACGTCGTCCGGCGCCGCCTCGTCGACCTTGGCGATCACGCTCTGGTCGAACGGGTTGACGACGTCGCTCTCCAGGGCGGCCGAGGAGGCCACCCACGCCCCGTCGATGAAGAGGTTCGGCACGATGACCCCGCGCGTTGCCTGATCCGCAACACGATCCGCAGTTCGCAACATCGAAAGCAAACAGGCTCTTCCTCCCGCCAGTCAAGACCGGCCACCCCGTCCGACCTTGACCCGGCGCGGCGGCCGCGGCGAGAATCCAGTTCCCTTCAGCGAAACGAATGCGTCATGCGCAACAGCCGCGCCACCGTCATCATCGGCGCCGGGATCGTCGGCTGCAGCGTCGCCGACCACCTGACCCGGCTCGGCGGCCACGACGTGACCGTCGTGGACCAGGGACCCCTGTTCGCCACCGGCGGCTCAACCTCCCACGCGCCCGGCCTGGTGTTCCAGACCAACCCGTCGCAGACGATGACACAGTTCGCGGCCTACTCGGTGCGGCGCTACGGCGAGCTGAGCCACAGCGGCCGGCCCTGCTTCCGGCCGGTCGGCAGCATCGAGGTGGCCCGCACCCCCGAGCGCTGGAAGGACCTGCACCGCAAGCACGGGCTGGCCACCTCGTGGGGGGTGGCGTCCCGGCTGCTCGCCCCCGAGCAGGTCGCCGAGCTGGTCCCCCTGCTCGACCCGGCCAGGATCCACGGCGGCTTCCACGTCCCCTCCGACGGCATCGCCAAGGCCGTGTGGGCGGCCGAGGCCATGGCCGAGCAGGCGGCCGCGCGGGGCGCCCGGTTCGTCGGCGACACCCCGGTGACCGGCATCCGGGTCGAGGGGGGCCGGGCCCGGGCCGTGGCCACCGCCCAGGGCGACCTCGAGGCCGACGTGGTGGTGAGCTGCGCGGGGATCTGGGGGCCGCTCATCGGGCGGATGGCCGGCGTGCCCGTGCCGCTGGTGCCGTTCCAGCACCAGTACGTCCGCACCGCGCCCCTGCCGCCGCTGGCCGGGGAGACCGAGGAGGTCGCCCACCCGATCCTGCGCGACCAGGACAGCGCCATGTACTTCCGGCAGCACCAGGACCGCTACGGCGTCGGCTCCTACCAGCACACCCCGCTGCCGGTCCGGCCCGAGGCCATCCTCGCCCCCTGGGACGCGCCGGTGATGCCGTCGCTCATGGCCTTCACCCCGAGCGACTTCAAGCAGGCCTGGGCCGACGCCCAGGAGCTCCTCCCGCCGCTGCGCGGGGCCGGGATCGAGGAGTCCCTGAACGGGATGTTCTCGTTCACCCCGGACGCCCTGCCACTGGTCGGCGAGTCGCGCGAGGTGCGCGGGTTCTGGGTGGCCGAGGCGGTCTGGATCACCCACGCGGCCGGGGTCGGCAAGGCCACGGCCGAGTGGATCGCGCAGGGCGCGCCAGGGGTGGACCTGCGCGAGTGCGACCTGCACCGCTTCGAGCCGTGGGCGCGCAGCCCCGCCTACCTCGGCCGGCGCGCCGTCCAGCAGTACGACGAGGTCTACGACATCATCCACCCGCTGCAGCCGATGGAGCAGCCGCGGCCGCTGCGGGTCAGCCCGTTCCACCGCCGCCAGGAGGAGCTGGGCGCCTACTTCCTGGAGTTCGCCGGCTGGGAGCGGCCCCACTGGTTCGAGGCCAACGCGCCGCTGGTGGCCGGCCGGGCCATCCCCGGGCGCGAGGAGTGGGCCGCCCGCCACTGGTCGCCGATCGTCGGCGCCGAGCACCGGGCCACCCGCGAGCGGGCCGCCCTGTACGACATGACCTCGCTCAAGCGGGTCACGGTCAGCGGCCCCGGCGCGCTCGGCGTGCTGGAGCGGCTCACCACCGGCGAGCTCGACCGCCCGCCCGGCTACGTCACCTACACCCTCATGCTCGACGGCCGGGGCGGGATCCGCAGCGACGTCACCGTGGCCCGGCTCGGCGAGGACCGCTTCCAGGTCGGCTGCAACGGGCCCCGCGACCTCGACTGGCTGCTGCGCAACCTCCCGGCCGACGGCTCGGCCCACGTGGAGGACTCCACCGGCGCCACCTGCTGCGTCGGGCTGTGGGGGCCGCTGGCCCGCGAGGTGGTCCAGCCGTGCAGCGAGGATGACTTCTCCGACCAGGGGTTCGGCTTCTTCCGGGCGCGCGAGGTGTACGTCGGCGAGGTGCCGGTGGTGGCGCTGCGGCTGTCGTACGTGGGTGAGCTCGGCTGGGAGCTGTACGCCCCGGCCGACCTCGGGCTGCGCCTGTGGGACCTGCTGTGGCGGGCCGGGCAGCCCCATGGCGTGATCGCCGGCGGCCGGGGCGCCTTCAACGGCCTGCGGCTCGAGAAGGGCTACCGGCTGTGGGGCACCGACATGTGGAGCGAGCACGACCCCTACGAGGCCGGCCTCGGCTTCGCGGTCAGGCCAGGCAAGCGGGCCGACTACGTCGGCCGGGCCGCGTGCGAGCGGCGGCGGGCCGCGGGCCTGTCCAGGCGCCTTGTCTGTCTCACGGTCGACGACGGCACCGTCCTGCTCGGCAAGGAGCCGGTCTGGGCCGGCGACCGGCCGGTCGGCTTCGTGACCAGCGCCGCGTACGGCTACACGGTCGGGGCGAGCATCGCCTACGCCTGGCTCCCGGCCGAGCTGGCCGCCGAGGGCGCGGCCGTGGAGGTCGAGTACTTCGGGGTGCGGCACCCGGCCACGGTCGCCCCCGACCCCCTGTTCGACCCCGGCATGAGCCGGATGCGGTCCTGACCACCACAACGTAAGGAAGGAGCCCCGATGGCCGACATCATCGAGCATCCCCAGGTGCTGCTGTACACCCGGATCAGGCGGTCCCCGTTCTTCCACGCCTCACGCCGCCACGGCGTCACCCTCTACAGCGTCTACAACCACACCTACCACCCCCGCCACTACGGCGACCCGGTCGAGGAGTACTGGAAGCTGCTCGAGGGCGTGACCATGTGGGACGTGGGCGTGGAGAAGCAGGTCGAGATCACCGGGCCCGACGCGTTCGAGTTCACCAACATGCTCGTGCCCCGCGACCTGACCAGGTGCGCCGTGGGCCAGTGCAAGTACGTGTTCGTCACCGCCGAGGACGGCGGCATCGTCAACGACCCGGTGCTGCTCCGGCTGGGCGAGAACCACTTCTGGCTGTCGCTGGCCGACAGCGACGTGCTGCTGTGGGCCAGAGGGCTCGCCTACAACTCCACGTTCAACGTGACCATCCGCGAGGCCGACGTCAGCCCGGTGCAGATCCAGGGCCCGAAGTCCAAGGACGTCATGGTCGACCTGTTCGGCGAGAAGGTGCTGGAGATCCCCTACTACTCCCTGGCCGAGTCCCAGCTCGACGGCATGGACGTGGTGGTGTCGCGCACCGGCTACACCGCCGAGCTCGGCTACGAGATCTACGTGCACGACGCAACCGCCAACGGCATCCGGCTGTGGGACCTCGTGCTTGAGGCCGGCAGGCCCCACGACCTCTCGGTCATCGGCCCGTCCCACATCCGCCGCATCGAGGGCGGCATCCTCGCCTACGGGGCCGACATGTGGCTGGACGACAACCCCTACGAGGTCGGGATCGGCTACCCGTGGATGGTCGACCTGGACCAGGAGGCCGACTTCGTCGGCAAGCGGGCGCTCAAGCGCATCAAGGAGCAGGGCATCAGCCGCAAGCTGGTCGGGGTCGAGCTCGGCGGCGCCCCCCTCGGCTCCTACAGCGACGGCTCGATGATCGACTTCTTCCCGGTCCGCCATGACGGCCAGCTGGTCGGCAAGGTGACCTCGGCGTGCTGGTCGCCGCGACTGGAGCGCAACATCGGCTACGCCATGCTGCCGCTCGCCCTCACCGGCCTCGGCACCGAGGTCGAGGCCGAGACGCCGAAGGGGCGGACCACCGCCAAGGTGGTGGAGAAGCCCTTCATCGACCCCACCAAGGAGACCCCCAAGCAGCGGGTCGGCCGGGCGACGGCCTGACAGGGGGCCGGCGCCGGGACTCCGGGGAGCGGCACGATGAGGCAGGAGCACGCGCTGGCCGTGGCCGAGGCCCTGCGCCGCCCGCGCTACGAGGTGATCCCCCTCGACGGCGTGGTGGACCGGGTCGCCGAGCACGTCCCCGCCGACGCCAAGCTCGCGGTGACGTCGTCGCCCCGGAAGGGGCTCGGCCGCACCCTGGACGTGGCCACGGGCCTGGCCGAGCTGGGCTACCAGGTCGTGCCGCACGTCTCGGCCCGCCTGCTGGCCGACGAGGCGCACCTCAAGGACGTGCTGCAGCGGCTCGGCGACCTCGGCATCCGCGAGGTGTTCGTGATCGCCGGCGACCTCGAGGAGCCGCGCGGTCCGTTCGCGAGCGCGCTCGACCTCCTGGAGGCCATGGCCGGTGCCGGCCACCGGCTCGACGAGATCGGCATCGCCGGCTACCCCGAACGCCACCCCGTCATCGAGGACGACGTCACCATCCAGGCGATGTGGGACAAGCGGCGCTACGCCACCTACATCGTGAGCCAGCTCTGCTTCGACCCCCAGGTGGTGGCCGGCTGGGTCCGCCGCGTGCGGCGGCGCGGGGTCGAGCTGCCGATCCACCTCGGCCTGCCCGGGCCGGTGGAGGCGGCCAAGCTCCTGCGGGTCTCGTCCAGCATCGGCCTCGGGGAGTCGGCGCGCTTCGTCAGGCGCCACCGGGGCTGGCTGCGGCACCTGCTCCGCCCGGGCGGCTACCGCCCCGACCGCCTGGTCGAGGGCCTGGCCCCGATCCTCGCCGACCCGGCCGAGCGGGTCGTCGGCTTCCACGTCTACACCTTCAACGAGGTCGAGCGGACCGAGCGGTGGCGGCGGACGCTGCTCGACCGCCTCGCAGCGACGGGGTGAGGGCCATGGCAGAGCGCAGGTCACCCTTTTACGAGATCCACCGGCGCCTCGGTGGCGAGCTGGTCAGGGCGGGCGGGGACTACCTGCTGCCGGTGTCCTACCTGTCGCCGGTCGAGGAGCACGTCAACACCCGCACCAACGTCGGGATGCAGGACCTGTCGTCGATGGGCGAGATCGACGTCAAGGGCCCTGGCGCCGAGCGGCTGCTCAACCACCTGCTGGTCAACGAGGTCCGTGACATGGAGCCGGGCCGGCTGCGCTACTCCACCATCTGCAACGAGGACGGCGGGGTGGTCGACGACGTCACCGTGTACAAGTTCCACGACGAGCACTTCATGGTCGTGGCCAGCTCCGGCCCGCGCAAGAAGACGTTCCGCTGGGTCCGGGAGCACGCCGCAGGCGCGAGCGCCTATGCCACCGACGTGTCTGGCGCGGTCGCGCTGCTGGTGGTGCAGGGCCCGCGCTCGCGCGACCTGCTCAAGACGGTGGTGGCCGACGCCGACCTCGACGCGCTGCGGTGGTTCCGGTTCGCCGCGGGCCGCATCGGCGAGACCGAGCTGACCCTCTCCCGCTCCGGCTACACCGGCGAGCTCGGCTACGAGCTGTACCTGCCGGCCGAGGAGGCGGCCGGGGTGTGGGAGCACCTGACCGCCAAGGGCCGCGACTTCGGCCTGCTGCCCTACGGCGTGGCCGCGATGCAGTCGCTCCGCATCGAGAAGGGCTACCCGCTGTACGGCAACGACGTGAACGAGCGCTACACCCCGTTCCACGTCGGCCTGGACCGGTGGATCCGGTTCGACAAGCGCGACTTCGTCGGCCGCGACGCGCTGCTGCGCGTCCAGGAGCAGGGGCCCGACGAGCGCTGGGTCGGCCTGGTCCTCGACAGCGAGCTGCCCGCCGACGTCGACGACAAGGTCTCGACAATCGGGGACGTGGCCGCGGTCAAGGAGAAGATCCACACCGGCGCCGAGGCCCACGACCACGAGGACGAGGTCCAGCCGGGCAGCCAGGTGAGCGGGCGGGTCACCGCCAGCGCCAAGGGCCACACGGTCGGCCGGATGCTGGCCATGGCCTACCTCAAGCCGGCGCACGCCTGGCCGGGGAGCCGGCTGGTGGTGGTGGTCAAGGGCCGGCCCAGGGTGGCGACGGTCACCCCGACCCCGTTCTTCGACCCCCAGGGCATGCGGCTCAAAGCGTGAAGCATCGTGTCCAGGGGATCCGATTGACCATGGCACAGGCGCTCCTGGGGGGCCGTGGGGGGTGCGTGGACTGCTGCACCTGGGGATCCCCCAGCACGAGGGCACAGGCGCTCCTGGGGGGCCGTGGGGGGAGCGAGCTCCCCCCACATTGGAACGAGGACCGCGGGTCGCCAGACCACCGGCGACATACAACTGAACAGGATCCGAAGGAGGGGCGAGATGCTGGCTGCGCGGTATGACGCCATCGTGCTCGGCGTCGGCGGGATGGGCAGCTCGACCCTGTACCAGCTCGCCAGGCGCGGGCACCGGGTGCTCGGGCTCGAGCGCTACGACGTCCCCCACGCGATGGGCTCCTCGCACGGGCAGACCCGCATCATCCGCCTCGCCTACTACGAGGACCCGAGCTACGTGATGCTGCTGCAGCGGTCCTACGAGCTGTGGCGCCAGATCGAGGGCAGGGCTGGCGAGCGGCTGCTCCACATCACCGGGTCGATCGACGCCGGACCGCCCGACAGCTGGGTGTTCAAGGGCTCGCTGCGCTCCTGCCTCGAGCACGACCTGCCCCACGAGGTGCTGACCAGCAAGGAGCTGACCAGGCGCTACCCCGGGTACCGGCTGCCGCGCGAGACCCTGGCCGTGCTCCAGCCCCAGGGCGGGTTCCTGCTCCCCGAGCGCTGCGTGGTCGCCTACGTGAACGCCGCCCTGGCCGAGGGGGCCGAGGTCCACGGGCGGGAGCGGGTGCTCGAGTGGCACCCGGCCGGCGACGGCGTGCGCGTGATCACCGACCGGGCCGTCTACGAGGCCGACCGGCTGGTGGTGACCGCCGGCGCCTGGAGCGCCGAGCTGCTGCCCTTCCTGGACGGCCTGGCCGTGCCCGAGCGCCAGGTGCTCGCCTGGCTGCAGCCGCAGCGCCCCGAGCTGTTCACCCCGGACCGGCTGCCAGTGTTCAACCTGCTGGTCGACGAGGGCCGGTTCTACGGGTTCCCGGTGCACGGCATCCCCGGGTTCAAGTTCGGCAAGTACCACCACTTCCAGGAGGCCGGCGACCCCGACCTGCTGGAGCTGGAACCGCGGCCCGACGACGAGCAGATCCTGCGCGAGTTCGCCGCCCGCTACTTCCCCGATGGCGCCGGCCCGACGATGTCGCTGGTCGGCTGCATGTTCACCAACTCCCCCGACAACCACTTCATCATCGACACCCACCCCGACCACCCGCAGGTGTCGTTCGCCTCGCCCTGCTCCGGGCACGGGTTCAAGTTCGCGAGCGTGATCGGCGAGGTCATGGCCGACCTGGCCGAGCGGGGCGCGACGCGCCACAACATCGAGCTGTTCCGTCTGGACCGGCTGGTCGGCGGGGCCCGGTCAGTCCCGGACCGCCTGGCCGGGCGGGCCCGGTCAGCCCCGGACCGGCTGGCCGGCCAGATCCGGTCGGCCCCGGACCGGCTGGCCGGCGGGGCCCGGTCAGCCCCGGACCGGCTGGCCGGCCAGGCCCGGTCAGCCCCGGACCGGGCACGGCTGGGAGCGGCCGCCCGCGGGCTCCGCGCCCACGGCCCGTCGGCGGACGGGCCGGGGCCCGACCAGGCCGCGGAACGGCGACCCGACCGCCGGGGCCGGGGCGCCGACGAGCGCGCCGGCGCGATCAGCGAGTGGGGCGCCGGCGCGATCCAGACGTTCTGGTAAGGGATCCCGGCCGGGCCTGGGACCAGGCACTCCGGTAGGATGTTGCGCGATGAGCAACGCCAGCGAACCTCAGGGCAGTCTCGTCATCCAGTCCGTCGACCGGGCCATCTCGATCCTGGAGATCCTGGCCCGGCGGGGGCCCACCCGGGTCACCGAGGTCGCGGGCGAGCTCGGCATCCATAAGTCCACTGCGTTCCGCCTGCTCGCCACGCTCGAGGCCCGCGGCCTGGTGGAGCAGGAGGCAGGGCGGGGCAGATACCGCCTCGGCTTCGGGATCGTCCGGCTCGCCGGGGGTGCCACCGCGCGCCTGGAGTTCCACCAGTACAGCCGGCCGATCTGCCTGCGCCTGGCCGAGGAGACCGGCGAGACGGTCAACATGGCCATCCGCGACGGCCGCCACGCGATCAACATCGAGCAGGTGATGGGCTCGTCGGCGGTGACGACCGTGAACTGGGTGGGCCAGCGCACCCCGCTCCACGCCACCTCGAGCGGCAAGGTCTTCCTGGCCCACCTGCCCGAGCCAGAGCTGGCCGGGCTGCTGGGCGGTGCCCTCGAGCGGTTCACCCCGGGCACGGTGGTCGATCCGGCCCACCTGGCCGGGCAGCTCGGCCAGGTGCGGGCCGACGGCTTCGCCTACACCGTCGAGGAGCTGGAGGTCGGGCTCAACGCGGTCGCCGCGCCAATCCGCGCCTTCGACGGCACCGTCGTCGCGGCCGTGAGCGTCTCCGGCCCCTCCTACCGGATCGTCCCCGAGCGGGTCACCAGGCTGGGCGAGCTGGTCAAGGCCGCCGCCTGGGCGATCTCGCAGCACATCGGGCTGCTCGGCCTGCCAAACGGCTGGGAGCGCCCGACCGGCTAGCTGGGCCCAGGCCCCGCCCAGGTGCTCGTCTGCCCGGGCCGCTAGCCCGCTGGGGTCACCTCGCCGCGCGCGAGCAGCTCGCGGAAGCCTGACTCGTCGAGGATGGGGACGCCGAGCTCGGCCGCCTTGGCCGCCTTGGTGCCGGGGCCCACCCCGACGACCACGTAGTCGGTCTTCTTGGAGACGCTCGAGGTGACGCGGCCGCCGCGCTCCTCCACCGCGCGCTCGGCCTCCTCCCGGGTGAACCCGTCCAGGCCGCCGGTGAGCACCACGGCCTTGCCGGCCAGCACCTGCGGCAGCGTGGGCTCGGCGGCGCCGTCGGCCCTGGTGTTGACGCCGGCCTCGGTGAGGCGGCGGACGAGGTCGCGGTTGCCCTCGTCGGCGAACCAGGCGGCCACGCTGGAGGCGATGGTGGGGCCGATCTCGTCGACCGCGTTCAGCTCGTCCTCGGTCGCGTTGGCGATGGTGTCCAGGGAGCGCAGGCGGGTGGCGAGCACGAAGGCGACGTGCCCGCCCACGTGCCGGATGGAGAGGCCGGTGAGCAGCCGCTCCAGCGGGTGCTGCTTGGACGCCTCGATGGCGTCGAGCAGGTTGGCGATGCTCTTGTCCTTGAACCCGGCCAGCTCGGCCAGGTCCTCGGCGGTCAGCCGGTAGATGTCTCCCGCGTCGCTCAGCTTGCCTGCCTTGATGAGGGCGGCGACGGTCTTCTCCCCCAGGTGCTCGATGTCCATGGCCTCGCGGGAGGCGAAGTGGACCAGGGTGCCCCAGCGCTGGGCCGGGCAGCCGGTGGTGTTGGGGCAGCGGGTGACGGCCTCGCCCTCGGGCCGGACGAACGCGGTGCCGCACTCCGGGCAGGTCCGTGGCATGGGCCACGGCTTGGCGTCGGGCGGGCGCTTGGTGAGCACCGGGCCGACGACCTCGGGAATGACGTCTCCGGCCTTGCGCACGAACACGGTGTCGCCCGGGCGGACGTCCCTGCGCGCGACCTCGTCCTCGTTGTGGAGGGTGGCCAGCCCGACGGTGGAGCCGGCCACCAGGACCGGTTCCAGCACCGCGAACGGGGTGGCGGCCCCGGTCCGCCCGATCGAGACCTGGATGTCGCGGAGCAGGGTGGTGCGCTCCTCGGGCGGGTACTTGTAGGCGATCGCCCAGCGGGGCGCCTTGGAGGTGGAGCCGAGCTCCTCCTGCTGCCTGGCCGAGTCGACCTTGACCACCACGCCGTCGATCTCGTACTCAAGGTCGTGGCGGTGCTCGGCCCATTGGTCGACGAAGGCATGCACCTCGTCGAGGGTGCCGAACAGCTTGGTCTGGGGGGCGACAGGCAGGCCGGCCGCGGCGCACCAGTCGAGGAACTCGGAGTGGGTGGCGAAGCGGAGCCCCTCGGCCTGCCCGAACGAGTGGCAGAGCATGGCCAGCGGGCGGGTGGCGGTCACGCGGGGGTCCTTTTGGCGTAGCGCGCCCGAGGCGGCGTTGCGGGGGTTGGCGAAGACCTGCTTGCCCTCGGCCGCCTGCTGCTCGTTGAACCGCTCGAAGCCAGCGGTCGGGAAGTAGATCTCGCCGCGCACCTCGAGCACCTCGGGCGGGTCGAGGGTGCTGAGGCGGTGCGGGATGCTCTCGATGGTGCGGGCGTTCGGGGTGATGTCGTCGCCCACGAAGCCGTCGCCCCGGGTGGCCGCGCGCACCAGCCGGCCCCGGTCGTACTGGAGGGAGACGGCGAGGCCGTCGATCTTCAGCTCGCACAGATAGGTCTCGACCTGGCCGACGGTGCGCTCGGTCCGCTTGCCCCAGGCGTCGAGCTCCGCGTGGCTGAAGGCGTTGTCCAGCGAGCGCATGGGCACGCGGTGGCGGGCGGGTGCGAACGCCGCCGACGGGGGCGCCCCCACGGTCTGGGTGGGCGAGTCGGGCGTGACGAGGTCGGGGAACTCCTGCTCGAGCGCGATCAGCTCGCCCATCATCTCGTCGTACTCGGCATCCGAGATGTCCGGGTCGGAGAGGATGTGGTACCGGTAGGACGCGTCGTTCAGCTTGGCCCGCAGCTCGTCGGCCAGCCCGGCGGCCTCCTCGGCCGACGGCGGCACGCTCCCCCTTCCCTGGTCTGCTCCCATGCCCCAGTATCCCGTACCTGGCCGACAGGAGCCCGGAAGCCCGCGGACCTGTGGATCAACCGACCCGATCCCCGCCAAGCGCGGACCTGTGGATCAACCGACCCGATCCCCGCCAAGCGCGGACCTGTGGATCAACCGACCCGATCCCCGCCAAGCTGGTTATGCTGGCCGCAGCCGCCCCGCCATCGGCCCAGGAGGTCACTGCGTGTTCGCTTCCCTCGCCCGGCACGTGCACCGCCGGCGCTGGTTCGTGGTGGCCGCCTGGGTGGTGGTGCTGGCCGCCGGCTTCGGCTTCGGCCCCCAGGTCTTCGGACGGCTGGCGAACGAGAGCGGCCTCCGCCCGGACGCCGAGTCGGTGCAGGCCTCGGAGCGGCTGCGGAAGCTCGCCGGCAGCGGCCAGGAGGTCCTGGTGCTGGTCGACGGGCGTGAGACCCGGGACCCGGCGCTGCGCGCGAGTGTCACCGCTGCCGCCGAGGAGATCGAGCGGGTGCCCGGTGTGGCCAGAGTGGTCGACGGGTACCGGGCGCCCGCCCGCGGGCTCGTGGCCCGGGACGAGCGGGCCGTCCTGCTCCGCGTCGAGCTGGCCGCCGACGGCTCCCGCCAGGAGCGCGACCGGGCTGTCGACGATGTCCGGCAGCGGGCCCAGGGCATCGACGCCCCCACGGTGCTGGTGGGCGGCGAGGCCCCCGCCAACCGGGAGTTCCAGCGCCAGGCCCAGCACGACCTGGAGAAGGGCGAGGCAGTCGCGCTGCCGGTCATGCTCGTGCTGCTCCTGTTCATCTTCGGTGGGCGCACGGCCGCGGGACGCCTCGGAAAGGTCGGGCTGCGGGCCCGGGCCCGGTCCGGGCTGGGTGCGGTGCTCTCGGTGGTCCTGGCCGCCGGCATGCCGCTGGTCCTGGCCGCTGTCGCCGTGGCCGGCGCCCTCCTGATCCTGCTCTGGCTCAGCAGCGCCACCGAGATCTCGTCGTACTCGGTCAACGTGGTGACCATGCTCGGCCTGGGCCTGGCCGTCGACTACTCGCTGCTCGTGGTCAGCCGGTTCCGGGAGGAGCGCGCCGGCGGCCTCGACCTGCCCCGGGCACTCGAGCGCACCCTGGCCAGCGCCGGCCGCACGGTCGCGTTCTCGGGCCTCACCGTGGCGGTGTCCCTGACCGGGCTGCTGGTGTTCGCCGAGCCGTTCCTGCGCTCGCTCGCCTGGGGCGGCATCGGGGTCGTGCTGGTCGCCATGCTGGCCGCGATCACGCTGGTGCCCGCTCTGCTCGCCATCTGGGGCGGTCGCATCCGGCCGCCCCGGGCCCGCCCGGCCGACCTCGGCTTCTTCTACCGCCAGTCCCGGCTCGTGCAGCGCTTCGCACCGGTCATCGTGGTCCTGGTCGCGCTGGTCCTGCTGCTCGCTGCGCTCCCCTTCCGCCACGCCGAGCTGGAGAACTCGGGGCTCGAGGCCCTGCCCCGCTCGTCGGAGTCGCGCCAGCTGTTCGAGACGCTGCGGGCACGCTTCCCGGGCGCAGGCACCGACCCGCTCGTCGTCGTGGTCGACATCGACCCCCGCTCGGACGGGCTGGCCGACTACGTCCGCCGGATCGGCGCGCTGCCCGGCGCCGACTCGGTCCAGGTCCGGCCGCTGCCGCTGCCCACCCTGACCGTGGTCGACGTCGTGCCGGCCGGACCGAGCCAGGGCCCGGTCGCCCGACGGCTGGTCGAGCGGGTGCGCGCGCTCGACCGGCCGGCCGGCGCCGCGGTGACCGGGTCGGCCGCGTTCCTGGTCGACTACCGGGACTCGCTCGCCGCCCGCCTGCCGCTGGCGTTCGCGCTCATCGGCCTGGCAACCCTCGTGCTGCTGTTCCTGATGACCGGGTCGGTGGTGGTGCCGGTCAAGGCGGTGGTGATGAACGTGCTGAGCCTCGGGGCGAGCTTCGGCGCGCTCGTGTGGGTGTTCCAGGAGGGGCACCTGTCCGGCCTGCTCGGGTTCGACCCGCCGGGCATGGTCGACATCTCGATCCCCGTGCTGATCTTCATCTTCGCGTTCGGGCTGTCAATGGACTACGAGGTGTTCCTCATCTCCCGGATCAAGGAGGCGTGGGACGAGACCGGCGACAACGACCGCGCGGTCGCGCTCGGCCTGCAGCGTACCGGCCGCATCGTCACCTCGGCCGCACTGCTCATCGTGGTGGTGTTCCTCGGCTTCGCCTTGAGCGACCTGCTCACGATCAAGGAGATCGGGCTGGGCATGGCGATCGCGGTGATCGTGGACGCCACCGTGGTGCGTACCCTGCTCGTGCCCGCGACCATGAAGCTCATGGGCCGCTGGAACTGGTGGGCGCCCGCCCCCCTGCGCCGCCTGCACAACCGCTACGGCCTGGCCGAGCACGTCCCCCCGCCCGCGCCGGCCGGCGAGCCTGCCGTCCCCGACCGGGAGGTGCGCGCCCCCGTCGGATAGCGTTGGCCGGCTGCATGCCGGCCATGACCACCACCGCACCCACCGGCGTGTCCGGCCATGAGCACCCGGTCACCAGCACCGTCTGGGTTCGCTACGGTAGTGGGAACGGCGCCGGAGACGTGCCGCCCGGCCCGGTCGGCTCCGGCGCCGTTGTCAGCTGCCGGGCCGGCCGCGCCCGCGCCAGCGGGCGGCCCGGGCGGAGGTCCGGTCGTTCCTGAGCCGGCGGGCGGCCCGGCGGAGCTGGAGGATGCGGGCGGCACCGATCGCCAGCACCAGCAGGGCGCCGAGGACCACGGCGAACAGCAGCGCGACCCCGAGCGGCAGGGTCGCGTCCCAGAACCAGAGCTTCACCAGGACCCGGCCGCTGTTCTGCAGGATGAAGACGAGGATCAGGGTGAGCAGCAGGATGCCGACCGCCACCATCGTCCAAACCGTGCTGGTCCGGGTCGCCCTGATGCGGACCTCCCTGGATGGCTCGGCCTGGGGGCCGGGCGGCTCCGGTGCCGCCCCAGCGCCGGCCGCGGGGGCGCGGCGCTTCAGGTCGGACGCGTCCTCGCCCACCGACGGAGGCGGCTCGTCCGGGGTCGTGCCCGCACTCATGGTCGCTCCTCGATCCGCTCGCCGACTTTCCTCCACCACTGCCACGATCATCGCTCCACCACTGCCACGATCATCGCTCCACCACTGCCACGATCATCGCTCCACCACTGCGACGATCATCGCCCGTCATGGGCTCCGAAACCACCCGTGCAGCGGCCCGTGCCCCGCCCGTGCCCTACCCATCCGGGGCCACCGCTTCGCTGCTCGAGGCCCCGGACCCCTGGCCGTCAGGGCAGGCCTGCGAGCGACCAGGCCCGCCCGCCGGCAGCTGCCGCGACCTCGAGCCGGCGGACCGACTCGGCCTCGGCCAGACCGGCCAGGCCGCAGGTGGGCGTGACCACCGACCGGGCCAGCACCTCGGGCAGGAAGCCGCCGGCGGTCCAGCGCACCAGGTCGAGCAGGCGGTCCGCCACCGCGTCGGCGTCCGCCTCGCCGGCGCCGGGACCGTCCCCTGCCGGGACCAGCCCCCAGGCCACGCCGGCGCCAGTCTCGACCAGGCGCCGGAAGGCGGGGTCGTCGGTGGCGGCGTCGCCGTGGGCGACCGCGTCGAACGACACGAGCTGCGGGTTCAGGTCGAGCACGAGCCCCCAGGGTGGCGCCGCGCAGCAGTGGATCCCGGTGACCTCGGCGCCGGTGGAGCCGACCGCATGCCACAGGTCGAGGGCCAGGTTGGGGCGGTCGGCGACCAGGTCGTGCCCGAGGCCGGGCTCGTCGAGCACGAGCAGCAGCTTCCAGGCCGGCAGGGCCTCCCGCACCCGGGTCACCAGGGAGCGGATGCGGGCCGCGTACCCCATGCCGAACGGGCCGCGGGCCGCCGGGACGGTGAACGCCTCCCGCCCGCCCGCCCGGAGCGCCAGAGCGAGCGTGACCGGGCCGGTGGCCTGCACCTTCAGCCAGCCCGCCTGGCGGGACCGGAGCGCGCGCAGGAAGGGGTCGAGGGTGCCGGCCGCGCTCGGGGCCAGACCAGGCCGCCCGGGGGCCTTGTCACGACCGACCCAGGCCAGCCCGCCGTCGGCCTCCCCCACCCCGGGCAGGCCGAGCGCCCACTGGCGCACCATCTCCTCGTCGGGCTCGGCCTCCGGCCTGGTGGGCCAGAACGGCAGCTCGGGGCAGGCGCCGACCGCGACGGCCACGCACGCGGCCGGGTCGCCATGGGGCAGCCCGCCCACGCCGGTCCCAGCCCCCCGCGGCCGGAACCCACCGGGGACAGCGCTCACCGGCGCCCCTCCCGCTCCCGCACGGCTCCTGCCGCGCCCGCCCGCCGCCGGCGCCCCTCCCGCTCCCGCACGGCTCCCGCCGCGCCCGCCCGCATCACGGAACGAGCCCGAGGATGCGCGCGCCGCGGGGCAGGCCGGGGCCGGTGGCGACAACCCGGCGGGTGGCCATGTCGACGACCCAGAGGTGGCCCTGACCATTGAGCCAGACCAGGTTCCCGCCCGGCGTCCAGTGCACGCTCCGGAAGCGGTCGGCGGGCAGGTCGATCCTGACCCGCCGGGACGACCCGATCACGTCGAGCCGGGAGCGATCCTCGACGCCGGTCACCAGCGCCACCCGACGCCCGTCGGGCGCCAGCGCAACCAGCCGGGGGCGCACGCCGGCGAGCGCGTCGCCGAGTGGGCCGACCGCGTCCGCGGGGCGCAGGAGCCCGCGGGTGAGCGCTTCCCCGCGAGCCGGGGACAGTGCCTCGAGCCGGCCCCCCTCCACGTCTGCCCGGAACAGCCCGGCCCTGGATCCTCCCCGGCCCAGCAGCAGCACGTTGCCGTCACCGGTCCAGCCGGCCTGGGCGTCGCCCAGCGCGGCCGGAAGCGGGACGCTCGACCGGCTGCCGTCGCCGATGACCCGCAGCTCGGGACCTTGCGGGTTGCGGCTCATGCTCGGCGTGGTGGCCACGGCCCTGGGGATGCGGACGTACGCGAGCCGGCCGTCCAGGCTCCAGGCCGGGCCGGTGCCGTTGACCACTCGGTCGATGCGGCCGCCGACCGAGCGGATCTGGATCGTCGGCCGGCCCTGGACCGTCTGGACGAGGGCGAGGCGCTGGCCGTCGGGCGAAAGGGCCACCACCGGCGAGTCGGGGACGGGCCCGAGCGGCGAGGCCGGCCCGCCGGACAGGCGCTGGCGCCACAGCCAGCCGCCGTACCGGACGATCATCGACCCGGACGCGCCGGCCACCGGCGCCGGCCCTCGGGCGGGCAGGGTCCGGGTCGGGCTGGCCGCCTGCTCGGGCACCGCCTGAAGGCCGTACAGCGGCCCCTCGACCAGCTGCCGGGTCGCCTGGGCGAGGGTCGTGGCCGGCGCGGGCACCCCGGCGCCAGTCGTGCGGCGCTCGGCTGGCGCGAAGCTGGCGCCTCGCACGACGACCGCGCCGGCCCCCAGCACGAGCAGGAGCAACCCGACCAGCCAGCGCTGCCCGACCGCCTGCCGCGATCCCGCATCCAGCCACCTCCGCTGGCGCGGCGAGGGGGCCACCGCTGCCTGCCTGTCGGACCTGGGCTCGGCGGGGTCGCGGCCCGCCCCGCCGTCGGTCCGCACGATCCCTGCGGCCAGCCCGGCCGATGCGCTCCCCGGGCCGCCGGGCGAGGCCGGGCCGCCGGGCGAGGCCGGGCCGCCGGGCGCGGCCGGGCCGCCGGGCGAGGCCGGGTCGGGGGGCGCGGCCGGGCCGGCATCCGGGGTGTCCAGCCACCAGGGCAGCTCGGCGGGCGCGCGGCCCCGGCGGATCGGGTCAGGAACGGCCGATTCGTCCCGGGTCGAGCCGATCGCCACTCGGGGCGTGGCGCACGTGGCGCAGGGCGTTGCCGCCACGGCCTCGGCGAGGTCGTCGCAGCGCGGGCACCAGGACCAGCCGCCCACTTCGGTGGCTGGCGGCTCACCCGAGGTCGCACTCGAACCCGTCTGCCTGACCTGCATGCTCCGCTCCGGGACGATCGTCGAGGTTTCGAGCCTACCGTGCACTGGCAACATCCGGGACGCAACGGGGCGGGTCATCAAGATCGACCACCGTGGCGGGCGACCACCACTACATCATCGGAGAGAAGCTGCGCTCCGGCTCGGCCGGAGCCACCGCCGCGCTGGCCATCAGGGTCGCTACCAGGGCGTGGCCGATAACCTGCGGGTCAAGGAAGTGCGGATCAGCGACGCCGAGCGAGCTGGACGCCAGCTTGCGGAAGCCGGTATCACGTAACATCCATGAGACCGGTCTTGGAGGCAGGCCTTGGCAGAGGAGGGCAATGGACGGCAGCGCCGACGGGTACGAGGTCTCGACCGACGCCACCCGGCTCGACCTGGTCATGATCCATCGGTTCCTGAGCCAGGAGGCCTACTGGGCGCGGGGCGTACCCCGAGCGGTCGTGGAGCGCGCGATCAGCAACTCCCTGGTGTTCGGGCTCTACGACTCGGACGGCCAGGTCGGCTTCGCCCGGGTGGTCACCGACCAGGCGACCTTCGCCTGGCTCGCCGACGTGTTCGTCCTGCCCGAGCACCGCGGCCGCGGGCTGGGCAAGCGGCTGGTCCGCGCCGCGCTCGCCCACCCCGCCCTGCAGGAGTTGCGGTGGTTCCTGCTCGGCACCGCCGACGCGCACGGGCTCTACCGCCAGCTCGGGTTCGACCCCCTCACCCCGGAGCGGGCCAGCCGGTTGCTGGGGATCTGGCGTGAGCCGGCAGAGGTCTACGGCCCGGCCGGCGGCGACGCGCGCTGAGCGCTGGGGGCGCCGGTCGAGGTCAGGCGGCGGTGGCCGCCACCGTGCCGCCGCCGAGCACGAGGTCGCCGTCGTAGAGCACCCCGGCCTGGCCGGGCGCGACCGCGTCCGCGGGCTCGTCGAGGTCCAGGCGGGCCCGGCCGGGCCCGGCCGGGGCGACCAGGCAGCCGACCTCGGTCCCGTGGGCCCGGAGCCGCACCCTGGCCGGGCCGGGACGCAGCCCCTGCCCGTCGGTCGAGGTCGCCCGCTCCAGCTCCACGGCGCGGATGGCCAGCTCGGCCCGCTCGCCGACCACCACCCGGTCGGCGGCCGGGTCGATGCGCAGGACGTAGTGGGGCCTGGGCGCGGCCAGGCCGAGCCCGCGGCGCTGGCCCACGGTGTAGCGGTAGGCGCCCTGGTGGGCGCCGAGCACCCGGCCGTCGGCGTCCACCACCTGGCCGGGGCGGCGTCCCAGCCGGCGCTCCAGCCAGCCGGCGGTGTCGCCGTCGGGGATGAAGCAGACGTCGTAGGACTCCGGCTTGGCCGCGGTGCGCAGCCCGAGCCGGGCGGCGGTCCGGCGCACCTCGGGCTTGGTCAGGCCGCCGAGGGGCAGGCGGAGGTGGGCCAGCTCCTCCGGCCCGAGCATGTAGAGCACGTAGGACTGGTCCTTGGCCGCGTCGACGCCCCGGTACAGGCGGGCGCCGGCCACCCTGGCGTAGTGGCCGGTGGCGAGCGCGTCGAAGCCGAGGGCGCGGGCCCGGGCCAGCAACCCGACCACCTTGACCCGCTCGTTGCAGCGGGCGCACGGGTTAGGGGTGCGGCCGCGCGCGTACTCGGCGGCGAAGTCGTCCACCACCGCCTCCTGGAACTCGTCGACGAAGTCCCAGACGTAGAAGGGGATGCCGAGGGCGTCGGCGACCCGGCGGGCGTCGTCGGCGTCGGCCAGGGTGCAGCAGCCCCTGCCCTGCACCTGCGCGTGGGCCGGGGTGCTGGCGAGCTTGAGGTGGACGCCGGTCACGTCGCAGCCCTGCTCGACCAGGAGCGCAGCGGCCACCGATGAGTCGACCCCCCCGCTCATCGCGACCAGCACCTGCGGTGCGCTCATCGGCGCACCCTCGTCACGCACGTCGCATGGATGGTCGGCAACTCCGGCGTCGGCGGGGCCTGCGGTGCGCTCATCGGCGCACCCTCGTCACGCACGAGGCTCCGAGGGCGCCCGCCGCCGCGCTCACGGCACGGCTCCCGCGGGCGCGGGGGCGAGGGTGGCCAGGGCGCGGCCCACGGCCGCCACCGCAGCGTCGACGTCGGCCGTTGTCGAGCCGTGGCCGAGGCTGAACCGGACCGTCTCGCGGGCCTCGGCCGGGGCCCGGCCCATCGCGAGCAGCACGTGCGATGCGCTCACCGCCCCGCTCGCGCATGCCGACCCGGCCGAGCAGGCGATCCCGGCCCGGTCCAGCAGCAGCAGCAGGTCCTCGGCACGGCGGCCCGGGAAGCCGACCGATGCCAGGCCGGGCAGGCCCCGGGCCGGGTCGCCGTTGACGGTGAGCGCCGGCTCGAGCGCACGCAGACCTGCCAGCAGACGGTCCCGGAGCCGGGCGAGCGCAGCCGCCTGGGCGTCCCGCTCTGCCAGCGCGGCGGCTGCCGCCGCGCCGAACCCGGCCAGCGCGGCCACCGGCAGCGTGCCAGAGCGAAGGCCCCGCTCCTGGCCGCCGCCGTGGGCAAGGGGCCGCAGGGCGAGGCCGGGCCGGACCACCAGCGCGCCCACGCCGGTCGGGCCGCCCAGCTTGTGGGCGGCCAGCGCGAGCAGGTCGACGCCGTCCCTGGCCACGTCCACCCCTGGCGTGCCCGCGGCCTGGACGGCGTCGCAGAGCAGGACCGCGCCAGCCCCGTGAGCCAGGCCCGCTGCCTCGGCCACGGGCTGGACGGTGCCGACCTCGTTGTTGGCGGCCATGCAGGCGACCAGCGCGGTGCGGCCCGGCCGGAGGGCGCCCGCGAGGGCGTCGAGGTCGACCCGGCCGGCCGGGTCGACCGCGGCCAGGGTGAGGTCGGCGCCGGCGTCGGCCACCGCCCAGGCGGCCGCGTCGAGCACGGCGTGATGCTCGACCGCGGAGGCGACCAGGTGGCGCTCGTCCGGCCCGCGGGCGAGCACGGTGCCCTTCACGGCCAGGTTGTCGGCCTCGGTGCCGCCCGAGGTGAACACCACGTCGCCAGGGGCGGCCCCGACCAGGGCGGCGACCTGCTCGCGGGCGGTCTCAACGGCGGCCCGGGCGGCCCGGCCCGGGCCGTGCTGGCTCGACGGGTTGGCGGCCGGCCGTTCCAGGAACGGGCGCATGGCGGCCAGCGCCTCGGCTCGGAGCGGGGCGCTGGCCGCGTAGTCGAGATAGGGCACGAGCGGTGGCTACTTCCTCGGGTGATGGCGGTGGCGGTGCCAGCCGTAGCTCTCGGCCAGGCGCCTGGGCTCCACCGGGGCGCGCTGGATGACGGTGGTCGGCGGGAAGATCGTCGGGAAAGTAGGTCCGGGCAGGATCGTCCCGGGTGGCTGGCCGGGGATGGTGGTCTGGGTCGTGGTGGTGGTCGCCGGCGGCAGCACGGTGTACTGCAGCCCTTCCTCGGGACGCTGCCAGTCGAGCCGTTCGGTGCCGGCGAGCGCCTCCTGCATGAAATCGTGCCAGATCCGGGCAGGAAGCGACCCACCAGTGACCACGGAGAACCCCTCGATGTTCCGCATCGACTGCTGTCGCTTGGGATACCCCATCCAGACCGCCGTGGCGAGCTGCGGGGTGTACCCGACGAACCAGGCGTCGCGGTAGTCCTGGGTCGTGCCGGTCTTGCCCGCGGCGGGCCGGCCGATCCGGGCCGCGCCCGCGGTCCCGTGGTCGATCACGCCCCTGAGCACGTCGTTGACCTCGTAGGCGAGGGCCGGGGGGACGCGCGGCTCGCCGGACGGCTTGTTCTCGAACAGCGTCTGCCCGTGGCGGACGACCTTGGTGACGAAGTTCGGCTTGTGGTAGACGCCCATGTTGGCGAAGGTCGCGTAGGCGGCGGCCATGTCGATCGGGTAGACGTCGGCCGCGCCGAGCGCGATCGACGGCGCCCCGGCCTGGGAGTCCAGCACCTGCACGCCCAGGTGGCGGGCCATGGTCACCACCTTCTCGGGGCAGAGCTGCTCCATCAGCCGGCCGTACACGCCGTTGACCGAGAGCCAGGTCGCCACCCGCACCGGGAGCTGGCCGCCACCCTTGCCCTCGTAGTTGCTGACCTTCCAGAACGCGCCGCAGACCTTGCGGGTCGGCCAGCCGCTGGTGTCCCACACCGAGTCGGGCGAGATGCCGTTCTCGAGCGCGGAGGCGAGCACGAACGGCTTGAACGCCGACCCGGCCTGGCGGCGGCCCTGGAGCGCGAGGTTGAAGTAGCCGTTGACACGGTCCCGGCCGCCGACGACCGCCCGCACCGCGCCGGTCGAGGGGATCATCGCGACCAGGGCGATGTCAGGGCCGGCCGACGGGCCCCGCCCCCTGACCGCCCGCTCGGCGTCCTGCTGCACCTTGGGGTTCAGCGTGGTGAAGATGCGAAGGCCGCCCTCGAACAGCTTCTTCTTGCGATCTGCCTCGGTGCGGCCGAGCCGCGGGTCCTCGAGGAGCTGGCGCTTGACCCCGTCCATGAACCAGCGGTACCGGCCGTTGGGCAGCGGCTTGCGCTGCTTCACGCCGAGCGGCTCCCTGCTGGCCCGGGCGGCCTGGTCGGCCGGGACCAGGCCGAGCTCCACCATGCGGGCGAGCACGGTGTTGCGCAGGCGCAGGGCCTCCTCGGAGCTGCTGCGCGGGTTGGCGGTCTCGGGCGAGCGGATGATCCCGGCCAGGGTGGCGGCTTGGGCGAGCGAGAGCCGGCCGACCCGCGTGGAGAAGTAGCCTCGGCTGGCCGCCTCGATCCCGTAGTAGCCGCCGCCGAAGTAGACCCGGTTCAGGTAGTCCTCGAGGATCCTCGGCTTGCTCTTCCTGCGCTCCAGCTCGGCGGCGAGCGCGGCCTCCTTGACCTTGCGGGCCAGCGAGCGCTCCTTGAGCTGGGGGTAGGCGTTGCGGACCAGCTGCTGGGTGATGGTGCTGCCGCCCTGGGACCGTGCCCCTTCGGCGATGTCGGTGAACAGCGCCCGCAGGATGCCGCGCTGGTCCACGCCCTTGTGGTCGTAGAAGCGGGCGTCCTCGGCGGCCACGACCGCGTTCTGCACCATCACCGGGACCGCGGCAAGCGGGACGACGATGCGGTCCTCCTCGGACTTGAGGACCTCGATGAGCTTGCCGTTGACATCGTAGACCTCGGTCCGCTCGGGCTGGTCGAGGGGGCGGAGGTCGGCCAGGTCGGGCAGGCCCTTGCCGGCCGCCTTGACCGAGCCGGCCATGACCACCCCGGTGGGCAGGGCGGTGAACATGCCGATGACCAGGGAGAGGACGCACGCGGCGGCAACCGGGCGGGCGAACCCGAGCCAGGGCCGGCGGGCCCGGTCGGGCGGCGCGGCCACGGCCACGACCACGGGCGCGAGCCAACGGGCGATCCACCGCCCGACCCGGCGCAGCGGGCGGGCCACCCGCCCGGCGGCGCCGCTCACGGCCGCGGCCACCGGGTCGCGGGGCCGCGGGGCCGCCGCGGCGTGCCCGCCGGCGGCTGCCCAGCCGGCCGTGTCGTCCCCCTGCCGCCCGCCGGCGGCTGCCCAGCCCGGCGTCCAGCCGGCGGTGTCGTCGTCGCCCCGCCCGCCGGCGGCCGCCCAGCCCGGCGTCCAGCCGGCGGTGTCGTCGTCGCCCCGCCGGCGCTGGCTGGCCGGTGCCGGGTCCCCCAGCTCGGAAGTCCACCAATAGCCCGCGCCGCCGGGCGGGCCGGACCGGCCGGGCTCGCCGCCGTCGCCCTGCGGACGCCAGAGGCCGACGTCCGGCTCGCCGTCAGCGGCGGCGCCGACCCCGTCCGTGGTGTCGCTCCATCCCGCTGGGTCGCGTTCGTGCCGGTTCGGCCCCCCGCCGCCAGGGTCCTCGGCCATCCAGGTGCCGTGGACCGCGCCGGCCGGCGCACCCCCGGCCGCAGTCGCGTGCCGCCCACCCCGGCCTGAGGCAGGCGGCGCACCCCCGGCCGCGGCCGCGTGCCGCCCACCGTGGCCCGCGTTCGCAGCCCGCCTCGAACCGGCCGCCTGCCGTCGACGCGGTCGGGCCCCGCGGGCGCGGCCGAACCAGCCAGCCACCCCCGCGCGGGCCAGGGTGAAGCGCCGGCCCACGGCGACCCAGCCTGCGACCAGCCACGACCAGATCAGACCGGCACCCGCCGCGATCGCTGCGGCCACCCAGACGACGAGGTCGACGACGGCCTGGACGGCGAGGGCGACTGCCAGCCTCGCGGAGGTGCGCGCCATCCGGCCCGACGCGGCCAGCTCGGCGCTGGCGCTGGTGAGGTCGTGCTGGGCCCGGTCGGCAGCCCGGCGGCTGGCATCGAGCTCGGGCACCGGCAGGTCCCCCAGTCCGGTCGCCCAGACGCCGAGCTGGGCGTCCACGGCCTTCAGGCGGCGGCGGGCCAGGCGGTGGCGGACCGCCTCGGCGGCGGCGTCGAGGGCCCGGAGCACGCGTTCGGCAGCGGTCGGGCCGGTGCGCGCGGACCGGCTGGACCGGACCGCGGGCCGTGCGTCAGACCCGGCCGGGCCGGGGCCCGGGGCGTGCCTGCTGCCCAGTTCGGCCTCGATCGCGCGCCGCCTGGCCAGTGGCTCGGTCAGGAAGGAGGGGGCCAGCTCGTCGGGCAGGTACGCGGCCACGGCCGCACCCAGCGCGACCTGGGCGGCCCGCAGCCGCGACCGGCGGCCCGGCCCGCCGGCGAGGAGCCGGGCCCAGCGGCCCCCGGCGTGCACGGAGGACCGAGCCGCCCCTGACACCGTGGGGTGGACGGCGCTGCGCCGCGGCAATCCTTCTGCGTCGGGCATCGGGTGGCTACCCCTTACGCCTGGCGACCTCGTCGGTCAGCCTGGGGACGACCTTGAACAGGTCGCCCACCACGCCGAAGTCGGAGATGGCGAAGATCGGCGCGTCGGCGTCCTTGTTCACGGCAACGATGGTCTTGGAGGTCTGCATCCCGGCCCGGTGCTGGATGGCGCCTGAGATGCCCACGGCGACGTAGAGCTGGGGGGAGACCGTCTTGCCGGTCTGGCCGACCTGGTGCTGGTGGGGGTACCAGCCGGCGTCGACCGCGGCCCGGCTGGCCCCGACCGCGGCCCCGAGCGCGTCGGCCAGCGCCTCCACCAGCGCGAAGTTGGACGGGTCCTGGAGGCCGCGTCCACCGGAGACGATGATCTCGGCCTCGGCGACGTCGGGGCGGCCGCCGCGCTCGGACACGACGCGGTCGGTGACGCGGCCGTCGGCCGTGCCGGCCGTGGCCCGTGTCCCGAGGTCGACCACCTCGGGGGTGCCGCCGCCCTGCTCGGCGGCGGGGAACGAGTTCGGCTTGACCACCAGGACCGGGGTGCCGGTCCTGACCCGGGACCGGACCACGGTGGCCCCACCGAACACGACCTGGGTGGCGACGAGGTCGGCATCGACGTCGACCACGTCGGCGAGCACGCCCCATCCCGTGCGGGCGCCGAGGCGAGCGGCCACGTCCTTGCCGGTCGGGCTCGAGGCGACCAGGACGGCAGCCGGCTGGGCGCGCTCGATGGCCGCCTCCAGCGCGTCGGCCACGGGGAGCGCGAGCAGGTTCGTCCAGCCCTCCCCGGTGGCCGCGTAGACGGTGGCCGCACCGTGGGCGCCGAGCGCGTCGGTGGCCCCTTCGGCGCCCTGGCCGACCAGCACGGCGGCAGGCTCGCCCAGCTCGCGGGCCTTGGCCAGCATCTCGTAGGTGACCTTCTTGGGAGAGCCCTCCTCGTGCTCGACGAGGACGAGAACCGTTGCCATCTCCTGACGCCTCCTCGCGGTCCGGCCTCGGTGCCGGGGCCGCTCCCGATCTGGTCGGACCGGGTCTCAGATGAACTTGTTGGTGGCGAGGAAACCGGCCAGCTCGAGCGCTGCCGAGCCGTCGCCGGGGTCCTTGACCACCTGGCCAGCCTGCTTCGGGGGCCGGGGCGCGAAGTCGACCACCTCGGTGGTGGCGCCGGCAGCACCCACCTCGGAGGGGTCGATGCCGAGGTCGGCCAGGGTGAGGTCGGTGACCGGGCGGGACTTGGCCGCCATGATGCCCTTGAACGACGGGTAGCGCGGCTCGTTGATGCCCTTGACCACGCTGACCACGGCCGGGCCCTCGGCCTCGACCACGTCGTAGCCGGTGTCGGTCTCGCGGTGGATGCGGACGGTCTGGCCGTCCACCTCGAGCTTCTTCGCACCGGTCAGGCCGGGCCAGCCCAGGTACTCGGCCAGCGCGCTCGGCACCAGCGAGGTGCGCGCGTCGGTCGACTCCGAGCCGGTGATCACGACGTCGGGCTCCACGGTCCGGATGGCGGCGGCGAGGACCCTGGCCGTGTTGAAGGCGCAGGAGCCGTGCAAGGCGTCGTCGTGGACGTGCACGGCCGCGTCCGGCCCCATCGACAGCGCCTTGGTGCGCACGGTCGAAAGGGCGGCCTCAGGACCCATGCAGAGCACCACCACCTCGCCCCCGACCGCCTCTCTGAGCCGGAGCGCCTCCTCGATGGCGTACTCGTCGACGGGGTTCAGGATCGTCTCGACCGACTCGCGGTCGAGCGTCTTGTCGACCGGGTCCAGCCGCTTGTCAGCGGCCGTGTCCGGCACGCGCTTGACGGTGACCAGGATCTTCACGTGCTCGACCTCCGAAGCGGTGTGGTGCGGTCTGGCGGCCGAACCGCAGGTCCCAGGGCCGAGGGGGCGGGTCCGGGGACCGGCGGGGCCGGGACCGGCCCCCAATGATGCCGCAAATCGGCGCTTCGCGTTCCGCTCCCGCCCTCAGGGCATCCCCGGGGCCTGCCGAAGACCGCGAACGGTCGCGACGGGTGCTCACGGACGGTGGTGCGATGCGCTTGTACCGGTCCTCTCCCAGGCTGACGCTGGCCGCGGCGACGCTGCTGGCCGTCCTCGCCCTCCCCGGCGACGCCGGCGGGGAGTCGTCAGCGAGCTGCCTCGCGCAGCTCAACGCGGTCAGGCAGCGGGTCGGCAGCCCGCCGGCCCGCGCCCGCCACCAGGTCGCGGTCAGGGGACACGTCAGGGCCTCCCCGACCGCGCCCTGGCGCCCTTTCTGGCGGTCCTGGCCGTTTACCACCGCGTGACCTTCCCGGGTAGGCTTGGCGCCCTCCTGGCCGGTCCCTGGCCGGGGCCGTCCCGCCTGCCGAGGTCGATCCCACGTGAGCCAATCCCTGCCGCCGAGGCGGCGTCGCCGGTCCCCCGCCACCCCGCCCGCGCTCCCGATGGCGCCAGGGGAGCTGCGCCAGGACCCCCTCAGTGGGCGCTGGGCGGCGATCACCACCGGTCGGGCGGCCCGGCCCGCGGCGTTCCTGCGCGAGGAGGACCCGGCCCGGGGGCCGCTGGGCTGCCCGTTCTGCCCCGGCAACGAGCACATGACCCCGCCCGAGGTGTGGGCCGGCCGGGACGGTGGCGCCGCCGACAGCCCTGGCTGGCGGGTGCGCGTGGTGCCGAACAAGTTCCCCGCCTTCGCCGGGCCCGCCGGGGCGCCTCCCGAAGCCGGGGACGGGCCGGGCGGCGGGCTGTACCGGGAAGGGCCGGGCGGCGGGCTGTACCGGGCCACGCCGACCGCTGGCGCGCACGAGGTGATCATCCACAACCCCGACCACGTCGCCACCCTGGCCGAGCTGGGCGAGCCCGAGGCGGCCCGGGTGACCGCCGCCTGGCGGCTGCGGCTCGCAGCCCGGCGCACCGACGACCTGGGCGCCGCCGTGGTGATCGTCAACCAGGGCCGGCTGTCCGGCGCCTCCCTCGAGCACCCGCACAGCCAGGTGTTCGCGACCGTCGTCCGGCCCGCGCTCGTCCAGGCCGAGCTGGAGCGGCTCGGCCGGGACGACTGCGCCGCCTGCGCGGTGCTGAACAAGGAGCGCGGCGGGGAGCGGGTCGTGGCCGACTCGGCCGGCCTGGTGACGCTCTGCCCGTGGGCCTCGGCCTCGCCGTTGGAGGCGCTGATCCTGCCCGACCAGCACCTGCCCCGCGTCGACGACCCGCCGGGACCCGGCGACCTCGCTCTCGCCCGCGCTCTCGGCAGCCTGCTGCGCAGGCTCGACACTGCCGTCGGCGCCCGCGCGTCCTACAACCTGGTGCTGCACGCGGCGCCGCCCGGCACCGACGACTTCCACTGGCACCTGCACCTGCTGCCGCGGCTCACCACCTACGGCGGCTTCGAGCTGGCCACCGGGATCGTCATCAACGTGGTCGACCCCGACCAGGCGGCCGCCGCCCTGCGGTCGGGCTGAGGCGTCGGCGCCACCATCAGGGCCAGGGAGCCGAGCGCCCCGCCCCGCTCGGCTCAACGCCCCTTGAAGACGGCCTTGCCCGGCCCCTTGGCCTGGAACGAGGCCATGCCCTCTCGCGCGTCCTCGGTCGCGAACAGCGACTGGAACGCGTGCCGTTCGAGCAGCAGCCCGGCGTCGATGCCGACGTCCAGGCCACCGTCGATCGCCTGCTTGGCAGCGCGCAGCGCCACACCGGGGCCCTTGGCGTAGCGGGCCGCCGCCGCCAACGCCTTGGCGTAGACCTGGCCGTCTGGGTGGACCTCGTCCACGAGCCCGATCGCCTGGCTCTCTGCCGCCGAGCAGAACCGCCCCGAGTAGATCATCCCCTTGGCCCGGGCCGGGCCGACCAGGCGGGGCAGCCGCTGGGTGCCGCCGGCACCAGGGATGACGCCGAGCAGGATCTCCGGCTGGCCGAACTGCGCACCCTCGCCCGCGAAGCGGAAGTCGGCGGTCAGGGCCAGCTCGCAGCCGCCGCCGAGCGCGTACCCGTTGACCGCGGCGATGACGACCTTGGGGATGCGCGCGAGCGCCGTGAACGCGCCCTGCAGCTCGGCGGCGCGCGACGAGATCTCGGCGAAGCTCCGGCCCGACATCTCGTTGATGTCGGCCCCGGCCGCGAACACCTTCTCCCCGCCCCAGAGGACCACCGCGCCCACCCCCTCGTCGGCCGAGACCAGCCCGGCCGCCTCCCGCAGCTCGTCCTGGACCTGGCTGTTCAGGGCGTTCACCGGGGGGCGGTCGAGGCGGATCGTCCCCACCCGGCTGTCCTCGTCGACCTCGAGCCGCACGAACTCGCCCACCGCGTCCTCCCGCGTCTGCGTCAGGTGCAAGAACGCGGATTGTAGCGGTCCGCCCCGCGACCCTTCCCCGCGACCCTTCGGCGGGCGCTCAAGTCATGCTGTGCCCGACCCGATCGAATGGACGACCGGCCTCGCGGCTCCAGGGGTTGCGGCGAGGAACGGCCGGTTCTGGTTAAATGTCGGGCGACCGGGTGGCCGGGCGGCGCAGCGTCGGACCGTCCGGTGTAGCTCGGTCGATTCACGTTCGCAGCAGGACGTCGCGCGAGGAGCCAGGAGTGATCAAGCAGATCCCCACCAAGGGCAGCAAGAAGGACGTCAAGGTCCAGTTCATCCTTCCCAGCGAGACGGCGCCAGGCAAGGTGTCGGTGGTCGGCGACTTCAACGGCTGGGACCCGGGCGCCCACCCGCTGCGCAAGCGCAGCAACGGCACCCACAGCGTGTCGGTGTCGCTGCCCGCCGGTCGCAGGTACGCCTTCCGCTACCTGGGCGAGGACGGCCGGTGGCTGGACGACGAGCAGGCGCACGCCTTCGAGCCCAACGGCGTCGGCGGCGTGAACGGCATCCTCAACACCTGAGGGTTCTGCCTGGCGGAGGTCGCCGGCGGCTGGTCAGACCCGGTTGACGGCGAGGACGAAGACGGTCTTGGTCGCCTCATCGACGGTGTAAGACAAAGCCGCGCCCGTTCGGGAACAGCGCATCGAAGATCGGTCCGTCGCCGCGGACCTCGAACCACCGTCGGCGAGATCGGGTCGGCCCGCAGGGTTGCGATAATGCCCTGAGCAAAGCCGACCAGTTCGACTGGGGCGTCGCGTAGCTGCGCGGCTGCGTTGCGCCAGACCCGAACCTCGTACACCTAGCCGGTGTGCTTGCGCGCGTCGAGTGCGGCGTCCACTCGGGCGAGCAGCTCCGGCTCCAGGGTCTCCCAGGCCACGAACTCCGAGGTGTCACCCGTCTGGTAGCGCTCGACGACCGCGAGCCACTTGGCGCGCTGCTCGGGCGTCGGGAACGCAAGCTCAGGGTGAACGTCCATCGCAATCCTCCCGGCCTCCTGGTGGCAGCTCGGCCTCTCAGTGATCAGTAAGCACGATATCGCCAACGATTGCGAACGGTCGAGAGTTCGTCCACAGGGCCTCTCCCCCGTCCTCGGCTACGCCGACGACGCGGTCGTCGTCGTGGCCGTGCTCCGGTCGGTGGTGCGCCGGGCCGGGGCCGGCCCGGTCGCGCGCTACTGGCCGGGCGGCGACGATGGTCTGGCCGCGGTCTGGCGGCTCTGCGGCCTGCCTGGCGAGCCCGCCCGGTAGGCCAAGGACCCCCGCGGTGGCTGGACGCCGGGAGCCGGGTGCCGTGTGGCCGGGCCGCCCGGCGGCCCGCTGGCTACTAACAGCCCGGGCTACCGCTTCGCTGCATGAGCCCCGGGCCCGCTCAGAACCGGGGCGGTTCGGTGTAGTCGCCCCAGACCTGCCTGAGCGAATCGGTCATCTCGCCCACGGTGACCTCGGCCCGGGCCGCGTCGACGAGCCGGGGGATGAGGTTCTGGTCGCCGGTCGCGGCGGTCCGGAGCCGGTCGAGGGCCGCGTCGACGGCGGCCTGGTCGCGGGCGGCGCGGCGCCTGGCCAGCTCGGCGTTCTGCTCACGCTCGACCTCGGCCGAGATGCGCAGGATCTCGAGCGGGTGGTCGTCGTCGGTGACGTACCGGTTCACCCCGACGATCACCTTCTCGCCCTTCTCGAGCTGCTGCTGGTAGGCGAAGGCCGCGTCGGCCATCTGCTGCTGGAACCAGCCCTGCTCGATGCCGGCCAGCACGCCGTCGAGCATCGAGCCATTGCCGAAGCGGTCGATCCGCTCGAAGATCTCTTCGGAGCGCTGCTCCATGAGGTCGGTCATATGCTCGACGTACCAGGAGCCGCCGAGCGGGTCGATCACGCTCGCTGCCCCTGTCTCCTCGGCGATCACCTGCTGGGTGCGCAGCGCGATGGCGGCCGCCCGCTCGGTGGGCAGCGCGAAGACCTCGTCGAGGGCGTTGGTGTGCAGCGACTGGGTGCCGCCGAGCACTGCCGAGAGCGCCTCGAGCGCGGTGCGCACGACGTTGTTGTCGGGCTGCTGGGCGGTGAGCGACACCCCGGCGGTCTGGGTGTGGAACCTGAGCTGCATCGCCTTCTCGTCGGTGACGCCGTAGCGGTCGCGCAGCCAGCGCGCCCAGATGCGGCGGGCGGCCCGGAACTTGCCGACCTCCTCGAAGAAGTCGATGTGGGCGTCGAAGAAGAACGAGAGCTGCCGGGCGACGGTCTCGACGTCGAGCCCCCGGCGCTTGGCCAGCTCCAGGTAGGCGAAGCCGTCGGCCAGGGTGAAGGCCAGCTCCTGGGCGGCGGTCGAGCCCGCCTCGCGGATGTGGTACCCCGAGACCGAGATCGGGTGGTACTTGGGCACCTCGGCGGCGCAGAACTCGAGCAGGTCGCCGATGAGGCGCAGGTGCGGCTCGGGCGGGAACAGCCACTCCTTCTGGGCGATGTACTCCTTGAAGATGTCGGTCTGCAGGGTGCCGTCGAGCTTGGCGACCGCCGCCCCCTGGCGCTCGGCAGCGACCAGGTACATCGCGAACAGCATCGGCGCCGGCCCGGAGATCGTCATCGAGGTGGTGATCTGATCCAGAGGGAGCCGGTCGAACAGGACCTCCATGTCGGCGACCGAGTCGATCGCCACCCCGCAGTGGCCCACCTCGCCTGCCGAGCGCGGGTCGTCGGAGTCGCGGCCCATCAGCGTCGGCATGTCGAAGGCGACCGACAGGCCGCCGCCGCCCTGGGCGATGAGGTAGCGGTAGCGGGCGTTGGTCTCGCGCGCGTTGCCGAAGCCGGAGAACTGCCGGATCGTCCAGGGCCGGCCCCGGTACATGGTCGGGTGGACACCACGGGTGTAGGGGTACTGCCCGGGCACGCCGATCGTGGCCGCCTCGTCCCGGTCGGGGTGGTCCAGTGAGGTGTACAGGGGCGCCTGCTGCTCGCCGGACAGGGTGGTGAAGTCGGCGTCGCGCTCGCCCGTGGCCGCGTACCGCTCCTGCCAGCGGGCCCGCAGCTCCTCGAGCCGGCTGGTGTCCTTCTCGTTCATCAGGTCCTCCCTCGTGGCACCCGCGCGACCAGTCCCGGCCCGCGCTCGTGGCGCGGTCGGGCGAGCCTGGCACGAGGCCCGGCCAGCCTGGTCGAGGTGATGCCTGGCGGCGTGCCAGAGATCCAGGGTAGCTCGGCTGTATCTGGCGGCGCCCGAGGTGCTCTTCATGACCGGGCGGACCTGGCCGGTCGACCCGCCTCCCGGCCAGGCCCTGCCCGTCCAAGCCCGGACCGCCCAGTCCCCCGCGGCCGCGGTCAGCGGCGGCTGGCCCTGCCCGTCCAAGCCCGGACCGCCCAGCCCCCGGCCGCGGTCAGCGGCGGTCAGGCGGTCAGCTCGCGCTCCAGCGGCGTGCGGAAGCGCGGTGTGACCCGGACCTCCCCGATCCATCCGCCCAGCCGCTCGGCGGCCGTCTCCACCGCAGCGACCGACGAAGCGTCGCCGACAACCCTGGTGACACATAGTTTTCCGCCAAGCGTGTGTCGCTGAAAATCACAAGTCGATCTAAACACTTGAACGTCTTGAACCAGTTAGGATGGCGCGACTGTCGGCGAGGAGCTTGTGGCGACCGCACCAAGGGGGGGCAGCAGGGGATGCAGCTGACCGGCTGGCTCAGCGCGTGGCGGGGACGCCCGGCCACCACGGCAGAGGAGGCACCATGGCGGCGCGGGCGCCGTGCCGCGACGGTCGTGCCCGCCTACCTCGTCCTGTACCTGGCCAGCGCGCTCGGCAGCCGCGCGCTCGGCGGGTCGGCCTGGTCGGTCCTGCCCGGGCTGACCATCACACTGCTCGTCGTGCTCGGCGTGCGCTGGGCGGTGCTGCCGCTCCTGGCCGGGCTTGGCTGTGCCCTGCTCCCTACCGGGACCGCCACGGCCCTGCTCCCCGCCGGGACGGCCCTGCTCACCGATGGGACCGCCACGGCCCTGCTCACCGATGGGATCGGCACGGCCCTGCCCGAGCTGGCACTCGGCGCAGCCGCCGACACGCTGGTCTGGACCGCGGCGGCCGCCGTGCTCGTCCACCAGCTCCGGCTCGACCCCGCCCTGCGGCAGCCCCGCGACGTCGGCTGGTTCGTGCTCGTCGCGGTCGGCGCGGCTCCGCTGGCCGCGGCGGCGCTGCGCGTCGCGCTCGCGGTCGTCGCCGGCGAGCTGGCCTGGCCGGCCGTGCCCGGGACCGTCCGCGGCTGGTGGACAGCTGACGCCATCGGCGTGCTCGGCGTGGCCCCGATCCTCATGGTCCTGCTGGCCGACCGCGTACGCCCGCCAGTATCTGGCCAGGCGGCCTGGCGTCCGTGGCCGCACCGGTCGGAGACCGCCGCCCAAGCGCTGGCCGTCGCCGCCACCTCGCTGCTCGCCCTGCTCGTTCCCGCCGCCCAGCGCCCGCCGCTGCTCTACGTCTGCTTCCTGCCCCTCATCTGGGTGGCGGTCCGGCGGGGCGTGCCGGGCGCGGCGGCCGGGACGGCCGCCGTGAGCGTGCTCGCACTCGCCGTGCTCGGGCTGCGCAGGCCACCCGGCCCGGTACTCGCCGAGCTCGAATCCTTCATGGTGGTGGCCGCCGCCGCCAGCCTCTACGTCGGCGCGCTGGTCGGCGAGCGGGCCAGCTCACAGCACCGGCAGCGCCAGCTCTCGGCCATCCTCGACGCGGCCCCGGACTGCGTGGCCACCGTCGACCGGGACGGCCGCCTGCTCTACCTCAACGTGGCCGGGCGCCGCCTGCTCCACCTGCCCGAGGACGAGCCGGTGGCCGGCCGGCTCCTGCACGACCTGCTCCCGCAGCTCGCGGCCAGGCTGGCCACGCAGGCCGACCTCGGGCCCGACCTGTGGAAGGGCGCAACGACCATGTCGGCGGCCCAGGGCCGCCGGGCCCCCCTCGAGCACGTGGCCGTGGCCCATCTCGCCGGCGACGGCAGCACCGAGGCGGTGTCGGCCATCACCAGGGACCTGAGCCGGGAGCAGCACACCGCGGCACGGCTGGGCCAGGCAGAGGAGCAGCTCGACGAGCACCGGCTCCACCTCGGCGCCGTCATGGCCAACGTGCCGATCGCGCTGGTCGTCGCGGGGGTGGACGGCACCTGCATCCAGGCCCACGGCCGGGCACTGGAGCGGCTCGGGCCGGCCCGGCCGGCCCGGGGGCGTTCGCTGTTCCATGCCTTCCAGGGCAACGACCAGCTCGTCGGGGACCTGTGCCAGGCCGCCGCCGGCTGCGCCGTGTCGTCGAGCACCGCCCTCGGCGATGCCGCGCTGGAGACCCACTTCCAGCCCGTGATCGGCCGCAACGGCAAGGTCAAGCACGTGATCGGGCTGCTCAGCGACGTGACCGACCGGGTACGGGCCGAGGCGGTCTGCGACGACCTGCTCGCCAGGCTGGACGCCCGGGACGCTCAGTGGCGCGACCTGGACGGCGCCCTGCGGGCCGACGCGGTCCAGACCCTGACGGCCTGGCTCCGCCACCTCGAGATTCTCGAGGAGCAGCTCGACAGCGGCCGGCCGGTGACCGCCCTGGCCCCAGTCAGGCAGGTCCTCGAGCAGGTCCTCGACACCGGCGCCCTGCCCGGCCTGGAAGCGACCGTCGCCGACGGCCCGGCTGAGCCCGAAGCGCAGGGCACCGCGGCCCGCCTGGTCGCCGAAGCGGCGGCGGCCGCCCCGGCCGAGGCAGCGGCCCTGCCCGTCCCCGACCCAGTCCCCGACCCAGTCCCCGGCGCCGCCGCCGGCAGCACCGCCGCCGGTGTCGCCGGCCAGGACGGCCAGGACGGCGAGGACGGCGGTCGCGCCACCGGGGCACTGGTCCTCGCGGCCCGGGAGGCCGGGGGCCGGCCGGCGCCGGCCACCCCTGCCGGGGCGGGCAGGCAGCTCGAACGGCGCGGCAGCCCCCCCGACCGCTCCTGACCGGCGGCCGGCCGCCGGTCAGGAGGGTGGGCGATGGCCGCTGTTGCTGGTGGCGACCCCGACGAACCTTGGGGAGCCACTACGCCTCGCCCCGGGCCCGGGCGAGGAGCTGCTCGGCGGCCGTATACGGTCCCAGGTCGCCGGCGGCAACCTGCTCGGCCAGCTTGTCGAGCGCCTCACCCCGTCCCAGCTCGCCCAACTCCTCCCGCAGGTCGGCCAGGGCCAGCTCCTCGATCTCGCGGGCGGCCCGGCGCCGGCGCCGCTCGGCCAGCTCCCCGCCGGCCTCCAGGTGGGCCCGATGGGCGGCGACCTGTTCCACCAGCTCGTCGATGCCGGAGCGGCGCTCGGCCACCGTGCGCACGACCGGCACCTGCCACGGCCTGGCCGCGCCGAGGTGGAGCATCTGGCGCAGGTCGCGCGCGACCGTGTCGGCCCCGTCCTTGTCGGCCTTGTTGACCACGAAGACGTCGGCCACCTCGAGGATGCCGGCCTTGGCGACCTGGACCGCGTCGCCGAACCCGGGGGCGAGCACGACCAGGGTGGTGTCGGCCAGGCCGGCCACCTCCACCTCGGCCTGGCCCACCCCGACGGTCTCGACCAGGACGACCTCGCAGCCGGCGGCGTCAAGGACCCTGACCGCCTGGGGCGTGGCCCAGGCGAGCCCGCCGAGATGCCCCCTGGTCGCCATCGAGCGGATGTACACGCCCTGGTCGAGCGCGTGGTGCTGCATGCGGACCCGGTCGCCGAGCAGGGCGCCGCCGGTGAACGGCGACGACGGGTCGACCGCCAGCACGCCGACGGCGCTGCCCGCCGCCCGGTAGGCGGTGACCAGGGCGTTGGCCAGAGTTGACTTGCCCACCCCGGGCGACCCGGTGAGCCCGAGCACCATGGCCCGGCCGGTCGAGGGGTTGAGGGCCTCGGCGACCTCCCGGAGCTGCTCACGGGCGCCGTCCTCGACCAGGGAGATGAGCCGGGCCACGGCCCGCCGGTCCCCCGGCCGGCCCGCCCGTCCCGGTCGCGCCAGCGCGCAGTGCCTTGCCGGGTCTCACCCGTCGACCTGGACGAGCAGTGCGTCGCCCTGGCCGCCACCGCCGCACAGGGCCGCGGCGCCCGTGCCGCCGCCCCGCCGGCGCAGCTCGAGCGCGAGCGTCAGCACCAGCCGGGTGCCGCTGGCGCCGATCGGGTGGCCGAGCGCGACCGCTCCGCCGTTCACGTTGACGATCGCCTCGTCCACCTCGAGCTCCCGCGTGGAGCGCAGCGCGACCGCGGCGAACGCCTCGTTGATCTCGAGGAGGTCGACGTCGGCCAGGTCCAGGCCGCTCCTACGCAGGGCGTCCCGGATGGCCCTGGACGGCTGCGAGTGCAGCGAGGTGTCCGGCCCCGCCACCGTGCCGTAGCCGACGATCCGGGCCAGCACTGGCAGGCCCTCGGCCTGGGCCCGCTCCCGTGAGGTGACCACCACCGCGGCGGCGCCGTCGGAGAGCTGCGATGCGTTGCCAGCGGTGATGGTGCCGTCGGGGCCGAACGCCGGCTTCAGCCGGGCCAGCGTCTCCGCGGTCGTCCCCGGGCGGATCCCCTCGTCCTCCTCGACGAGCACGGGGTCGCCCCTGCGCTGGGGGACCGACACGGGCTCGATCTCCTCGCGCAGGGCGGCCTTGGCGGCGGCTGCGGCCCGCTCGTGGGAGCGGGCCGCCCACTCGTCCTGCTCGGCCCGGCCGATGCCGAGCCGCGCGTTGACCTTGTCGGACAGGCCCCCCATGTGGGCGTGGTCGAACGCATCCCACAGGCCGTCGTGGACCATCGCGTCGACCAGCTCGGCATGGCCCATGCGGGCGCCCAGGCGCGCCTTGGGCACCAGGTAGGGGGCGCCTGTCATCGACTCCATGCCCCCGGCCACGAGCAGGCCGGCCTGGCCGAGCTCGACGTACTGGGCGGCGGTGGCGACGGCGTTGAGGCCGGACAGGCAGACCTTGTTGACGGTGAGCGCGGGCACCGTCATCGGGATCCCCGCCTTGACCGCGGCCTGCCTGGCGGTGATCTGGCCCTGCCCGGCCTGGAGCACGTGGCCCATGACGACATGCTCGACCGCGCCAGGCGCGACGCCGGCCCGGTCGAGGGCCGCGGCGGTCGCGAGGCCACCCAGGTCGGCGGCGGTGAACGACGACAGCGCGCCAGCGAACCGGCCGATCGGGGTGCGGGCGCCGGCGACGATGACGGGTTCGGTGTGGTCGAACATCTGGTCCCCCATGCTCGCTCTGGGTCGTCCGGGCCCGCGGTCGGTCCCGGGGACGGCTCCGCGCTGCTCCTGCCGCTGCGCCCTCGACCGTCCCGAGTCTACCGCCGCCAAGGTCGTCCCCATCGGGAGGACGGGCTACGCTGGTGCCGTATGACCCAATCGACATGCGAGCCGCCGCTCCGGGCCGGGCTCCCGCACGGGCGGGCGAGGGGCCAGGCGCCATGAGCCTCGGATTCGTGCACGCCTGCGAGCAGAACCACCTGAACCTGTCCACCATCGGCGGCGGGCGGGTGGTCCAGCTCGAGTCGGGCAAGGTGGTGACCAGCTCATTCGACCCATTCCCTGTCTACAACTACGCCTTCGGGGTGCGCCGGCGGCTCGACCTGGACGGCGCGGCCCGGGCCTTCCGGGCCGGGGGCCGGGACTACGTCCACGTCCTGGTCTCGCCCTCCTCCCATGCCGGCTTCCGGGACGAGGTCGAGCGGCTCGGCTTCCGGCTGGAATGGGAGGATGCCCGCTGGCGGACCACCGGGACCGGGGCGGGCGCTCCCGGCCTCGTCCCACTCGGCCCGGCCGACTTCGACGGCTTCCTCGGCACCTGGAGGGCGGCCTGGGGCGAGCAGGACGGGACCCAGGCCCACGAGGAGGCGTTCCGGCGCCGGTTCACCGACGGGCGCAGCCGTCCCTGGCGGACGGCTGACGGCGCCGGGGTGTTCGTGCTGTTCGACTCCGGCCCGACCACCCAGCTCATCCACTTCGCCGTGGCCGCGCCGGCCCAGGGGCGCGGGCTGGGAAGGCGCATGCTCGACCTGGCCCGGGGCGCCGTGTCGGCGGGCCGCCCGCTCTGGCTCGCGACCGACCTGGGCGGCCAGGGCAACCGGGCGGCGGCCGCCGCCGGCTGGGCGCTGGACCACACCACCGGGAACTGGAACCTCGACCTCGACGACGACCATCCACCTCACCCGGAGCCCGGGACCTGACCCGGGACCCGGGCCGAAGCGACCAAGGACCTCACCCTCACCCGGAGCCCGGGACCTGACCCGGGACCCGGGCCGAAGCGACGAAGGGACCTCACCTGTGCAGCTTGGACGCCTGGACCACGTCGGCATCGCAGTCACCGACCTGGCCACCTCGCGCGCGCTCTACGAGCACGCCTTCGGCCTCGAGGTGGCGCACGAGGAGGTGATCGAGGACCAGGGCGTCCACGAGCTGCTGTTCCGGCTCGGCGACGGCTGGCTCCAGCTCGTGGCCCCGCTCGGGCCGGACACGCCGGTCGGGCGGTTCCTGGCCAGGCGGGGTGAGGGAGTGCATCACGTCGGCTACGCGGTCCCGGACGTCGCCCGCGCCATCGACGACCTGGCGGCTGCTGGCCTCGAGACCATCGACGGGGCCCCGAGGGTCGGCTCGGGGGGCACCACGATCGCGTTCGTGCACCCGAAGAGCACCGGAGGGGTCCTGATCGAGCTGGTCGAGGAGGGCAGCGGTCACCGCGGGGAGCGACCGCCGCGGTGAGCCCCGATTTTCGAGGCCCGGACCTGCTCCGCCAACGTCGTCCTTGGCCCGGAATTCCTGGTGGGAAACGCATCGGCGAACAAAGCGAGGGGGGCAGGGGCCGGTCCTCCCCTGCCCCCCTCGCGCCTGAAGGCTACCCGGTGGGGACCCCTCCCGGATGCCACGCCGAGCCGAGCGTACTAGATGCGTCGGGGCGTTGTCATCGGGTGCAAGGTCTCAAATCCATAATGGTGCAAGGAAATCGAGGAGGGCTTCATTCACCTGCTCGGGCTGCTCGAGGTTAGCCAAATGGCCAGCTTCCTCAATCTGGACGAACCGTGCATCGGGTATGCCCGCGGCCAGCGCGCGGCCCTCCTCGGGGCCGGTCAGCTCATCCTCGCTGCCGGTCAGCACCAGGGTGGGCACGGCCACCTGCGCCAGGGTGGCGGTCGAGTCGGGGCGGCGGGCCATCCCGCGCTGGGCGCCGGCGATCCCGCGCGGACCCTGCTCGCGGATCAGCTCGGCGACCCGTTTCACCACGCCGGGGCGCCGCTCGCGGCTGGTCGGGCCGAGCAGCCGCGGCAGCATCATCTCGGGCACGAGCCCCACGCCCTCGGCGAGCACGCGGTCGGCCATCTCGAGCCGGGCCGTCGCCGCCTCCTCGGTGTCGGCGCCCGCCCTGGTGTCGGCCAGCACCAGGCCGCCGAGCCGGTCGGCGTGCCTGCGCACGAACGCGAACGCCACGTAGCCGCCCATGGACAGCCCGCCGAGGACCACCTGGTCCAGGCCCCTCGCGTCGAGCAGCCGTGCCACGTCGTCGGCCAGCACGTCCATGTCGGCGACGTCGACCGCCTCCTCCCGGGCGCTGCCGAAGCCGCGCAGGTCGGGGACGACGACGTCGTAGGTCGCGCCCAGCGCCTCCACCTGCGGTGCCCACATGCGCCCGTCGAGCGGGAAGGCGTGCAGCAGCACGAGTGTGGTCAACGGCATCACCCCACCGCGGGTCGGCGCCCGGATGGCGGGAGCGACACCAGGGCGCGCGTTCTCCGGGGAAGAGTCGAGAACGCTATCACCTTGACCGGTGGCCCGCTCAGCGCGGGGGACGCGCCCACCCGGCCGGCGGGCGCTCCCATTCCCGCGGCACGGGCGGGGCGGCCAGGCCGAGCGAGCGCAGGAACGCCGAGAGCAGCCCGGCCGTGAACCCCCACACCGCGACGCCGTCCACCCAGTACACGGGGCTGACCGCATCCGGCGGCACCTGCCTGGCGTGCACGGCGGCGAGCGGCAGCAGGCGCGTGATCGGGACCAGTTCCTGGTTGGCAGGGTCGGCGAGCTGCCGGAGGGTGGGGCGGAGGATCGCCGCCACCTCGGCCGGGTTGGGGTGCAGCGGCGCCCGGCCGTCCCACAGGCCCACCACCGGCAGCACGTCGAAGTTCGACGCCGACACGTAGGCCCGGTCCAGGCTGCCCAGGACGCGCACGGCGGCCGGGTCCAGGCCAACCTCCTCCTCGGCCTCGCGCAGGGCGGCGGCGATCCCGTCCTCGTCGGCCGGGTCGACAGCCCCGCCGGGCAGGCCGACCTGGCCTGCATGGGTGCGCATGTGGTCGGGGCGCCGGACCAGGACGAGCCCGAGGTCGTCGGCGTCGTCGACCGGGGAGAGGGCGAGCAGCACGGCCGCGGGCACGCCGGTCGGGTCGCCCGGCGCGACAAAGGGCAGCCGGGTGACCCGGTCGAGCAGCGAGCCGGTGGTCATCGCTCAAGCATACGGGTGCGCCCGGCCTGCTCATGGGCGCTTGCGCCGGGTCGAGCGCCGGATCTCTGCGAAGCGGCGCTCCCAGCAAGACTTGTGCCAGTGGCGGCGCTGCTCGGGGCTGCCCTCGGGCCACACCACCAGATGCAGCGTGCGCGGAAAGATCTCCTGGTCGCAGCCTGGGCAGCGGTAGAGCTTGGTGGCCCGGTAGGGCTGCACGACCCGCAGGTGCCAGCCGTCGGCCACCCATTCGAGGGCCAAGGGTGAACCGCGGAACCGCCACGGCGAGCCCTCCCCGCCGAGCATCAGTCGGACAACCTCAGCAGGCGGGCGGCGTTGTCCCTGGCCACGCGGCGGAAGGCCGCAGGTGTGAGGCGCTGCTCCCACTCCTTCAGCACCGTGTCGGCCGCGAAGAACGGCGCGTCCGAGCCGAACAGCACCCTGTCGGAGAGGCGGCTCTCGGCCTCGCGCACCACCTCGTCGGGGACGTAGCGCGGCCGCCAGCCCGACAGCTCCAGGTAGACGTTGGCCTTGTGCAGCGCGATGGCGACCGCCTCCAGGTGCCACGGCCAGCCGAAGTGGGCCATGATCACCGGCAGCTCCGGGTAGCGGGCGGCCACCGCGTCGAGGTGGATGGGCCGGGCGTAGGCGAGCTCGACGCCCTGGCCGCCGGGCATGCCGGCGCCGATCCCGCTGGTGCCGGTGTGGAACAGGCAGGGGGCGCCGTACCCGGCGGCCCGCTCGAACAGGTCGGACCAGCGCGCGTCGTCGGGCCGGAACGCCTGCATCGACGGGTGGAACTTGTAGCCGGAGAGCCCCAGCTCCTCGTGAGCCCGGCGCATCTCGCGGAGCGCGCCCGCCCCCTTCCACGGGTCGATGCCGGCGAACCCCACGAAACGCCCGGGGAAGCGGCCAACGATCTCGGCCACGAGGTCGTTGGGCAGGGGCGGGCGCCGGGTGGTCGTCTCGGCGTCCCAGCCGAGCAGCACCCCGACGCAGTCGATCGCCTCGTAGGCGGCCGCCAGCTCCTCGGCGGTCCGCAGCTCGATCCTGTCGCGGAAGTAGCGCTCCGCCGGCTCCCGGTACGGACCGAGGCTTCCCTCCACCCAGGCGGGCAGGGGCAGGTGGACATGGAGATCGACGGCGCGCACGTCCGGAGTGTACCTGGCGGGCCGCTACCGGGCCGTCCTGCAACCGGGCTCGGGACCGTGCTGGCGAGCAAGGTGCGGCCCGGCTGGGGAGCCGCCGCCGGGCGGGCCCGTCCCGTGGCGGGGTGTCGCTCACGCTCAGGCCCTTTCGCCGCGTCGGCCGCGCCGGCGTACGCTGGCGGCCATGAACCGGTTCGAGGACGCCATCGCCCGCGAGCTGTCAGTCCGGATCGAGGCCAGGACGCGCACCATCCGGGCGCTGGCCCGCTGGGCGGCGGCCTCGGTGCCGCCGGGCGCGCTCGTGGACGACGCCGTGCGGGCCGTGGCCGAGCGGCTCGGCAGCGGCGACCCCGACGCGCTCGCCGCCGAGGTCATGGCCGAGGTGCCGCAGCGGTTCGGCCGCAACTGGCAGTCGGGCCCGGCCCACTGACCACCGCCCGGTCCGCTGCGCTCGGGCCGGCCCACCTGACCGTGCCGAGCCCTTAGCCGGTCCTCTGCCGCGGCGGCGCCGCGGCTGGCTGCCCGCTCGGCGGTGGGCTGGTGTCCTCGCCGGCGGCGGGCGGCGCTGGCAGCTCGCGCAGCACGCTCCAGGCGAGGATGGCGAGCAGGAACAGGCCGCTCGCGCTGGTGGCGGTCACCCCGGTGTCGTTCAACACGATCAGCAGCACCGAACCGAGGGCGCCGACCAGGGTCACACGGCGGATGCGCTCGGGAACGGCGGCGGTGAGCGCCCGGGGCGGCCGCACGGCCAGGACGCCGGCCACGACCACCAGGATGGGCCCGACCCAGGCGAAGAAGCTGTTGGCGAGCAGGCGGCCATTCCGCCCGAGCTGGTGGACGACGACCCGCGCCGCCTCGGCCGGCCCCTGGCCGGTCAGCCTGTCCACGAAACGGCTGCTGTGGGTTGGTTCGCCGGTGATCAGGCCGGTGCCGAAGGCCACGGCCAGGGCGGCGGCCACGGCCAGGGCGGCGGCGGCGGGGGCGCGGATCAGCCTCCGCCCGCGGGACGTCGCCTGCCCCGGTGGCCGCGACCGGTCGCCGAGCAGCAGCCAGGCCAGGGCCGCAGTCAGCATGGCGGTGAGCGCCCCGCCGACGTCGGCCCCGAGCGCGGGCAGCCCGTCGATCACGGCCAGGCCGACCAGCAGGCCCGCCACGGCCACTGCGGTCATCCTCGCCGCGTACGCGGCGATCAGCATGACGCTGGCCAGCGCGAGCGCGAAATACCCGTTGCCGAGCCCGTAGAACCGCTCCCCGTCGAACGCGCTGCCGCCGAGCAAGGGACGCTCCAGCCCGTGCCCGCCGAGCAGGAGGTCCCCGGCGACGAGCGCGAGCAGCACGCCCCCCAGCCACGCGGGCGCCGAACTTGCCTGCCCGCCGATGCGACGCTCTGGGCTAAGCAGGTCACCAGAAGTCTTGCCCGTAACCCCGCGGATCCTTCCTGGTCGCCGCCTCGAGGTACGTGCAGGACTTCTGAGCTGCTGCTTAGCCGGGCCGACGGCTGCCTGCGGGGCGTCAGCACGACTGCCGGGGATGCGGGCGAGGCGGGCTGCGCCAGCGGCCAGCGCCACGCCGAGCGCCACCCCGAGCAGCAGCCAGGCCGGCCCCGAGGCCGGGGCGGCCATGCTGGCGACGAGGTACCCGGACGGCAGGGCCAGGGTCAGCAGCACGAAGGCCCGGGCGGCCCGGGCCGGCGGCACCCGGACACCCCGGGCCGGCGGCACCCGGACACCCCGGGCCGGCGGCACCCGGACACCCCGGGCCGGCGGCACCCCGGCGGCCTCCTGGCTCTCCCGGCCCTCTGGAGGCTGGGGACCGGCACCCGGCCGCCAGGTCAGCCCGAGTAGGACGATGGCTAGAGCGCCGGCCAGGGCCAGGACCGGGATGGCCCAGGTCCGGGCGGCGACCAGGGCGGCCACGCGGCGGTCGAGCCGGGTGGTGGCGCCCAGGGGATTGGCCGCTGCCTCGACCCGGATCGGCGACCCGTTGCCGCGCCGGGCCGGCGCGGCCAGGGTCGGACAGACGTCCTCGAGCGCGACCAGGCCGGACCGTCTGGTGGAGTCGGAGGTGACCAGACCAGCCGACCCGCCGAGCTCGAAAAAGGGCGCTATGCGGGTCCGTCCTGGTGCCGGATTGAGCCCGGCCACCAGGACCCGTGTGCCGACGGGAAGGCGGCCGAGCGCGGCGGTGAGCCCGGCCGCGTCGGGCACCGCGACGACGAGGACCCGGCCGGGGGCTGGTGCCCAGTCGCCGGCCAGGGGCCGGGCCGGGGGCGGCGTGCCGGTCGCCTGCACGGCGAGCAGCCGCGCCGCCTCCATGCCCGGGGCGGCGACCACGTCGACCGGGGGCAGGCCGAGGTAGCAGCCATCCGGGCTGGCCGCCCGGAAGCGCTCGACCAGGGCGGGGCCCTCCCCGTCCGGGATGACCCGCTGCGCGGCGGCGAGCGACAGGATCTGTGCCGCGAACGGCGCTTGCGGCGGCATGGTGGACACCAGCCCGGCCGCCACCGGTCCCCTGGCGAGGCGGGCCGCGGCGACCGCCTCGTCCCAGGTCAACCGATGCACCAGCACGAGCGCGACCGGCTCGCCGGCCTGGGCCGACCGCGGGATGGCGCTGGCGGCCCCGGCTGGCGCGAGGCAGCCGGCCGCGGCCACAGCCAGGGCTGCCAGGCCCCGGGCGAGAAGGCGGGCCCGACCGCGGCGGCCGGCGTGGCGCCCGCGCCAGCCACCGGCCCGTTGGAATCTCATCAGCCGGATTCTACTGACGCCGCCGCGGACGGGCCTCCCGGCGGTCGGGCCACGGATCGGGTGGGCCGGCTCGCGGGCCGGCCAGGAGGGCAGCTACTCTGGGACGATGGAGGGCATGCGAGCCGCAACGGCCGGCTTCGCCGTGGCGGTCGACCTGGTCGGCCCGGCGGTGCTGGCCCGCTGATGACCCCGGCGGGCGCAGCAGCAGCCGGGCGCGCACCAGCCGAGCGCCACCCCCCGGCGGGCGCAGCAGCAGCCGGGCGCGCACCTACCGAGCGCCACCCCGCCGGGGAGGGGCGCACCGCAGGCCTGACCCTGGTCGTCATCGAGCACGAGCCTGACGCGCCGCCTGCGCTGCTGGGCGATGCGGCGCGCGCCGCAGGGGTCGAGCTGCGGGTGGTGAGGGCCGGTGAGGGCGAACCCGTGCCTGGGCACCTCGGGGATGCCGCCGGGCTGGTCGTGCTCGGCGGCGCGATGGGCGTCGCCGACGTTGCGGCATGGCCGCACCTCGAGGAGACGATGGCCTTGATCCGTGCCGCCGCCGCTCGCTCGGCTCCGGTCCTCGGGATCTGCCTGGGTGCCCAGCTCGCCGCGCACGCCCTTGGCGGCCGTGCCTACAGGGGCGCGAGCGGTCTTGAGATCGGCTGGGTCAGGGTCGAGTTGACCGCGGACGGCCGAGCCGATCCGGTCCTCGGCGCCCTGGCCGAACCGGCCGAGGTGTTCCACTGGCACCGGGACACCTTCGACCTGCCGCCTGATGCGGTGCTGCTGGCCAGGAGCGACCTCTACGCCAACAACGCGTTCCGGCTGGGTAGCGTGGTCGGCGTCCAGTTCCACCCCGAGGTGGACGCTGGCACGATCGCCGGCTGGTACGCCTTGGACAAGGAGGGCGGCGCGTCAGCCGCCTACCCGGAGGTGGACGCGGTCAGCGGCGCGGACGGCCGCGCCGGCCGTGCCCGCCAGGTGCTCGACGCCTTCTGCCAGTCGGTGCGACCCGGCAGGTAGCGCGCCCGACCTCAGGCGGCGACCGACGAGAGGATCGCCCCGACGATCTGGTCGATGGACACACCCTTGACCACAGACGATCGCCGCCCGGTCTTGACAAGGCAGGTGCAGCGTGGCTAATTGACGAAACGTCGTTCGACATTGTCGAACAACGAACGGCCCCGCCGAGCAAGGAGGACGCTGTTGAGACGCACCACCGAAGAACCCGACACCGGCCGACGAGTCGACACCACCTAGCGACAGACGTCCACGTGACGGCGCCGAGTACGTGGGAGACGGAGACCCGGAGGTCTGGATGAAGAAGTTGCTCAATGCGGTGGATGACTTCGTGCGGGAGTCGCTGGAAGGGTTGGAGCGCGCCCACGCCGACCTGGTCGGGGTCGGCTACGACCCGTTCGTGGTCTACCGCGCGGACGCGCCCCGCCCCGGCAAGGTCGGGCTGGTCTCGGGCGGCGGCTCCGGCCACGAACCCATGCACGGCGGGTTCGTGGGCCGCGGCATGCTCGACGCCGCCTGCCCCGGGGAGGTGTTCACCTCCCCCACCCCCGACCAGATGGCCTGGGCAACCAGCAAGGTCGACGGCGGCGCCGGGGTGCTGCACATCGTCAAGAACTACTCCGGCGACATCATGAACTTCGAGATGGCCGCCGACCTCGCCACCGAGGCCGGCACCACCGTGGCCAGCGTGGTCGTCGACGACGACGTCGCCGTCAAGGACTCCCTGTACACCCAGGGCCGCCGCGGCGTGGGCGGCACCGTCCTGCTCGAGAAGCTGGCCGGCGCCAAGGCCGAGGAGGGCGCCACCCTGGCCGAGGTGACCGACCTGGCCCGCCAGGTGGCCGCCAACGTCCGCTCCATGGGCCTGGCCCTGACCAGCTGCACCGTGCCCGCGGCGGGCCAGCCCACCTTCGAGCTGGGCGACGCCGAGGTCGAGATCGGCATCGGCATCCACGGCGAACCCGGCCGGGAGCGCATCCCGATGGAGCCCGCCGACCAGCTCACCGAGCGGCTGGCCCGCCCGGTCATCGACGACCTGGGCCTGACCCAGGGCGAGCGGGCGCTGGTGTTTGTCAACTCCATGGGCGGCACCCCCCTGGCGGAGCTGTACGTGGTCTACCGCCACGTCGCCCGGCTGCTGGACCAGGGCGGCGTGCAGGTCGCCCGCTCCCTGGTCGGCCCCTACATCACCAGCCTGGAGATGCAGGGCGCCTCGGTCACCATCCTGCGCCTGGACGAGGAGACCACCCGCCTGTGGGACGCACCCGTCCACACCCCAGCCCTCCGCTGGGGCACCTGAGCCCGCAGGACGGCGACCGTGTGGCCGCCGCCGCGCCGCGGCCCGGCGCGACGGCGGCCACGGCCAACCGCACCCGCGTGCCCGGAGAGGAGGCAACCACATGAGCGTCGGCCTCGTGGTCGTGTCCCACTCGGCCAAGGTTGCCCAGGGCACGGTCGAGCTGGCCGCCCAGATGGCCGAGGGCGTGCGGCTCCGGGCAGCCGGCGGCACCGACGACGGCGGCATCGGGACCGACGCGACCCTGATCGCCGAGGCGATCGACGCGGTCGACGACGGCGACGGGGTGCTCGTGCTCGTCGACCTCGGCTCGGCGGTGCTCTCGGCCCAGCTCGCCATCGACGAGCTGATCGACCCAGAGCGCCGGCCCCGGGTCCGGATCTGCGAGGCCCCGCTGGTCGAGGGCACTGTCATCGGAGCCATCCAGGCCAGTACCGGAATGGACCTCGACCAGGTCGACGAGGCCGCGCGGGGCGCGGCCACGATGATCAAGGTGAAGGACGGCTGAGCGCGGGCATGCGGGCGACCATCCCCATGCAGGCGAGGAAGGGGCGGGCCAGCTACCTCGGACCGAGGAGCGGCGGTCACCAGGACCCGGGCGCGACCTCCACGGCGCTCATCGTCGGCGCGCTCGGCCAGGCCGTTCTCGGCACCGGCGCCGACCAGGCCCGCGTCGCCCGGTCCCATCGGCGATGACCGACGCGCGCCGGGCCCGGCCCGACGACGAGCGGGCCCTGATCCAGTCGGTCAGCCGGGCCGCGCGCATCCTCAAGACGCTCGGCTCGGACACCTCTCGCCTGGGCGTCACGGAGCTGGCCGCCCGCCTGGACCTCAAGAAGGCGACCGTCTACGGGCTGCTGCGCACCCTCGAGGCCCACCAGCTCGTCGAGCAGGACGTCGAGACCGGCAAGTACCGGCTCGGGCCGGCCCTGCTCCAGCTCGGCAACGCCTATCTCGACAACCACGAGCTGCGGGCCCGCTCGCTGCTCTGGGCCGAGTCGCTCGCGACCAGGGCCGGGGAGGCGGTCCACGTCGGGGTCCTCACCGGCCCGAGCGTGCTCATCGTCCACCACGTCTTCCGGCCCGACGACTCGGTCCAGATCCTCGAGGTCGGCGCCTCGATCCCGTGGCACGCCTGCGCGCTCGGCAAGGCCATCGTCGCCCACGTCGGGCCCGCCGAGCAGCGCGAGCTCCTGGCCGGGCCGCTCTCCAAGCTGACCGGGCGGACGCTCGTCGACCCGGCCGCCCTCGGACGGGAGCTCGGCCGCGTCCGGCGCGAAGGGCTCGCCACCGAGCGGCATGAGGCGATCGTGGGCGAGGCGGGCATCGCCGCCCCGCTGTTCGGCAACCGTGGCAGGGTCGTCGGCGCGATCGGGGTGTCCGGCCCTGTCGAGCACCTGCTGCCCGACGGGCCTCCCGCCACCACCGTCACTGCCGTCAAGGAGGTGGCCAGGGGCCTCTCCCGGGAGCTCGGCGGCGGCCGGGCCGCGACCGCCCCCGGCGTGGGCGCCTGACGGCCGATTGTGGCCGCCGGCCGGCGGCCGAACTTGGGCCGCCGGAATGAGCTACACGCGCCGCAGGCGCTCCAAGCAGTCCCTGGCGGCCGGAACTTGGCCGCCGGAATGAGCTACGCGCGCCGCAGGCGCTCCAAGCAGTCCCCTGGCGGCGTAGACGCCCAGCGGGGTCAGCCGCCCTCTTCCAGGGTGCGGCGGGTGGTCGCCTTGGCCGCCTCGTCCCTGGCCTCGTCGTAGCGGCCCTCGCCCCGGAGCTCGTCGGCGCGCTGCTCGAAGGCGGACAGGTCCTCGTCGCCGAGCTCTTCCTGCAGCACCGCGCGCTCGGCCAGGATGTCGACCCTGGTCACGTCCTCCTCGTGGGCGACGTGGAGGAAGCCCCCGTCGACGGCGGCCGCGGTCCGGCCACCCTCGGCGTCGATGAACACCGGCCCGACCGCGAGCGCGGCGAGCAGGGGGGCGTGCCCGGGCAGGATGCCGAGGTCGCCGTCGACCCCGCGGGCCCGCACGAAGCTCGCCTCCCCCGTCCACACCTCCCGCTCGGGGGTGACCAGGTGCACCTCCAGGCCGGCCACGGCTACTCCTCGCCCTCGATCGACCTGGCCTTCTCCTCGGCCTCCTCGATGCCGCCCACGTTGAAGAACGCCTGCTCGGGCAGGTGGTCGTAGTCGCCCTGGGCGAGCGCCCTGAACGACCTGATGGTCTCGTCGATCGGGACCGTCTTGCCCTTGACCCCGGTGAACCGCTCGGCCACGTAGAAGGGCTGGGACAGGAAGCGCTGGATCCGGCGCGCCCGGGCCACGGTGACCTTGTCGTCCTCGCTGAGCTCGTCCACCCCGAGGATCGCGATGATGTCCTGGAGGTCGTTGTACCGCTGCAGGATCTCCTGGACCTGCCTGGCCACGGCGTAGTGCTCGTCGCCGACATAGCGGGGGTCGAGGATGCGCGAGGTCGAGGCGAGCGGGTCCACGGCCGGGTAGATGCCGAGCTGGGAGATCTCCCGGCTGAGCACCGTGGTCGCGTCCAGGTGGGCGAAGGTGGTGTGCGGGGCCGGGTCGGTGATGTCGTCGGCGGGCACGTAGATCGCCTGCAGGGAGGTGATCGAGTGGCCACCGGCGGAGGTGATGCGCTCCTGCAGCTCGCCCATCTCGTCGGCCAGGGTCGGCTGGTAGCCGACCGCGCTCGGCATCCGGCCGAGCAGGGTGGACACCTCGGAGCCGGCCTGGACGAAGCGGAAGATGTTGTCGACGAACAGGAGCACGTCCTGGCCCATCTCGTCGCGGAAGTACTCGGCCATGGTGAGCGCGGCCAGGCCGACCCGCAGTCGCACGCCGGGCGGCTCGTCCATCTGGCCGAACATCAGCGCGGTCTTCTCGATGACGCCCGACTCGGTCATCTCCCGGAACAGGTCGTTGCCCTCGCGGGTCCGCTCCCCCACCCCGGCGAACACCGACACGCCGCTGTGCTCCTCGGCCACCCGGTAGATCATCTCCTGGATGACCACGGTCTTGCCGACCCCGGCGCCGCCGAACATGCCGATCTTGCCGCCCTGCACGTAGGGCTCGAGCAGGTCGATGACCTTGATGCCGGTCCGGAACATCTCGGTCTTGGACTCGAGCTTGTCGTAGGCGGGCGCGTGCCGGTGGATCGGCCAGTAGGTCTCGCCCCGGAAGTCGGGGTCGTCGAGGGCCTGGCCGAGCACGTTGAACACGTGCCCGGTGGTCTCCGGGCCGACCGGGACCTTCATCGGCCCGCCGGTGTCGTTCACGGGCGCGCCCCTGACCAGGCCGTCGGTCGGCTGCATGGCGATGGCGCGCACGATGTTGTCGCCGACGTGCTGGGCGACCTCGCAGGTGATGGTGCTGGTCCGCTCGCCGATGGTGGTGTCGACGGTGAGGGCGTTGTGGATCGCGGGGATGTCGTCGGGCGCGAACTCCACGTCGACCACCGGGCCGATGACCCGGACGATGCGCCCCGTCCCCTGCCTGGTGTCCTGCCCGATCGCTACCGTGGCCATGTTCGTCTCAGCTCCCGCTTCCCCGGAGGGCTTCCGCGCCTCCGACGATCTCCATGATCTCCTGGGTGATCGCGGCCTGCCTCGCCTGGTTGTACTCCTGGGTCAGGTCCTCGATCAGCTCCTCGGCGTTGTCGGTGGCCGCGCTCATCGCCTTGCGCCTGGCGGCGTGCTCGGAGGCCGCCGCCTCGAGCATGGCGGTGAACACCCGCGCCTCGATGTAGCGGGGCAGCAGGGCGTCCAGCACCGCCTGGGCGTCCGGCTCATAGATGTACATCGGGATGGGCTCCGGCGGCCGTTCCTCGGTCTCCTCGACGACCAGCGGGATGAACCGGGTCGCCTTGGCCCGCTGGGTCACGGCCGAGACGTAGTCGGTGAACACCGCGTGGATCTCGTCCACCTTGTGGTCCAGGAACGCCTCGAGCATGGTGTCGGCGACCTGCTTGGCGTCGTCGTAGGCTGGCCGGTCGGAGAAGCCGACCCACGACTCGGCGAGCGGGCGCTGCCGGAAGCGGTAGTAGGCCACGGCCTTGCGGCCGACCGCGTAGAGCTTGGGCTCGACGCCGTCCTGGCGCAGCCGGGCCACCAGCTCCTCGGTGGTGCGCAGCACGTTGGAGTTGTAGGGGCCGGCGAGCCCACGGTCGGAGCTGACCACCAGCACGGCGGCGGCCTTCAGCTCGGCCCGCTGCTCGAGCAGCGGGTGCGAGACAGTGACCTCGGTGTTGGCCACGCTGGTGAGCGCGCGGGTGACCTCGGTGGTGTAGGGGCGCGCCTGCTGCACGCGCTGCTGGGCGCGGGCGACCCGGGAGGCGGAGATGAGCTCGAAGGCCCGGGTGATCTTCATGGTCGACTGCACCGAACGGATGCGCCGGCGGACGACCCGCAGCTGGCCGGCCATGGTCTACGGGCTCGAGGAGGTGCCGCGGCCGGCCGGACCGGCCTCCTTCCCGAACTGCTCGGGGCTGCGGCGGTACCGCTTCACCGAGTTCTTCTCCTCCTCGCCCTCATCCATGGCCCTGGCCTCGGCCTCCTTGGGCGGCCGCCTGCCTCCCGAGGTCCGGAACCGGCCCTTGAACTCCTCGACGGCGTCCTTGAGCTTGCCCTCGACGTCCTCGGGCAGGGTGCCCTCGGTGCGGATGTGCTCGCCGACCTCGGGGTGCTCGGCGTCCATGAACGCGAGCAGCTCGGCCTCGAAGCGGCGGACGTCCTCGACCGGGACCGAGTCGAGGTGGCCCTTGGTGCCGGCCCAGATCGAGATGACCTGCTTCTCGACCGGCATGGGCTCGTACTGGCCCTGCTTGAGCAGCTCGACCATGCGCGCGCCCCGGTCGAGCTGCGCCCTTGACGCCCGGTCGAGGTCGGAGGCGAACAGCGCGAACGCCTCCAGGGCGCGGAACTGGGCCAGGTCGATGCGCAGCGTCCCTGCCACCTGCTTCATCGCCTTGACCTGGGCGCTGCCGCCCACCCGGGAGACCGAGATGCCGACGTTGACCGCTGGCCGCACGCCCGAGTTGAACAGGTCGGGCTCGAGGTAGATCTGCCCGTCCGTGATGGAGATGACGTTGGTCGGGATGTAGGCGGAGACGTCGTTGCCCTTGGTCTCGATGATGGGCAGGCCGGTGAGCGAGCCGCCACCGAGGTCGTCGGAGAGCTTGGCGCAGCGCTCCAGCAGCCGGGAGTGCAGGTAGAACACGTCGCCCGGGTAGGCCTCGCGGCCGGCCGGGCGGCGCAGCAGCAGCGAGATCTGGCGGTACGCCTCGGCCTGCTTGGACAGGTCGTCGAAGACGATCAGCGCGTGCTCGCCCTTGTACATCCAGTGCTGGCCATGGGCCGAGCCCGCGTAGGGGGCGATGTACTTGAACGACGCGGGCAGCGAGGCGGGGGCGTTCACCACCACGGTGTACTCGAGCGCGCCGTTCTCCTCGAGCGCCCCGACCAGCTCGCGGACGGTGGACGACTTCTGGCCGATGGCCACGTAGATGCACTTGACCTGCTTGTCGGTGCCCCAGTGCTGGCGCTGGTTGATGATCGCGTCCAGGCAGACGGCGGTCTTGCCGGTCTTCTGGTCGCCGATGATCAGCTCGCGCTGGCCCCGCCCGACGTTGGTCATCGCGTCGATCGCCTTGATGCCGGTCTCGAGCGGCTCGTTGACCTCCTGGCGCTGGACCACGCTGGGCGCCTGCAGCTCGAGAACGCGGGTCTCCTCGGCCTCGATCTCGCCCTTGCCGTCGAGCGGCCGTCCGAGCGGGTCGATCACCCGGCCGAGGAAGGCGTCGCCGACCGGGACCGACAGGATGCGGCCGGTGTGGCGCACCTCGCCGCCCTCCTCGATCCCGGACTCGTCGCCGAACACCACGCAGCCGACCTCGCGGACGTCGAGGTTGAGGGCCACCCCGAGCAGCCCGCCGGGGAACTCGAGCAGCTCGCTGGCCATGGTCGACGGCATGCCCTCGACTCGGGCGATGCCGTCGCCGGTCTCGGTCAC
>WNGB01000151.1_pt1 | contig 97231 bp, 113 predicted proteins | sample 5400681 | NCBI WGS metagenome assembly WNGB01 (sample SAMN13153367, study PRJNA577476) | soil metagenome | isolation source: 115 cm soil or saprolite under grassland replicate 2 | place: USA:California | collected 2016-06-15 | reverse complement strand
GGCGAAAGGTCGGTATATCCGTCAAGTGACGCTGACGACGACCATGAGCCCCGGCGTGAAGGTCGATCCGGCACGGACGCGCGGGATCGTCGAGGACGAGCAGGAGGCTGAGGCCGCCACGGCGTAAGCTGTCGCCAGACAACCGCCCGTCGCCAGAGACAGTTGGCAGCGCACAAGCGCGGAAGACCAGCCGAGGCGGCCCGGGAAGAACGAGTTTCCACTCGCCTCTCCGAGCCCGCCTGTGTGCGGGCTCGATTCGCAAGAGGAGGTGAGCGAGTGGACAGACAAGAAAAGGAACGGCAGGTCGCGGAGCTGACAGAGCGGCTGCGCACCTCGGAGACGCTGATCGTCGCCGACTACCGCGGCCTGACGATGCCCCAGATCGACCAGTTGCGCTCGAAGCTGCTCGAGCAAGGCGCGCGCTTCACGGTCGTGAAGAACACCCTCACACGTCGTGCCGCAGAGGAAGCGGGAGCCGATGCCGTGCTCGCGCTGCTGGAAGGGCCGACGGCGATCGCTTTCCTCGAGAGCGAAGGCGATCCGGTTGCGGTGGCGAAGGCGCTCCAGGACGCCGCACGCGAAACGCAGGTGCTCGCCGTTCGCGGGGGCGTGCTCGAAGGCAAGGCGATCACCTCCGAGGACGTCGCCGAGCTCGCAAAGCTGCCGCCGGCGGAGGTGCTGCGCTCGCAGGTCCTCGGCGCCATTACCGCGCCGCTGACGACGATCGTCGGTCTCTTCACTGCGCCGCTGCGCGATCTTGTCGGGCTGATCGATGCTCGCATCGAGCAGCTCCAGGCCCAAGGCGACACCAGCGCCGGCGAACCGGAAGCTCCAGTGGCCCCTGCGCCCGAAGAGGCGCCCGATTCCCAAAGCGAAGAGTCTGATCAAGAGGAGCCCACCCCGACGGCGGAGCCGTCGGGGGAGACCAACACGGAGGAAGAGACGAATGCCAGTTGACACAATTTTCGAAGAACTCGGCAAGATGAGCGTCCTCGAGCTCGTCGAGCTGAAGAAGAAGATCGAGGACGAATGGGGGATCACCGCCGCGGCGCCCGTCGCGGTTGCGGCTCCTGGTGCCCCTGCGGCCGGCGACGCCGCGGCTGCCGAGGAGAAGACGGCGTTCGACGTCGTGCTCACGAACGTCGGCGGCCAGAAGATCCAGGTGATCAAGGTCGTCCGCGCGATCACGGGACTCGGCCTCAAGGAGGCAAAGGACCTCGTGGACGGCGCACCCAACACCGTCAAGGAGGGCGTCGCCCAGGACGAGGCCGACTCGATCAAGTCGCAACTCGAGGAAGCGGGCGCGACGGTCGAGGTCAAGTAGGTAGTCGCGCTGAGCCACGAACTCGAGTGAGGGCCGCGGTTTCCGCGGCCCTCCACCGTTCGGGGGATCTTCTGCGGAGCCGGCAAGTTCGATGCCTGTGCTGCGTCTTCATTCACCGAAGGCGAAACTCAGGAGGAATTTCGATCCGATGAAAAAACACGCATTCCTCGCGGCCCTCTTCGTCGCCGGCTTGGCCGCGTCGTTTGCGGTCGCCGCGCCCGGCAAGGATCACCCCGGCAAGGGTTCCACGAGCGGTACCACGTCGACAGCCACCACCTCGACCGGCACCACCTCGGCGACGGAGGAGAAGAAGGTGTCGCTCTGTCACAGGACCGGCTCGAAGAAGAAGCCGTGGGTCAAGATTCGCGTCAGCAAGAACGCCGTCAAGGCCCACATGCGCCACGGCGACATCGCGGTCGGCCCGAGCGGTGACTGCCCGAAGGCCCCCGGCGCGGGAGGCACCACCACCGGCGCGACCGGGACGACCGCCACGACCGGCGCGACGACCACGTCCGAGCGCGAGCACGGGAAGGGCAAGGGGAAGGGCAAGGGCAAGCACGGCGACGAGTAGTCGTCCGAGAGCGGATTTCTGATCGAAGAAAGGGCGCCGGGGCACGGCGCCCTTCCGTTTTTCGGCCCGAGCCGGTACCATTTCGCCCGGAAGACGCGGGCCCCACAGCCTTGCGGTGGAGGCCTTGCTTTAGGTACCTTTACGGGTCGCGCCGACGTTTCGTCGTCTTCGCCTGTCCAGATTCTGAGTTCTCGCGCCGTTTTCGAGGGAGGCTGTATCTCTTGACCACCCAGGTCGCCGCGCCGCGCGCGCGCACGAGTTTTTCGCGTCTCAAGCACGTTCTCGACCTCCCGAATCTCATTGACATCCAGAAGGCGTCCTTCCACTGGTTCCTGGAGGGCGGTCTCCTGGAGACGATTCGGGACATCTCGCCGATTGAGGACTACACGGGCACCCTGGCCGTGGAGTTCGGCGACTACCGCTTCGGCGATCCCCAGTTTTCGATCCAGGAGTGCCGTGAGAAGGACCTGACGTACCAGGCGCCCCTGAACATGACCGTCCGCTTCGTCAACAAGGAGACGGGCGAGATCCGCGAGCAGAACGTCTTCATGGGGGACTTCCCGATGATGACGGAGTTCGGGACCTTCATCATCAACGGCACCGAGCGCGTGATCGTCACGCAGCTCGTGCGGTCGCCGGGCGCGTATCTGATGGAGCCCAAGGATGCAACGAAGCAGGTCTTCACGGCGAACCTGATGCCGTCGCGTGGCTCGTGGCTCGAGCTCGAGATCGACAAGAAGGGCATCGTCTACGCCCGCATCGACCGGAAGCGCAAGCTCCCGATCACGACGCTGCTCCGAGCCCTCCCCGCCGAGGACCCGTCAACGGGCTTCCAGCTCGACACGTCTTCGAACGAGAGTCTCCTGAGCCTGTTCGGGAACTCCGTCTACATCGCGAACACGCTCGAAAAGGACCCGGCGCAGACGGAGGAGCAGGCGCTGGTCGAGGTGTTCAAGAAGCAGCGGCCGGGCGAGCCGCCGACCGTGGACAACGCGCGGAACCTGCTGCGCTCGCTGTTCTTCGACCCGAAGCGCTACGACCTCACGAAGGTCGGCCGTTACAAGCTCAACCAGCGCCTGAGCGTCAACGTCCCCGAGGACGTCCGCGTCCTGACCACCGAGGACATCGTTTCGCTCGTGCGCAAGTTGATCGAGCTGCCCGAGCGCCTCGGGGTGCCGGAGGACTCGAAGGACTACGCGGCGGAGGCGATCGGCCTGCCGCGCGTCCCGATCGCGAACGAGCTGGACGAGTACGAGCACTTCGGGAACCGTCGGCTGCGCACCGTGGGCGAGCTGATCCAGGAGGCGTTCCGAGTCGGTCTCTACCGCATGGAGCGCGTCGTGCGCGAGCGGATGACCACTGAGGACGTCGACACGATCACGCCGCAGACGATCATCAACATCCGCCCCGTCGTCGCCGCGCTGAAGGAGTTCTTCGGGTCCTCGCAGCTGTCGCAGTTCATGGACCAGACGAACTCGCTCGCCGGCCTTACTCACCGGCGTCGTCTTTCGGCGCTCGGAGCGGGCGGCTTGACGCGCGAGCGTGCGCCGATCGAGGTGCGCGACGTGCACCCGACGCACTACGGGCGCATGTGCCCGATCGAGACGCCGGAAGGCCCGAACATCGGCCTGATCGGCTACCTCGCCTCGTACGCGACCGTGTCGGAGTTCGGCTTCGTCCAGACGCCGTATCGGAAGGTCACGAACGGCAAGGTGTCCGACAAGATCGTCTACCTCGACGCCGTCGAAGAGGCGCAGTACACCATTGCCCAGGCCTCCGAGCCGCTCGACGAGAAGACCGGGAAGTTCATTCACGACTCCGTGCTCTGCCGCTCGGCTCTTGGCGAGGCCGTGACCGCCGCGCCGAAAGAGGTCGAGTTCATGGACGTCTCGCCGGCGCAGGTCGTCTCGGTCTCGACGGCGCTGATCCCCTTCCTCGAGCACAACGACGCGAATCGCGCGCTGATGGGCGCGAACATGCAGCGCCAGGCGGTGCCGCTGATGATCACGCAGTCGCCGCTCGTCGGCACCGGCCTCGAATACCGGGCGGCAATCGATACGGGCGACGTGGTCGTCGCGCAGAGCGACGGGACCGTGGCAGACGTCGACGCCGACCGGATCGTGGTCGAGACGAAGGACGGCCGCGACTCGTACGACATGACGAAGTTCATGCGCTCCAATCAGGGCACGCTGATCCACCAGAAGCCGATCGTGAAGCTCGGCGACAAGGTGCGAGCAGGCCAGGTCCTGGCCGACGGATCGTCGACCGACAACGGCGAGCTCGCGCTCGGCGCGAACCTGCTCGTCGCCTTCATGCCCTTCGAGGGCTACAACTTCGAGGACGCAATCGTGATCTCGGAGCGGCTCGTGAAGGAGGACGTGCTGTCGTCCATCCACATCCACGAGTACGAGATCGACGCCCGCTCGACCAAGCTCGGCGACGAGGAGATCACGCGCGACATCCCGAACCGCTCGGAAGAGTCGCTCGCCGACCTCGACGAGCGCGGGATCGTGCGCATCGGTGCCGAGGTCGGCTCCGGCGACCTGCTCGTCGGCAAGGTGACGCCGAAGGGCGAGACCGAGCTGACGGCGGAGGAGAAGCTGATCCGCGCGATCTTCAAGGAGAAGGCGCGCGAGGTCCGCGACACGTCGCTGAAGGTCCCGCACGGTGAGGGCGGCAAGGTAATCGACGTCAAGACCTTCTCGCGCGATGCAGGGGACGACCTGTCCCCCGGCGTCAACGAGCTCGTCCGCGTTTACGTCGCCAAGAAACGCAAGATCGCCGAGGGCGACAAGCTCGCCGGCCGCCACGGCAACAAGGGCGTCATCTCGAAGATCTTCCCCGAGGAGGACATGCCGTTCCTCGAAGACGGCACGCCCGTGGACGTCTGCCTGAACCCGCTCGGGGTTCCGAGCCGGATGAACATCGGCCAGGTACTGGAAACCCACCTCGGCTGGGCCGCGGCGCGCGGTGTGTTCAACGGCGACGGCAACGGCAGCAGCCCAGGCCCGACGCCGGTTGCCACCCCGGTGTTCGACGGCGCGAGCGTCGAGGACGTCGACAACGCCTTGATCGAGTGGGCGAAGCAGAACCCGGACTCGCCGATCAAGTTCGTGATCGACGAGAAGGCGCCTGCTGGTCGCCGCTGCAGCGGCAAGGTGCGGCTGTTCAGCGGCAAGACGGGAGATCCGTTCGAGCAGGACGTGACCGTCGGCTACATGTACATCCTGAAGCTGCTCCACCTCGTCGACGACAAGATCCACGCGCGTTCGACCGGCCCGTACTCGCTCGTGACGCAGCAGCCTCTGGGCGGCAAGGCCCAGTTCGGCGGCCAGCGCTTCGGCGAGATGGAGGTGTGGGCGCTCGAGGCGTACGGCGCCGCGTACACGCTGCAGGAGATGCTGACGATCAAGTCCGACGACACCGTCGGCCGCGTGAAGGCGTACGAGGCGATCGTCAAGGGCGAGAACATCGCCGAGCCGTCGATTCCCGAGTCGTTCAAGGTGCTGCTCAAGGAGATGCAGTCGCTCGGGCTCGACATCCACGTGCTCTCAGAAGAGGGCGCACACGTCGAGGTCCGCGAGGAGGACGACGAGCTGCTGCGCGCCGCGGAGGAGCTCGGGATCGACCTTTCGCCGGGCTCGCTGCGCGCTGCGGCGCGCCAGCCGACGGCCGAAGAGGCCGAGGAGGGGCAGGAGCGCGTCGACGAGGACGGCGAGATGACACTGCCCGTGGACGAGCAACTCGACGACCTGGAGGATGTCCAGCTCGCGTCGGGTGAAGAGTCATCGCGGGAGGAAGCACAAGACGCCGTGGGGCCGCTGGCCGAAGCGCCCGACCTCGCGGATCTGGAGATCGAGGACTAGCGAAAGGGAGCTGAGGAGCACTTTGATCGACATCAACGAGTTCGACGCGATTCGCATCGGGCTTGCCTCGAGCAAGCAGATCCGCGACTGGTCGTCCGGCGAGGTCACCAAGCCCGAGACCATCAATTACCGGACGCTGAAGCCGGAGCGCGACGGCTTGTTCTGCGAGCGCATCTTCGGTCCGACCAAGGACTGGGAGTGCTACTGCGGCAAGTACAAGCGCGTCCGTTACAAGGGCATCATCTGCGAGCGGTGCGGCGTCGAGGTGACGCGCCAGAAGGTGCGCCGGGAGCGCATGGGTCACATCGACCTCGCCGCACCCGTCTCGCACATCTGGTTCTTCAAGGGCGTTCCCTCGCGCATCGGCTACCTGCTCGACATCGCACCGCGCGAGCTGGAGAAGGTCCTGTACTTCGCAGCGTCGATCGTCACGGCGGTGGACGTCGAGAAGCGGCAGGCCGACCTGGCCGACCTCGAGGACAAGGTCCGCGCAGAGTCCGAGCGCATCTACGTCGACCGCGACGAGGCGCTGGCGGCGCTCGAGCAGCGGCTCCAGCGCCGGCGCGATTACTTCAGCAAGGGCGCCGAGAAGGCATTCGACGAAGACGACGACTTCTGGGTCCGCGGGCTCGCGAACTGGGCCGAGGAGCAGGGGCTGCCCACGCTCGAGGAGGCGCGTGGCCTCGTCGCCGGCACGTTCAAGGACCTCGCGAAGACGCTCACCACGGAGGACTCGAAGAAGATCCGCGAGCTCGTCCGCGACGCGGCGATCCGGCCGGACCGGAAGCTGACCGCGCGCGAGCTGGAGCAGGTGGCCGTGGCCGCAGAGCAGATCCTCGATGCGTTGAAGCCGCTGTTCAGAGACCAGGCCAAGGCGACCGGCTCGAAGAAGGGCGCGATCTCCAAGCACATCAACCGCGTGCTCGATACGTTGCTCGACGGCGCCGACGTCCACGAGGAGGACGAGAAGATCGTTGCCAAGGTCGACGCCAAGAACCTCGAGAAGGCGCGCGAGCTCGGCAAGGGACTGCTCGGCGAGGTCGTCGACACGTACGACGGCGAAGGCGACATCCGCGAGCTGACGAACGACCTCTGCCTGCGCACGGACGGGAAGATCCAGAAGGAGGATCTCGACGCGCTCGTGCAGTGGACGCTGAAGGTGCGCGAGATGTACATGGACATCGAGTCGCGCCGCCAGGACGCACGGGACGCCGCCGTCGACTCCGTCAACCGACTCGAGGAGACGTGGCGCCTGTTCCGGGAGCTCGAGCCGAAGCTGATCGTCAACGACGAGCAGATCTTCCGCGAGCTGAAGGACCGTTTCGGTTCGCCGTACGGATTCGGCGTCTACTTCCGCGGCGGGATGGGTGCGGAGTCGATCCGCGACCTGCTGCGCGACCTGGACCTCACCGCGGAGGCTGCGTCGCTTCGCGAGACGATCAAGACGTCGAAGGGCCAGAAGCAGCAGCGCGCGATCAAGCGCCTCAAGGTCGTCTCCGCGTTCGTGACGTCGGAGAACAAGCCGGACTGGATGGTCCTCGAGGCCGTGCCGGTGATTCCGCCTGAGCTGCGCCCGATGGTGCAGCTGGACGGCGGCCGCTTCGCGACATCGGACCTGAACGACCTCTACCGGCGCGTGATCAACCGGAACAACCGTCTCAAGCGGTTGCTCGACCTCGGCGCGCCCGAGATCATCGTCAACAACGAGAAGCGCATGCTGCAGGAGGCCGTCGACGCGCTGTTCGACAACGGTCGCCGCGGCCGCGCGGTCACCGGCCCGGGCAACCGCCCCCTGAAGTCGCTGAGCGACATGCTCAAGGGCAAGCAGGGCCGGTTCCGCCAGAACCTGCTCGGCAAGCGCGTCGACTACTCGGGCCGCTCGGTGATCGTGTCGGGCCCGTACCTGAAGCTGCATCAGTGCGGCCTGCCCAAGCTGATGGCGCTCGAGCTCTTCAAGCCGTTCATCATGAGCCGGCTCGTCGAGCGGAAGTCCGTCCAGAACATCAAGGCCGCGAAGAAGTACGTGGACTCGATGACGCCCGAGGTCTGGGACGTCCTCGAAGAGGTCATCGCCGAGCATCCGGTGCTGCTGAACCGCGCGCCGACGCTCCACCGCCTAGGCATCCAGGCGTTCGAGCCCGTGCTCGTCGAGGGCAAGGCGATCCAGGTTCACCCGCTCGTCTGCCATGCGTTCAACGCGGACTTCGACGGCGACCAGATGGCCGTGCACCTGCCGCTGTCCGCGGAGGCGCAGGCCGAGGCACGGCTGCTGATGCTTTCGTCGAACAACATCCTGTCACCGGCCAGCGGGCGCGCGCTCGCGACGCCTACGCAGGACATGGTGCTCGGCGGCTACTTCCTCACCTACTCGCCGTACGACCTGGACACGAAGGACGCAGAGAAGCTCAAGCCGCGTCCGAAGCGGTTCCGCACGGAGGAGGAGGTCGAGTTCGCCGTCGAGGCGAAGCAGGTCGACATCCAGGACCCGATCGAATTCGAATGGGACGGGGAGCTGATCCTGACCACCGCGGGACGCGTGATCTTCAACGCGGAGATCGACCGCGCGCTTGCGGAGTCGATCGACCTCGAGGGAGGAGTCGGCCACGAGTACCTGAACCGGACGCTCGCCAAGCGCGAGATGGCCGACCTGGTCTCCGAGCTCGTCGACCAATACGGCGCCTCAGCCGTCGCTCCCGTGCTGGACACGATCAAGCACCTCGGCTTCCTGTACGCGACGCGGGCAGGGATCAGCGTCTCGAAGAACGACATCGTGATCCCGCCGAACAAGGAGGAGATCCTCGCCGGGTTCGAGGCCGACGTGGCCAAGGTCGAGGACCAGTTCTTCCGCGGCCTGATCACGGACGAGGAGCGCCATGAGATCGTCGTCAACAAGTGGACGGAGGCGACGGACGCAGTCGCCGACGCCATGGTCGACAACCTCGACGAGCTGAACCCGATCTTCATGATGGCGAACTCGGGCGCGCGCGGTTCGTTCACGCAGATCCGCCAGCTGGCGGGTATGCGCGGACTCCTCGCGAATCCGAAGGGGGAGATCATCGAGCACCCCGTGAAGGCGAACTTCATGGAAGGACTGTCCGTGCTCGAGTACTTCATCTCGACCCACGGGGCGCGCAAGGGTCTCGCCGACACCGCACTCCGCACCGCCGACTCGGGCTACCTGACCCGCCGTCTCGTCGACGTGTCCCAAGACGTGATCATCCGCGAGGGCGACTGCAAGACGAAGGAGTTCATCGAGCTCCCGCTCTTCCTGCGCGGTGAGGGCGTGAACAAGTCGATCGCCGGTCGGATCCTTGCGGAAGACGTGCACACGCTGCGCAAGGACGGCCGCGAAGGTGCGAAGGTCATCGCCGAGAAGGGCGAGGCGGTCACGAACGACCTGCTGGACATCCTCGTGGAGGAGCTCGAAGAGCACGAGGAGGCGGTGATCCCGGTCCGGTCGGTGCTCAAGTGCCGGAGCGAGTTCGGCATCTGCCAGAGCTGCTACGGGATCTTCCTCGGCACGGGCGAGATCTGCGAGATCGGCGACGCGGTCGGGATCATGGCCGCGCAGTCGATCGGCGAGCCTGGCACCCAGCTGACGATGCGGACGTTCCACACCGGCGGCGTCGCCGGCGCGGACATCACGCACGGTCTGCCGCGCGTCGTCGAGATCTTCGAGGCCCGTAATCCCAAGGGCGCAGCGACCCTGGCGACGATCACCGGGACGGTCCACATCGAGCAGACCGACCGCGGGCCGCTCGTGACGATCGTCGGCGAGGCGTCGAAGAAGGACGAAGAGGCCCCGGAGGAGCAGCACCAGTTCCCGCGCCGCACGCGGCTGCTGGTCAAGAAGGGCGACTTCGTCGAGCCGGGCGACCCGCTCACGGAGGGCTCGATCGCGCCGACGGAGCTGCTCGAGCTGCATTCGAAGGCGGACAAGGGCTCCACGCCGACCGAGCTGTACCTCGTCGGCGAGGTGCAGAAGGTCTACAAGTCGCAGGGCGTCGACATCCACGACAAGCACATCGAGCTGATCGTGCGCCAGATGCTGAAGAAGGTGCGTGTCGACAACCCGGGAACAACCGACCTGCTGCCGGGCCAGCTGGCGGACAAGGTCGTGTTCGAGCGCGAGAACACGCGCATGAAGAAGGAGAAGGGCGAGCAGGCGACGTTCGAGCCGCTGATCCTCGGGATCACGAAGGCGTCGCTGGCGACCGAGTCCTTCCTCTCGGCGGCGTCCTTCCAGGAGACGACCAAGGTGCTGACGGACGCGTCGATCGAGGGCAAGATCGACCGTCTGCTGGGGCTGAAGGAGAACGTGATCATCGGCAAGCTGATCCCGGCCGCGACGGGCCTGAAGCGCTATCGCGGGATCGAGATCAAGCCGGCCGAGAAGGTTCCGGCGGCGGCGCTCGCCCGGCCCGAGACCGAGGCGGAGCTGCTGGCGGCGCTCGAGGAGATCGGCACCGACGGCGGCGACGGCCTGGCAGGCCTGGACATGGGCGGCTTCGGCGGCGCTCCCGCCGCCGACGAGCCGATCTCGCACGAGGCCGGCGAGGCGACGGAGACGCCGGAGGTCGACTCGCCGCTGGACGAATAATCCCTCGCCCGCTTCGCTTTCCGCTCGGGGGAGCGCCTTCGGCGCGCTAAGAAGCAACGGTAGGTGAGCGAGGCCGGGCAAAGCCCGGCCTCGCGGCCTACTCTGATTGGAATCCGCTGGGTAGCGGCATGCCGCCGATGGACCTCACATGGACCGACACCGTTGAATTCGACGCCTTACCGATACGCGTGTACTTCGTTCGCTCGCCGTCGCAGGCGGACATCCTCGCTCTCGACGAACTGATTGTGGGATGGCACCGCGTGGGCGTGTGTGGCGGCTTCGAGGGCACCGTTCACGACGCCCAGCTCAACGGTGTCAGGCGCGAGGACGCCACCTCGGTCTACGAGGCGGTGCTGGATGTCGGCTCGGCACCGAGGCTCGCGGTCGACGTGTTCGTCCGAGCGCTCGAAGGCTTGGGTCGTCACATCGAGGCCGACCGGGCGGAACTGGGCTGGCGAGAGGGCGAGTAGCACCCAGTCCGAACCGGACCTGCAACCAAGCTGTTAACACGGTCTTCCGATTCTCCTGCTACACGTAGAGCGGTCGTGAGGAAGCTGGCCCCCCTCGCCCTGCTCGCCGTCCTCGTCCTCGCGTCCGGGGCCGGCGCTGCAGCGCCCAGGCAGTCGAAGCCCGTCTACGCCGGGACGTGCGGGCTGCCGAACAGCGGACCGCTCTGGATCGACTTCGGCTGGCCGGACTTCGAGCAGATCTTCGGCCGCGCCGGCGTGATCGTCTCCGCCTCGAGCGGCGACTTCCCCGCGCGAATGCGCGCGGCCGGGGCGAAGACCGTCTACTGGGACATGTACCTCAACAAGCGAGTCGGCCAGCCGAACACGCCCGCGGATCCCGCGACGATCGTCGACAAGGCCAACAAGCTCTACGACTTCGCCGCCGGCCAGATGCAGTGCTCGACGCCGGTGATCGTCGAGAACGAGCTCTTCGGGGCGAACCTTGCCACGCCTTGGTCGGACACGAACGCCCAGTACCGGCAGAACGTGCTCACCTTCCTCACACAGCTGAAGGCCCGAGGCGCTTATCCGGTCCTGCTGGTAAACAGCGACGCCTTTACGGCCGGCGAGGCGGGCGTCTGGTGGCAGCAGGTCGCGGCCGTCAGCGACCTGGTCCGGGAGGCGTACGTTCCGGCGACGCTGCTGTACAAGCAGGGGCCGATCGTCGCAAACAGAACGCTGCGCACGGTCTACCGGCGCGACATCGCGCAGTTCACCTCGATCGGCATCCCTCCGCACCGCGTCGGGTTGATCACGACGACCGCTTTGACGAACGGCTTCGGCGGACGCAACGGTCTGCAGCCCGCCTCGGCGTGGTACGAGGTGGTGAAGTGGCAGGCGCTCTCGATGCGGCAGATTGGCGCCGAGACGGGCATCGGATCACTCTGGTCGTGGGGCTGGGGCTCCTGGACCGACGCGGAGAAGAATCCGGAGAAGGGCATAGCCGCGTGCGTCTGGCTCTGGGCGCGCAGCTCCGGACTCTGCGACGGGCCCGCCGCTACAGGCACGGACTTCAACGCGTCGCGTACCGACGGGCAGATCCGGCTCGGCCCCGACGTCCAATGCTCGGTCGGCAAGCAGCGGATTTCGAACGGGGCGATCCAGCGGCTGCAGGTCGTCACCGGCGATCGCGACGTCGCGTTCACCGCGCTCTACACGCGGCTCGTCGAGGCCAACGCTGTGAAGTTCACGTCGAAGCGGATCGCCGCCGCCGAACGGGCGATCGTGATGCAGCGCTTCCGCGGCAATTGGCGAGGCTACGGCGCAGCGCTCGCGGCCGCCCACGCCAATCGGACGATCGCGCTGGGAATCATCGGCGACGGCCTTCGCCGCGAAGCGATCGAGTCAGAGCTCCGCGTTCCCAAGGCGACACCGACGGCCGTCGTCCGTTTCTACCGGTCGTATCCCGACGTGCTTGCGAGACGCGTCAAGACGAGCGCACCCGCGCCCTGGCTCGGCGGAAAGAAGGAAGGCTTCGCGCTCTCATCCCTCGCGCCCGAGGCACTGTTCAACTTTCCGCTCGGCCGTGCGTCGTCGCTCCGGACGCCGCTCGGCGCCTACAAGATCACGCCGCTCGGAGCGACGCAACCGCTCGGTGCGCTTCCGCTCGAGTCGGTGCGCGCCGCGGTAGCCGACACGCTCCGCTCGTTCAAACGTGGCGAGGCCTACGAGGAATGGACCGGCGGGCAGCAGGCCTGGGTGCTGCGGACCGCGATCTGCGCGCGTGACGACCTGCCTGCGCCCGGCAGCGTCGATCTGAGCACGTATCTCCCGTTTCTCTCGGTCGAGCGCTAGTCGGCCGCGCGGACGGCGCGGACGAGGTAGCCGCCGCGGCCAGGCTGCCGGATCCGCACGTCCGGGAAGCCTGCTTCGGTGAACAGCTGTCGCAGCTGCGGCTCGGTGTAGTCGAAGATCGGACAGTTGTTGATCACCTCGTAGCGCACCTTGCGGATCGGCCCCTTCAGCCAGTCCCAGCGCGGAAAGCTTGCGGCGACGGAGCCGCCGGGCGCGGTCAGCTCGCCGATGCGACGAGTGAAGCGTTCCGGCTCGCCAAGGTAGTCGAACAGCCCGAGCGCGAAGACCACGTCGAACGTCCCCCCGAGGTCTGTCTCGACGAAGTCGCCGTGCACGAGGCGAGCGCGATCACCGAAGCGCGCCGTGCGCTCGCGCGCCAGCTCCAGCATCGGCTCGGAGAAGTCGACGCCGACCCACTCGGACGCGCCTGCCTCGAGTGCGAGCTCGCCGTGCCGGCCTGAACCGCAGCCGACGTCGAGGATGCGCGGCTCGTCGTAGGCTCGCACGACGTCGAGTGCGAACTCGCGGCGGCGGAAGAGCCCCGGCCGGAGCAGGCGCTGCAGCGCGTGCTCTTCGTCGTAGAGATGGTCAAACGAGGACGCCTTCGCGCGAAAGTGCTCGCGAACGCGTCCCGTAGCGTTCGTCGATGTCTCCATAGGCCTGTTCGTAGCTTACGAGACGGAACTCGCGCGCCGCCGCACGCACCCGTTTTGCGACCAGCGTCCTGCCGAGGTTGCGCCAGACCGCGCGCTCGATCGCCTTCACACGCTGCCTCGCGGATGGCGAAGGCGGCAGCCGCGCCCGCAGCGGGCTGGGATCGAGCTCGTAGGGATGGAAGTAGAGGACCGGGTGCGCGTTCGTCGCCAATGCGTTCCTCAGCCCTCGAACGAGAAGTGGTGTCGGGAGCAGACGCCAGTAGCTGCCACCGCCGATCGGCAGCCGCCGGCCGCCGAGGTCACCGACGCTGATCGGCAGCTCCCACACCTCGCCGCCGTTCGGAAGCTCGAGCCGGTACGGAGTCTGCGGGATGCCCCCGATGCGATTCGGGATCCTCGGCGAGTCGTACTGGCTCGAGTCGTAGCGGAAGCCGAGCTCGTCGAGCACGTCGTAGGCCCACGGAGTCTCTCGGTTGATCGAGAACGCCGGCGCCCGGTATGCGACGGGGCGGCGGCCGGTCTGCTGCTCGATCAGCTCGACGCTGCGCTCGAGGTCGCTCCGAAACTCCTCCCGCGTCTGCCGGTGTACGCGTTCGTGCTCGAATCCGTGCGACGCGGGCTCGTGCCCGCGCTCGACGATCTCGGCAACGAGATCCGGATAGCGGCGGGCCGTGATACCGAGCAGGAAGAAGGTCGCCTTTGCGCCGACCTCGTCCAGCAGCTCCAGGACCGCCTGCGTCTGCCGTTCCAGGGCGGTCCCGCGCGTGTCCCAATCAGGGACCCCGAGAGTGCGGTGAACGAGCTGGTGCCAGTCCTCGAAGTCGAAGCTGAGCAGCAGCGCCGGTTCCATCCGGCGACGCTAGCAACGGCGGCTTATGCGGCGCCGGTGTTCGCGTCTCCTTCTTCTTTGCCTTCGGGCGCAGGCACCACCGAGGGGACGACGCGCGACTTGCCGGCGTCCTTGGCCCGGTAGAGCGCCTCGTCGGCTCGCTCGAAGAGCGAGTTCGAGTCGTCGTTCTCGTTCAGCTCGGTGACGCCGGCCGAGAGCGTCAGCCGCGGAACCTGTCCGATCGGCCTCGCGCTCACCGCCGCCTCGATCCGGCGGTACAGCTGGTCGGCCTGGCCGATTCCCGACTCGGGCAGGATGACGGCGAATTCGTCGCCGCCGACGCGACATGCGATGTCCGCCGCGCGCATCGCGCTGCGCAGGCGATCGGAGGCCTCGGCGAGCACGCCGTCCCCGGCCAGGTGGCCGATCCGCTCATTGATCGCCTTGAAGTCGTCGAGATCGAGCACGACGAGCGCGAGCCGGCGGCCGTACCGTTGCGCGCGCGCCACCTCACGCGCGAGCGACTCGTGGAAGTAGCGGCGGTTGTGCAGACCGGTGAGCGCGTCGAGATCCGCGAGCCTGCGTGCCTCGCGGAAGCGAAGCGCGTTCGCAAGCGCCGGCCCGGCTCGGAATGCGATCTCCTCCAGCTCGGGGCCTGCCTCGTCTTCCAGGGCATCGCCGCGCGAACGCGAGTAAACCGCGAGCCAGCCGAACGCCCCCTCCTCGGAAGCGAGCGGCGTCGCGACCGCGCGCTGGATCCGCCCTTCGGCGTCGTTGCCGTACCGGTAGCTGATCGACAGCGATTTCGCCTCGCCGTCCGGCGCCTGGGAGAACGTCTGCCGCCCGGCCTCGTCCAGCTCGATTCCCACGGCGGCGACGATCGGCGGCTCGTCGGCGTCGCGGATCGACACCACCGTCGCATCGACGCCCGGCAGGGCGGAGGAGGCCTCCACGGTCCGGGCGAGCACCTCGTCGAGGTCGATCGAGACCGACAGGTCTCCGAGGTAGCGGCCGCGGCGGCCCTCGCTCTCCGCGCGCTCGAGCGCCTGCTGGAGATCACCGGCGAGCTCGTCCACGCGGGAGGTGAGCTGGGCCACGACCGCGTTCACCTCGCCTTGCGCAGACCGCCGGGCCGAGCGCCGGGCGAAGGCATAGACCACGAGCAGCAGGACGAGCACAGCCGCGCCGGCGGCGGCCGCCGAGAGAACGATGACCAGGTCGTGGTTCACGGTCGCAGACGTGCCCCTACGACTGACTGTAGTTGCCGATTTGCAGGTTGTATACGCTTGTCACGCATCCTCCTCGTCTGCGGGGGTTGCCTCGGCGGCCGGCCCCCCAGATTCGGCCGCTTTGCTACCCTTCCGCGGCCGGTTGGCGGAGCCGCGCGCTCTGTCGGCCATTTCTGTGCGTAAAGACGAATCGGAGAAAACGGAGCATCTTGCCAACTGTCAATCAGCTAGTCCGGAAGGGCCGCGCGGCCCCCAAGTCGAAGGTCAAGACGCCCGCGCTGCGTGGCGCCCCGCAAAAGCGCGGCGTCTGCACGCGCGTCTTCACCGTCACGCCGAAGAAGCCGAACTCGGCGCTTCGGAAGGTGGCCCGCGTTCGGCTGACGAACGGGATGGAGGTCACGACCTACATCCCGGGCGAGGGGCACAACCTGCAGGAGCACTCGGTCGTCCTCGTTCGCGGTGGCCGGGTGAAAGACCTTCCGGGTGTCCGCTACAAGGTCATCCGCGCGGCCCTCGACACGGCAGGTGTCTCCGACCGCAAGCAGGCCCGCTCGCGCTACGGAGCGAAGAAGAATGCCTAGGCGCGCAGAGATCACGTCGCGGACCGTCACGGCGGATGCGATCCACAGCTCGATCCTCGTCAGCCAGCTGATCCACCGCGTCATGCGCGACGGGAAGAAGTCGGTCGCCGAGAAGATCGTCTACGACGCGCTCGCGGTCGTCGGCGAGCGCACGGGCCGGCCGCCGGTCGAAGTCCTCGAGCAGGCCGTGAAGACGGTTACCCCCGTGCTCGAGGTTCGCAGCCGCCGGGTCGGCGGCGCCAACTACCAGGTGCCTGTGGAGGTGCCGCAGCGCCGTGCGCGCACGCTGGCGATCCGCTGGATCGTCACGTTCGCGCGCGACCGGCGCGAGAAGGGGATGAGCGCCAAGCTGGCCGCAGAGATCCTGGATGCTCTCAACGAGCAGGGCGGCGCGTTCAAGCGCAAGGACGACATGTACCGGATGGCGCAGGCCAACAAGGCGTTCGCGCACTACAGGTGGTAAGCGAGATGGCGACGACAACAGCCACGAAGGTCGGCCTCGAACGCGTCCGGAACATCGGGATCATGGCCCATATCGACGCCGGCAAGACGACCACGACCGAGCGGATCCTCTACTACACCGGCCGCACTCACAAGATGGGGGAGGTGCACGAGGGTGCCGCGACGATGGACTGGATGGCCCAGGAGCAGGAGCGCGGGATCACGATCACGTCGGCGGCGACGACGGCGTTTTGGCGCGACCATCGCATCAACATTATTGATACGCCCGGGCACGTGGACTTCACCGTGGAGGTGGAGCGGAGCCTGCGCGTCCTGGATGGCGCAGTGGCCGTCTTCGACTCTGTCGCAGGCGTCCAGCCGCAGTCCGAGACGGTGTGGCGCCAGGCGGACAAGTACGCCGTGCCGCGCATCGCGTTCATCAACAAGATGGACCGCACCGGCGCGGACTTCTTCAAGGCCGTCGAGTCGATGGTCGAGCGGCTGGGCGCGAACCCGGTTCCGATCCAGCTGCCGATCGGCCAGGAGGAGAACCACCGTGGGGTGGTCGACCTCGTCGAGATGCGGGCGATCACCTACGAGGACGACCTGGGCACGAAGATGTCGACCGGCGAGATCCCGGCCGGGCTCGCAGAGCAGGCGCAGGAGTACCACCACCAGCTGATCGACGCCGTTGCCGATCACGACGACGAGCTGCTCGAGACATACCTCGAGGATGAGGAAAAGGTCACGCCGGAGATGCTGAAGCGCGCGGTGCGCGCGGCAACCCTCGACGGATCGGTTACGCCTGTGCTCCTCGGCTCGGCTTTCAAGAACAAGGGCGTCCAGCCGCTGCTCGACGCGATCGTCGACTATCTGCCGTCGCCTCTCGATGTGCCTTCGGTGCACGGGGTCGACCCGCGCACGCAACACGAGCTCTCGCGCAAGGCCACCGAGGACGACCCGTTCGCCGCGCTCGCCTTCAAGGTGATGTCCGACCCGTACGTCGGGAAGCTGACGTATTTCCGCGTCTATTCAGGGAAGATCAAGGCCGGCGACCGTGTCCTGAACACGACCACGGGCAAGACCGAGCGCATCTCGCGCATCCTCCAGATGCACGCCAACCACCGCGAGGAGCGCGAGGAGATCGGCGCCGGCGAGATCGCCGCGGCCGTCGGCTTGAAGAACACGACCACCGGCGACACGCTCGCCGTCGACACGGCGCCGATCGTGCTCGAATCGATGACCTTCCCGGATCCGGTGATCTCGGTCGCCGTCGAGCCGAAGACGAAGGCGGACCAGGACAAGCTCGCGCAGGGCCTACAACGCCTCGCCGAGGAGGACCCGACGTTCCGCGTCCGCTCGGACGAGGAGACCGGGCAGACGCTGATCGCCGGTATGGGCGAGCTGCACCTGGAGATCATCGTCGACCGCCTGAAGCGCGAGTTCAACGTCGACGCCAACGTCGGGCGGCCCCAGGTGGCCTATCGCGAGACCGCCGGCAAGGCCGTCGAGAAGGTGGACGGGAAGTTCGTTCGCCAGACCGGCGGTCGCGGCCAGTACGGCCATGCCGTCATCAACCTGACGCCGGCCGAACAGGGCGAAGGCTACGAGTTCGTCGACAAGATCGTCGGCGGCAAGATCCCGAAGGAGTACATCCCCGCGGTCGACCTCGGAATCCAGGAGGCGATGGAATCCGGAATCATCGCCGGCTATCCCGTCGTCGACATCCGCGTCGAGCTCGTCGACGGCTCGTACCACGACGTCGACTCGAGCGAGATGGCGTTCAAGGTCGCCGGCTCGATGGCCTTCAAGGAGGCGATGAGGCGTGCGAAGCCGAGATTGCTCGAACCGGTGATGGCCGTCGAGGTCGTCACCCCGGACGACTATCTCGGCGACGTGATGGGCAACCTCAACTCCCGGCGCGGACGCGTCGAGTCACTCGAGCCGTCGGGGAAGGCGCAGTCGATCAAGGCAATGGTTCCCCTTGCGGAGATGTTCGGCTACGCAACCGACCTGCGCTCGATGACGCAGGGACGGGCAACGTTCACGATGCAGTTCGACCACTACGAAGAGGTTCCGCAGTCGATCGCGACCGAGCTGGTCGACGCGAAGAGCTAGAGAAGGAAGGAGAGCATGGCCAAGCAGAAGTTCGAGCGCACGAAGCCGCATCTCAACGTCGGCACGATCGGTCACATCGACCACGGCAAGACGACGTTGACCGCGGCGATCACGAAGGTGCTCGCGGAGCAGGGCGTGTCGAACACGGGCGAGCGCTCGTTCGACTCGATCGACAACGCACCCGAGGAGCGCCAGCGCGGCATCACGATCAACACCTCGCACGTCGAGTACGAGACGGCGAACCGCCACTACGCGCACGTCGACTGCCCAGGGCACGCCGACTACATCAAGAACATGATCACGGGCGCCGCCCAGATGGACGGCGCAATCCTCGTCGTCTCGGCGGCCGACGGCCCGATGCCGCAGACGCGCGAGCACATCCTGCTCGCCCGCCAGGTCGAGGTGCCGTCGATCGTCGTTGCGCTGAACAAGGCCGACATGGTCGACGACGAGGAGCTGCTCGAGCTCGTCGAGATGGAGGTCCGTGAGCTGCTATCGAAGTACGAGTTCCCCGGCGACGATATCCCGGTCATCCGCGTCTCGGCACTGAAGGCGCTCGAGGGCGATCCCGAGTGGACGCCGAAGATCCTCGAGCTGATGGAGGCCGTCGACTCCTACATCCCGGAGCCGACGCGCGACCTCGACAAGCCGTTCCTGATGCCGATCGAGGACGTATTCACCATCACGGGTCGCGGCACGGTCGTCACCGGCCGCGTCGAGCAGGGCTCGATCAAGGTCGGCGACGAGATCGAGATCGTCGGGATCCATCCACAGGTCGCGAAGACGGTCGTCACGGGCGTCGAGATGTTCAACAAGACGCTCGACTATGCGCAGGCGGGCGACAACGCCGGTGCGCTGCTCCGCGGCACGAAGCGCGAAGAGGTGGAGCGCGGGCAGGTGCTCGCCAAGCCGGGCTCGATCACGCCGCACACGCACTTCAAGGCCGAGGTCTACGTCCTGTCGAAGGACGAGGGCGGCCGCCACACGCCGTTCTTCAACGGCTACCGGCCGCAGTTCTATTTCCGGACGACGGACGTGACCGGCTCGATCAAGCTCCCGGAAGGCCAGGAGATGGTCATGCCGGGCGACAACACGAACATGGAGATCGAGCTGATCCAGCCGATCGCCATGGATCAGGGTCTCCGCTTCGCGATCCGCGAGGGCGGGCGCACCGTCGGTGCGGGCGTCGTGACCGAGATCATCAAGTAGGAAGGAAAGGGACGGGCCGGTGCCGCAACAGAAGATCCGCATCCGACTGAAGTCGTACGACCATCAGTCGCTCGACAAGTCCGCTCGGGACATCGTCGAGACGGTCGAGCGCACCGGCGCGACCATCACCGGTCCCGTTCCGCTGCCCACCGAGAAGAACGTCTACTGCGTGATCCGATCGCCGTTCAAGGACAAGGACTCGCGCGAGCACTTCGAGGTGCGCACGCACAAACGGCTGATCGACATCCACTCGCCGACACCGAAGACCGTCGACTCGCTGATGCGGCTCGACCTTCCGGCCGGCGTCGACATCGAGATCAAGTTGTGATGGACTCCGCGACCAAATTGCGAAGCAATTTGGGGGGCCCCAAGGCGCGCGTGAATCGCTCGCTTTGGTGCCCACCCAATTTTCAGCCGCGCGGGAGTCGGACGCGATGAAGGGCATCATCGGCAGAAAATTGGGGATGACCCAGGTCTTCGACTCCGAGACCGGCTCCGTCACTCCCGTCACGGTCATCGAAGCGGGACCCTGTCCCGTGGTTCTCGTGCGCACGCCGGAAGCGGACGGCTACGAAGCGGTGCAGCTCGCCTTCGAGCCGGTCGCCGATCGGAAGGTCTCGAAGGGCGAACGGGGCCACCTGGCGAAGAACGGCGTCGCCGCGCACAGGCATCTGGTCGAATTCCGCGGCCCGAGCACCGCAGTGGTCGGCGAGGCCGTGACCGTCGAGACCTTCGAGCCGGGCGACAAGGTGAAGGTCAGCGGGATCGCAATCGGAAAGGGCTTCCAGGGCACCATCAAGCGCCACAACTTCTCCCGCGGCCCCGTCTCGCACGGCTCGCACAACGTCCGCAAGCCCGGCTCGATCGGCGCGTCGGCGACACCGTCGCGGGTCTTCAAGGGCATCCGGATGGCGGGTCAAATGGGCGCGCGTCGCAAGACGCAGGTCGGCCTGGTCGTGCACGACGTCGACGCCGAGCGCAACCTGCTGCTCGTCAAGGGCGCCGTACCGGGGCCGAAGAACGGGCTGGTCGAGATCCGGGAGGACAAGGCTCATGGCCGCGCCTAAGGCGCCGCTGCTCGACGCAGCCGGCAAGAAGTCCAAGGACCTGGCACTCGAGGAGAGCGTCTTCGCGGCCCACGTCAAGCCGCATCTCGTCCACGAAGCCGTCCGCGCCGAGCTGAACGCCGAGCGAGCCGGCACGCACAACGTGAAGAGCCGCGGGCTCGTGTCCGGCGGGCGCGCCAAGCCGTGGCGCCAGAAGGGGACGGGGCGCGCGCGGGCCGGGACGATTCGCGCTCCGCACTTCGAGGGCGGCGGCGTTGCGTTCCAGCCGCGGACCAACTTCGAGGTGAAGGTGAACCGGAAGGCGCGGCGGGCAGCGCTTCGCGCTGCCTTGAGCGACCACGTTGCGAGCTCTTCGCTTTGGGTAGCAGGCGACGGGGTCTTCGAGAGTCCGTCCACCAAGCAGGCGGCTGCACTGGTCGAAGCCCAGAACGTCGCACTGCCGCTGCTTGTCGTTGCTCGTGAGGACGAGCAGGGCTTGATCAGGTCGTTCCGCAATCTCGACAACGTGCTCGTCACCGTCCCGGCCGAGCTCGAGGTGTCGCAGCTCGTCTGGGCGCGCTCGGTGTTGATCAGCGAGTCGGCCCTGGAGACGGTGCAGGTGAGGGCGCAGTGAGCCTCCACCCGAACGAAGTGCTGCTCGCGCCCGTCGTGAGTGAGAAGAGCTACAGCCTGATCGAGGACGGCAAGTACTCGTTCCGCATCCACCCGGACGCGCACAAGACCCAGGTCCGTCAGGCCGTCGAAGAGCTGTTCGGCGTCAAGGTGCTCGGCGTGAACATCGTCAAGGTGCAGCCGAAGCCGAAGCGCCGGGGCCTCTCCAAGGGCATCAAGCCGGGCTGGAAGAAGGCCGTCGTGCAGCTGCGCGAAGGCGACACGATCGAGATCTTCTCGGGAGCGCAGGTTTGATGGCGATCCCCATCATCCCAGCTCGCACGCGCAGCGCGGCTGCAAAGCTGCGCATCGCCGCGTCCTCAGTCGCGCCCGTAGCCTCCGGCTACGAGCGCTCCCTGCGTCCTTGCGCTGCTTGCTTTTCGCCGGCTGCGCGCACGACCTGGTCGGACGGTGATCGCTGATGCCGGTTAGGAAGTTCAAACCAACCTCACCGGGCCGCCGCTTCATGAGCGTCTCCACGTTCGACGAGATCACGAAGTCGACGCCGGAGAAGTCGCTGACCGAGAAGTTGACGAAGAAGGGCGGTCGCAACAACAACGGGCGGATCACGACGCGTCACCAGGGCGGAGGCCACAAGCGCCGATACCGCGTCGTCGACTTCAAGCGTACGAAGGACGGCGTGCCGGCGAAGGTCGCCGCGGTCGAGTACGACCCGAACCGATCGGCGCGCATTGCCCTGCTGCACTACGCGGACGGCGCGAAGGCGTACATCCTGGCGCCGGCCCGGCTCCGGGTCGGCGCGATGGTCGAGTCCGGTCCCGCTGCGGACATCAAACCCGGCAACGCGTTACCGCTCGAGAACATCCCCACCGGCACGCTCGTGCACAACGTCGAGCTGAAGCCGGGACAGGGCGGCAAGATGGCGCGGTCAGCCGGCTCCGGCGTGCAGCTCGTCGCAAAGGATCAGGGATACGCCGTGCTGCGGCTTCCGAGCGGGGAGCTGCGTCGGGTCTTGCTAGCCTGCCGTGCCACCGTCGGTCAGGTCGGGAATCTCGACCACGAGAACGAGACCGGCGGCAAGGCGGGCCGCAGCCGCTGGAAGGGCAAGCGCCCGGCGGTGCGCGGCTCGGCGATGAACCCCGTCGACCACCCGCACGGCGGCGGCGAGGGCAAGTCGAAGGGTGGCCGGCACCCGGTCACTCCGTGGGGCGTGCCCACGCTCGGCAAGCGCACGCGCCGTAAGCACAAGGAATCGAACAGGTTGATCGTCCGGAGCCGCCGTCGCGGCAAGGAGAAGCGTTGAGCAGATCGAGCAAGAAGGGCCCGTACGTCCAGGACCGGCTGATGAGCCGGATCGAGGCGATGAACTCGACGAACGAGAAGCGGATGATCCGCACCTGGTCACGCGCGTCGACGATCTTCCCGGAAATGGTCGGGCACACGATTGCGGTCCACGACGGCCGCAAGCACGTTCCCGTCTTCATCTCCGAGCAGATGGTCGGCCACAAGCTCGGGGAGTTCGCACCGACGCGGACGTTCCGCGGGCACGCGGGCGACAGACAGGTGCAGAAGAAATAGCGGATGGCGATCAAGGTCGACACGGAAAACGAAGTGCGCGCCGAGGCGAAGTGGGTGCGTATGTCCGCACGCAAGGCGCGCGTCGTCACGGATCACATCCGCGGGCGCAGCGTGCCCGAGGCTCGGACCGTGCTCGCGTTCACGCCGCGTGCTGCGGCACGCGAGATCGAGCGCGTGCTGCAGAGCGCCGTGGCGAACGCCGAGGCGAACCACAATCTTGTCGGAGACGACCTGGTCGTCTCCGCCGCGTACGTAGACGAGGGTCCGACGATCAAGCGCTGGCGTCCCCGGGCGCGCGGGCGGGTCGGCCGCGTGCTCAAGCGGACCTGTCACATCACTGTGCGGGTCGCGCCTTTGGCGGAACCCGCACGGGGCTCTTCGGCGAGCGAGCAAGAGCGCCTTGAGGAGAAGCCGAAGCGCGGGCGGGCGCCGAAGTCCGCGACTGGCGCAGCCAAGAAGCAACCTACGCGCAAGAAAGCAGGGACCAGCTAATGGGACAAAAAGTTCATCCCGGCGGGATGCGCGTCGGCGTCATCCACGACTGGAAGTCGAACTGGTGGACGGGCAAGAAGGAGTTCCCGAAGTACCTCATCGAGGACGTCAACATCCGCAAGCACATCTACACGAAGCTGTCACACGCGGGTCTGAGCGACATCCTGATCAAAAAGGACCAGCAGCGGATCACCGTCGACATCTACACCGCGCGGCCCGGAATCGTGATCGGCAAGTCCGGCGTGGAGGTGGATGCGCTTCGCAAGGAGCTGCACGCCATGACGGGCAAGAACGTCCACATCAACATCAACGAGATCAAGCGTCCGGAGTTGGACGCGCGCCTGGTCGCGCAGTCGATCGCCGAACAGCTCTCGAACCGAGTGAGCTTCAGGCGCGCGATGAAGCGGTCACTCGCCTCCGCCATGAGGTCCGGCGCTCAGGGCATTCGCATCCGCTGCGCGGGGCGCCTCGGCGGCGGCGAGATGAGCCGTGCGGAGAGCTATTCGGAGGGCCGCGTGCCGCTGCACACGATCCGCGCCGATATCGACTACGGCTTCACCGAAGCAGTCACGAAGGCCGGCCGGATCGGCGTCAAGGTGTGGATCAACAAGGGCGAGATCATGCCGGCGGGCTTCTCCGGCTCGACGCAGGACACGCGCGCGCTCGGCGACCAGGATCAGGCTCGACGCCGGGGCGGTGCGATGGAAGGGCTTGGCGCCTCACGCGAGCGCGGCTCCGGACGCGGCGGTGACCGCGAGGGCCTCGGTCCCGTCCGTCGGCGCACCCGCGGCGGCGAGGGACCCGCTGCCGGTCGCGGGCGCGGCCGCGGCGGCGGCGGCGGCGGATCGCGCCCGGGCGGTGCTCCACGCGGACGCGGACGCGGCGCCGGGCAGCAGCAGGGTGGCGCGCAGCAGGCGCCCGGGTCTGGCGAGACTGCACGCCCCGACAGGGTGGAGCGCCCGAGGACCGACGAGCAGGGCACGTCGGCGGAGGGTCGCGTGCAGCCCACGATCGAGCCGCAGGTCGAGACGACCCCGGCGCCCGTCGCGGACGCGCCGGACACGACGACGCCTACGCAGCAGACCGAAGACGCGACGAAGAAAGAGAAGTCGACGGATGCCAAGAAGACGGCACGTCGCTCTCAGAAGAAGAAGGAAGAGTCTTAATGGCAACCACCATCCGCACATCTCGCACGCGCTGCGCGGCTGCAAAGCGTCGCATCGCCGCGTCCTCAGTCGCGTACGTAGCCTCCGGCTACGAGCGCTCCCTGCGTCCTTGCGCTGCTCGCTTTTCGCCGGCAGCGCGCACGATCTGCACGGACGGTGATTGCTAAACATGCTGCTCCCCAAGAAGACCAAGTTCCGCAAGCACCACCGCGGCCGCCGGCGAGGGCTGGCCAAGGGCCAGCAGGCGGTGCAGTTCGGCGACTACGGCCTGAAGGCGATGGAGGCAGCGTGGATCACGAACCGCCAGATCGAGGCGGCGCGGATCGCGATGACCCGCAAGATCAAGCGTGGCGGCAAGGTGTGGATCAACGTCTTCCCCGACAAGCCGTACACAAAGAAGCCGGCCGAGACCCGCATGGGCAAGGGCAAGGGCTCGCCTGAAGGCTGGGTCGCCGTCGTCAAGCCGGGCCGAGTCATGTTCGAGCTGGCGGGGGTCCCCGAACCGCTTGCGCGCGAGGCCCTGCGCCTGGCCGGAAACAAGCTCGCGGTGAAGACCAAGATCGTGAAGCGCGAAGCGGAGCTGTTCGACTGATGGCGATCAAAGCGAGAGACATGCGCGACATGACGGACGATCAGCTCGAGGCGGCGCTGCACGACCGCCGGCAAGAGCTGTTCAACTTGCGCTTCCAGGCGGTGACCGGCGCGCTCGAGAACAGCGCGCGTCTGAAGCTGGCGAAGCGGGAGATCGCGCGGATCCTGACCGTGCGCAACCAGCGCGCGAGCGAGGCAAAGCGATGAGCGAAGAAGAGACGACGCAGAAAACCGAAGAGACACAGGCGCCCGAGGCCGAAGCGGCCGCGGAGCCGGAGACGGCGGCCGAAGAGGCTCCCGCAGAGGAGGCTCCCGCAGAGGAAGCTCCCGCAGGGGAGGCTCCCGCCGCGCAAGCGCCGGCGACCCCGCCGGAGGCCGTCCCTTCCAAGCGTCAGCGCTCGCAGAAGCACGTCCCCCGGTCGGAGCGTCGGCAGCGGCCGAAGCGCGTGCGCTCGAACACCAGCGGGCGGAAGCCGATCGTCCGCGGCGAAGCCTCGAGCAAGGAGTTGAGACGCCGGCAGGAGCGCCGCGGCGTCGTCGTCTCGGACTCGATGGACAAGACGATCGTCGTCAAGGTCGAGTCCGTGCGCGCACACCAGCGCTACAAAAAGGTGATCCGGCGCAGCGTGAAGTTCCACGCCCACGACGAGCAGAACCAGGCGAAGGTCGGCGACCTGGTGCGCATCGTCGAGACGCGTCCGCTCTCGAAGACGAAGAACTGGCGTCTGGCTGAGGTGCTGGAGGCCGCGAAGTAATGACGGCCCCCACCCGGACAGCACATGCCCGCTTGGGCGGCCAGCACGGCGCCTCGCCGTGTCCTCAGTCGCGCCCGTGCACTTCGAGCACGAGCGCTTCCGTGAGCGCCGGAGGCGCGAGCGCCAATGCGAGACACCACGCTGACCGGCAATCGAACGTGTTCTGCCCGGATGGTGAGCGTCAGTGATCCAGCAGGAATCTCGCCTGAAGGTGGCCGACAACACCGGCGCCCGCGAGTTGCTGTGCATCCGCGTGATGGGCGGACATCACCGCCGCTACGCGCGCGTCGGCGACATCATCACCGCCACGGTCAAGAACGCGGCGCCGCAGGGCGCTGTCAAGAAGGGCGACGTGGTAAAGGCGGTCGTCGTGCGCACGAAGAAGGCGTACGGCCGCGACGACGGCACGCAGATCGCATTCGACGAGAACGCCGCGGTGATCATCGACGCCCAGCGCAACCCGCGCGGCACGCGAATCTTCGGCCCGGTCGCCCGCGAGCTGCGCGAGAAGAACTTCATGAAGATCGTTTCCCTAGCTCCCGAGGTACTCTGAGATGACCCACGCGCTGAAGATCCGCAAGGGCGACACCGTCCACATCCTCGCCGGCAAGGACCGCGGCAAAGAAGGGCGCGTGATCGATGCGATGCCGAAGGACCGCAAGGTGCTCGTCGAGAACCTGAACCTCGTCAAGCGCCATACGAAGCCGCGCCCGCTCAAGGACTCGAGCCGGATGGGGGGAACGCAGATCGCGCCGGGCGGCATCATCGAGAAGGCGTCGCCGATCCATATCGGCAACGTGATGCTCGTCTGTCCGACGTGCAACCGGCCCACGCGCGTCGGCACGGTCGTCAAGGAGGTCAAAGGCGAGAGGCAGAAAGTCCGGGTCTGCAAGCGCGCGGACTGCGGCCAGGAGATCGACAAGTAATGGCAACCGCCACCGAGACATACACCCCGCGTCTGAAGCGCCTCTACCAGGAGGAGCTGCGCTCGAGCCTGAAGGACGAGCTCGGCCTGAAGACAGTGATGCAGGTGCCCCGGATCGAGAAGGTCACGCTCAACATGGGCGTCGGGGAGGCCAAGACGGATGCCAAGCAGCTCGACTCTGCGATCGAGGAGCTGACGACCATTGCCGGCCAGCGCGCCCAGGTGCGGAAGGCCCGGAAGTCGATCGCCGGCTTCAAGATCCGGGAGGGGATGCCCATCGGCGCGCGCGTCACGCTGCGCGGCGCGCGTATGTGGGAGTTCATCGACCGGCTGATCTCGATCGCGCTGCCGCGCATCCGCGACTTCCGCGGGCTCAACCCCGGCTCATTCGACGGCCGCGGGAACTACTCGCTCGGAATCCGAGAGCAGATCATCTTCCCGGAGATCGACTACGACCAGATCGCCTCGATCCGCGGCCTCGACGTCGCGATCACGACGACAGCCGAGTCGGACGACCAAGCCCGCGCGCTGCTGATCGCGCTCGGCTTCCCGTTCGCCGGCGAAGAGAGAAGGGAGCAGTGACGCAGGCCCCCTCCGGCGTCCCTCGCACTCGCTGCGTGGCTGCAAAGCGGCGCATCGCCGCGTCCTCAGTCGCGCCCGTGGCCTCCGGCCACGAGCGCTCCCTGCGTCCTTGCGCTGCTTGCTTTTCGCCGGCAGCGAGCACGATGGCCACCGGAGGTGACCTGTAGTGGCGAAGAAAGCCCTCGTCAACAAACAGCGCCGCGCGCAGAAGTTCAAGGTGCGCGCCTACTCGCGCTGCAACCGCTGCGGCCGTCCGCGCGCCGTGTTCCGGAAGTTCGGCCTCTGCCGGATCTGCCTCCGCGAGCTCGCGCATCAGGGCGCGATTCCCGGCATGACGAAGTCGAGCTGGTAGTTATGACGGCCCCCATCTGCACATCTCGCACTCGCTGGCTCGCTGCAAAGCGGCGCGCTGCGGCGTCCTCGGTTGCGCCCGTAGCCTCCGGCTACGAGCGCGCCCTGCGTCCTTGCATCGCTTGCTTTTCGCGGCCATCGAGCACGATCTGCACAGAAGGTGACCTATAAATGCTGACCGATCCCGTCGCCGACATGCTCACGCGCATCCGGAACGCCAACAAGGCGCTCCAGGACCGTGCCGTGATGCCGAGCTCGAAGCTGAAGGTCGAGATCGCCCGCGTCATGAAGGACGAGGGCTACATCAAGGACTTCCACGTGGAGGACGGCGACGCCTTCCCGAGCCTGGTGGTCGAGCTCAAGTACGGCCGCGGCCGCGACCGCGTGATCACTGATCTGAAGCGGGTCTCGAAGCCGGGACGCCGCGTGTACGCTCAGAAGGACCGCCTGCCGCGCGTGCTCGGCGGAATGGGGACGGCGATCATCTCGACGTCGTCGGGCATCGTCACCGACCGTGAGGCGGCGCAGCGCGGCGTCGGCGGCGAGGTCATCGCCTTCGTCTGGTAGATATGACGGCCCCCATCCGCACATCTCGCACTCGCTGGCTCGCTGCAAAGCGGCGCGCTGGGGCGTCCTCGGTTGCGTCCGTAGCCTGCGGCTACGAACGCGCCCTCCGTCCTTCCATCGCTTGCTTTTCGCGGCCATCGAGCACGATCTGTACGGACGGTGACCTCTGAGATGTCACGTATCGGAAGACAGCCCATCCCCGTCCCCGCGAACGTGAACGTCGCGGTCGATCCCGGCCGGATCATGGTCAACGGCCCGCTCGGCGAGCTCACACAGGAGTTCCCGCAGCGGATCACGGTCGAAAAGCAGGAGGACACGCTCGTCGTCACGCGGCCGACCGATCGCGGCGACGACCGCGCGCTGCACGGGCTCGTGCGCACGCTCGTCGCGAACATGGTCGAAGGTGTGACGAACGGGTTCGAGAAGCGCCTGGAGATCCAGGGGGTCGGCTACCGCGCGGTGCTGCGCGGGACGTCGCTCGAGCTGAACGTCGGCTACTCGCACTCGGTCGTGAAAGATCCCCCTCAAGGGATCTCGTTCGAGGTTCCCGCCCCGACGCAGATCGTCGTCAAGGGCGTCGACAAACAGCAGGTCGGTCAGATCGCCGCCGAGATCCGCAAGGTGCGTCCGCCCGAGCCGTACAAGGGCAAGGGGATCCGCTACGAGGGCGAGTACGTCCGCCGGAAGGTTGGAAAGAGGGCGTAATGGCGACCCTGACGAAAGCCCAAGCGCGGCAGCGGCGGCATCGCCGCGTGCGCGGCAAGGTGACCGGGACGACCGAGCGTCCGCGTCTGACCGTGTTCCGCTCGAACAAGGGCATCTCGGCGCAGCTGATCGACGACGTCAGCGGCAAGACCCTTGCCGGGGCGAGCTGGGTCGCGCTGCCGAAGTCCTTCAGCGGCAACAAGACGGAGCAGGCGGCCGAAGTCGGCAAGAAGATCGCTGCGGCGGCGAAGTCCGCCGGGGTCGAGTCGGTCGTCTTCGATCGCGGGGGCTACCTGTATCACGGACGCGTCAAGGCGCTCGCCGAGGGCGCGCGCGAGGGAGGGCTCAAGTTCTAATGACGAGTGTCGAACGTCAAGTGTTCGCACGCGAGGAGACGCGCGAGCTCAAGGAGCGCGTGATCGAGATCAACCGCGTCGCCAAGGTCGTGAAGGGTGGCCGGCGCTTCTCCTTCACCGCGCTCGTCGTCATCGGGGACGAGGTCGACCGCGTCGGCGTCGGCTACGGCAAGGCGCGCGAGGTTCCGCTGGCGATCACGAAAGCCGTGGACGACGCAAAGAAGAATCTGTTCACCGTTCCGAAGCACGGCACGACGATCACGCACGAGTCGCTCGGCAATTTCGGAGCTGCGCGCGTCCTGCTCCGCCCCGCGAGCGAGGGAACAGGCGTGATCGCCGGCGGCGGGGTGCGCGCCGTGCTCGAGCTCGCCGGCATCCGCAACGTGCTCGCCAAGTCTCTCGGCACGACCAACCCGATCAACATGGCCAAGGCGACCGTCAACGCATTGCAACGGCTTCGCCGGCCCGAGGACGTGGCGAGGATCCGCGGCAAGCAGATCTCCGAAGTGCTCCCCGTCGGCGCGAAGCGTGATGAGGACGCGGCAGAGGCGGGCGTGATTCCGGCGGCAGGCGCGGTTCCGCCGGCGCGGACGGCCGAACAGGCGGACGCGCTCGTCGATCAGGTCGTGGAGAAAGTCCAGGACGCGGTCTCCGGCGAGGGCGAGGAGCAGTAGGTGGCGAAGGTCCGCATCACGCAGGTCCGCTCCCAGATCGGCCAGTCCGAGCGCCACCGCGGGACGCTGCGCGCGCTCGGTCTCGGCAAGATCGGCCGAACGGCGGAGCACGAGGAGAGCCCACAGCTCGCGGGTATGCTCCGCAAGGTCCGGCATCTCGTGAAGGTGGACGGCTTTAGGTGACCACCAGCCTCCCATCTCGCACTCGCTGGCGCGCTGCAAAGCTGCGCGCTGCTGCGTCCTCGGTTGCGCCCGTAGCCTCCGGCTACGAGCGCGCCCTGCGTCCTTGCATCGCTTGCTTTTCGCGGCCATCGAGCACGATCTGGAAGGAAGGTGATCACTAGGTGGCCGAAAAGCAGCTCAACCTCTCCAACCTGCGGCCTGCCCAGGCGCGCAAGGATCGCAAGCGCGTCGGCCGTGGTCTCGGCTCGGGGAAGGGTCGCTATTCCGGGCGCGGCCTGAAGGGCCAGAAGTCGCGCGCGGGCTCGCACAAGATGCGCGCCGGCTTCGAGGGCGGGCAGATGCCGTCGTATATGCGCATGGGCAAGCAGCGCGGCTCGACGTCGAAGGACGCGATGCCGATCGGGCCGTTCCGTACCTCTACGCAGCCCGTCAACGTCGCCGCGCTCGAGGCCTTCGACGCCGGTACTGAGGTCACACCTGAGCTCCTGAAGGAACGGCGGCTGATTCGCTCGCTGCGCAGGGACGTGAAGATCCTCGGCAACGGCGAGCTCTCGACGAAGCTGACCGTTGTCGCGCACGCGGTCTCGGCCAGCGCGCGGGAGAAGATCGAAGCTGCAGGTGGATCGATCCAGCTCCTACGTGAACCACGCGCTTCGCGCCCTCCACGGGGGCGAAGCGCCAGGAAGCCTTCGGAGGAACAGACGGATGACGCAAGCGCCAACTAGCGCTTCAGCCGGAGCGTAAAGCGCGGTGTTCTCCTGGCTCACCAACGCCTGGCGCGTCCCGGAGCTGCGGAAGCGCGTGATCTTCACGGCTGTAATCCTCGGCCTCTACCGGCTCGGCTCCTGGCTGCCGGCGCCCGGAATCGACTCGCAGGCGATCGAGAACTACTTCAGCGGGAAGGGCGGCACCGTGCTCGGGCTGCTGAACCTGTTCAGCGGTTCAGCCCTCTCGCGCTTCTCGCTCTTCGCGCTCGGGATCATGCCGTACGTCACGGCCTCGATCATCCTCCAGCTCCTTACCGTCGTGATCCCGACGCTCGAGCAGCTGCAGAAGGAAGGCGAGGCAGGCTTCGCGAAGATCAACCAGTACACGCGGTACCTGACCGTGGCGCTCGCGGCGGCCCAATCGCTCGGGTACACGCTGCTCTTCAAGCGCTCCGGGGCGCTCCCGGACGCGAACTCGGGCCGCATCGTCCTGATCGTGATCACGTTGACTGCGGGGACGACGCTGCTCATGTGGATGGGTGAGCTGATCACCAAGCGCGGTGTCGGGAACGGCATCTCGCTGCTGATCTTCGCCTCGATCCTCGCAAGCGCCCCCTCCGGCATCCAGGCCTGGATCAACGGTGGCCCGATGGAGAAGCTGTTCTTCCCGTTGATCGCGCTCGGCGTGATCGTGGCCGTCGTCTTCATCCAGGAGGGCCAGCGGCGGATCCCGATCCAGTACGCCAAGCGCATGGTCGGCCGACGAATGACGGCCGGCGGATCGACCTACATGCCGTTGCGCGTGAACATGGCCGGTGTCATCCCGGTGATTTTCGCGGCGGCCGTGATGGCGTTCCCGCCGACGATCGCGCAGTTCTTCCCGGCGACGCAGACGTTCATCAACCGGCACTTCTCGCCGACGTCACTCGGCTACCTGCTCTTCGAAGCGTTCCTGATCGTGATCTTCACGTACTTCTACACGGCGGTCCAGTTCAACCCGGTGGATCAGGCGGACAACCTGCGCAAGTACGGCGGCTACGTCCCCGGGATCCGGCCCGGGCCTCCCACGGCCCAGTACCTGGATCGAGTGCTGACTCGTCTGACGTTGCCCGGTTCGCTGTACTTGGCGATCATCGCCGTCGCGCCGGCGATCTTCATTCGCTACTTCGGCTTCTCGCAGGGGACCTCGCGCGCACTCGGGGGCACGTCGGTGCTGATCGTCGTCGGCGTCGCCCTCGACACCATGCGGCAGATGGAGTCGCAGATGATGCAGCGCTCCTACGAAGGCTTCTTGAAATAACGTGGAAGTGCTGTTGCTCGGGCCGCAAGGGTCCGGGAAGGGGACGCAGGCCAAGCGGATCGCGGCCGACTACGAGATTCCGCACATCGCGACGGGAGACATCATCCGCGCGATGAAGGAGGCGGACACGCCGCTCGGGCGAGAGCTCAAGGGCGTGTACGACCGGGGCGACCTCGTTCCCGACGACCTGATGATCCGGTTGATCGAATCGCGCCTCGCCGAGGACGACACGCGGAACGGCTTCGTCCTCGACGGGTTCCCGCGCACGCTGCCCCAGGCGGAGGCCCTGGACGAGCTGCTCCGACGGCTGGGGCGTGATCTCGACGTCGTCTTCGAGTTCCGGGTTCCGGACGGCGACACGCTCTTGCAGCGGATTCTGCAGCGCGCCAACGAGGAGAAACGCTCGGACGACACGCCCGAGGCCATCCGGCGCCGCCTCGCGCTCTACTACGACCAGACCGAGCCGCTGGTCGAGTACTACCGCTCGCGCCATGGCAACGTCGTCGGGATCCATGCAGAGAAGCCCATCGAGTCGGTATACCGTGAGATTCAGGAGAGTCTGGAGCAGGTCGATGGCCATCATTCGTAAGAGCACCGCCGAGATCGAGCAGATGGAGCGCGCCGGCCGCGTCGTCGTCGAGACGCTGCAGCTGCTCGGCGAGCACGTGAAACCGGGCGTCACGACGCAGGAGCTCGACGAGCTCGCGGAGGAGTACATCCGCTCGAAAGGCGGGACGCCGACCTTCAAGGGCTATCGGGGCTACCCGGCGTCGATCTGCACGTCGCCCAACGACATGGTCGTCCACGGGATCCCGGGGCCGTACGCGCTGAAGGAAGGCGACATCCTCTCGGTCGACGTCGGCGTGACCCTGGGCGGCTTCGTCGGCGACTCGGCGTACACATTCGCGGTCGGAGAGATCGACGAGGGAGTCCAAAGGCTGCTCGACACCTGCCAGGCCGCGCTGGCGGCGGGCATCGAGCAGGCGAAGCCGGGGGGCCATCTCTCGGACATCGGCCACGCCGTCCAGTCGACGACCGAGGAGGCAGGGTTTTCCGTCGTTCGCAGCCTGGTCGGTCACGGGGTCGGCCGCCGGATGCACGAGGATCCGCAGATCCCTAATTTCGGCGAGCCCGGCCGCGGGCCTGTGCTCCAGCCGGGGATGACCCTCGCGATCGAGCCGATGATCAACGCCGGCGGGCCGGGCGTCTATCTCCACGACGACGAGTGGTCGATCTCGACGGAGGACGGCTCCTACTCCGCGCATTTCGAACATACCGTGGCCGTAACCGAGACTGGGCCTAGGATTCTGACGCGGCGGCTCGAGCCCTCTTTGCTACCATGATCCGTCCGCGCGAAGCTTCGGTTTCGCGCGCATTTTTCCTGGAATTTCGAGAGAAAGGGTTGTGACCAAGCAAGAGGACAAAATCGAGGTCGAGGGCGAGATCACGGAAGCCCTGCCGAGCACGATGTTCCGCGTGCAGTTGGAGGGGGGACATTCAGTGCTTGCGACGATCTCGGGGAAGATGCGGAAGCACTACATCCGGATCCTTCCGGGCGACAAGGTGAAGGTGGAGTTGTCGCCGTACGATCTCTCGCGTGGTCGCATCACATATAGGTACCGCTGATGAAAGTCCGTCCATCCGTCAAGCCCATGTGCGAGCGCTGCCGCGTGATCAAGCGGCACGGGAAGACCATGGTCATTTGCACAAACCCACGGCACAAGCAACGGCAGGGTTAGGAGAACCTTGGCACGCATCGCCGGAGTGAATCTGCCCAACCAGAAGCGGCTCGAGGTCGGGCTCACGTACATCTACGGGATCGGGGATTCGACCGCGCAGCAGATTTGCGCTGCGCTCGGCCTGTCGCCCGACACGAAGGTCCGCGACCTGACCGACGAAGAGGTCTCGAAGCTCCGCGATTACATCGACGAGAACGTCGAGGTCGAGGGCGACCTGCGCCGCGAGCGTACGCAGGCTGTCAAGCGCCTGTCTGAGATCGGCGCTTATCGCGGCCTGCGTCACCGCCGCGGATTGCCGACCAACGGTCAGCGCACGAAGACCAACGCCCGTACGCGCAAGGGCCCGAAGAAGACGGTCGGCCGCGGGAAGAAGGCCAAGTAATGGCGCCTCCCCGCCGCCAAGCGGCCAGCCGTGGCCGCGCTCGCCGTCGCGTCCGTAAGAACATCGCCATCGGGCAAGCGCACATCAAGACGTCGTTCAACAACACGATCGTGTCGGTGACCGACAAGGAGGGGAACGTCATCACCTGGAAGTCCGCCGGTTCGGTCGGCTTCAAAGGCTCGCGCAAGTCGACGCCGTTCGCTGCGCAGACGACCGCCGATGCCTGCGCCCGCGAGGCGATGGACCAACACGGCTTGCAAAAGGTCGAGGTCTTCGTCAAGGGCCCCGGCTCCGGTCGTGAGACTGCGATTCGGTCCCTGCAGGCGGCAGGGCTCGAGATCCTCGGAGTGCGCGACGTGTCGCCGCAGGCCCACAACGGCGTTCGGCAGAAGAAGCGGAGGCGCGTGTAGTGGCCAGGGATCGCAGCCCGAAGTGCAAGCAGTGCCGCCGCGAGGGGATGAAGCTCTTCCTGAAGGGTGAGCGCTGCCTGACCGAGAAGTGCGCGATCGAGCGCCGCTCGTATCCGCCGGGCGAGCACGGGCGTGGCCGCATCAAGCAGAGCGAGTACCTGCTCCAGCTCCGCGAGAAGCAGAAGGCGCGCCGCTACTACGGTCTGCTCGAGAAGCAGTTCCGTACCTACTACGAACGTGCGACTCGCGGAACAGGCGTCACGGGTGAGAACCTGCTCCGGATGCTCGAGACGCGACTCGACAACGTCGTCTACCGGCTCGGCTTTGCCGCGTCGCGCGCTCAGGCGCGGCAGCTCGTGCGGCACGGCCACTTCCACGTGAACGGGCGCCGCGTGAACATTCCGAGCTATCAGGTACGGCCGGACGACATCGTCACCATCGCGCCGAACTCCAGTGCCGAGCAGGTTATGCGCGATGCGACCGATCTCACCGCCTCGGTCGCGCCGTGGTTGCAGGCGGACCACGACAACCTCTCGGGCAAGGTGCTCAAGTGGCCGGAGCGCGCGGAGATCGACACGCCCGTCCAGGAACAGTTGATCGTTGAGCTTTACAGCAAATAGAGCCCAGCTTTACAGCAAGTAACAAAACGAAAGGAATCCGTTGGCCGTTCGCACGTCTTTGATGGAGTTTCAGGTGCCGAAGATCGTCCACGAGGAAGTGGAGGAAGATCGGGGCATCTTCGTGATCGAGCCGCTCGACCGCGGCTTCGGTTACACGTTCGGGAACTCGCTGCGCCGCGTGCTGCTCTCCTCGCTCGAGGGCGCCGCAGTCACCTCGGTGAAGATCGAGGGCGTCTCGCACGAGTTCACGACGCTGCAGGGTGTCCGCGAGGACGTCACGGACATCATTCTCAACCTGAAGAACATGATCTGCGTCCTGCACGGCGAGTCGCCCGAGATCGAGGTCCGGCTGTCCGTGAAAGGAGCAGGGCCGGTGACCGCCGGCGATATCGAGGCGCCCGCCGATCTGGATGTCCTCAGTCCGGAGTTGGTGATCGCGAACCTGTCCGAGCGCGGACGCCTCGACATGACGCTGACGATCGGCCGCGGACGCGGCTACGTTCCGGCCGAGCTGAACCGCGGACCGGACACGACGATCGGCGTCATCCCGATCGACTCGATCTTCTCGCCGGTCCGGCGCGTTGCGTACGACGTCGAGGCCGCGCGCGTTGGTCAGCGGACGGACTACGACAAGCTGCGCATCGACATCACCACCGACGGCTCGGTCGAGCCGAAGGAGGCGCTCGGCGAGGCGGCTGAGATCCTGATCCGCCAGCTCGCGATCTTCACGGACATCGAGAAGATCGAGGGCTTCGGCGAGGCCGCGGCAATGCCGACCGACGGCGCCGCGCCGAGCGAGTCGCTCGCACACGGGATGGAGAACTTCCCGATCGAGGAGCTCGAGCTCGGGGTCCGCTCGTACAACTGTCTCAAGCGGGTCGGCATCGAGACGATCGGCGATCTCGTCACGAAGACCGAGAACGAGCTCGCGGCGATCCCGAACTTCGGCAAGAAGTCGATCGAAGAGGTCAAGGAGACGCTTCAGGCCCATGGCCTGAATCTCCGCGAGGACTAGGAGAGCCACTAGTGCGTCATGCCCGCTCCGGAAGGAAACTCGGCCGCGATTCGTCGCACCGCAAGGCTTTGTACGCCAACCTTGCCGGCGCGCTGATCGAGCACGGCCGGATCAAGACCACCGAGGCGAAGGCAAAGGCCGTCAAGCCGCTGGCCGAGCAGATGATCACGCTCGGCCGGCGCGGCGACCTGGCGGCACGGCGGCGGGCGGTCTCCGTCCTGCGCTCGAAGGATGTCGTGCATCAGCTGTTCGCCGAGGTTGCACCGCGCTTCGCCGATCGCCCAGGGGGTTACACGCGGATCGTGAAGCTCGGTCCGCGGCAGGGTGATGCAGCGGACATGGTGTATCTGGAGCTCGTTGACTACGAGCCCACCTCCCAGCCCGTCTGACCGTCGTCGGCTGACGGCCGGCGACGGCCTCCGCCGACGACTCGCCCGCTGACCGCGCTCCAGCCGGCGGGCTGTATTACGCGTACTGTCCCAGCGGCCTACGCACGCACAGCGGGCGTGAGCCGAACTGGGAGAACTCCAACGTCTTCCGCACGTCCTTTCGTTCTAACGGCACTTGCCGCCTGCCTCTTCTCGCTGCCAGCCGCAGCCGCGGAGGGCTGGCGCGCACATGCGCCGCTGCCGGTGCCACGAACCGAGGTCGCGGCGGCAGCGGCAAACGGACAGATCTTTGTGGTCGGCGGCTATCTCGCCGACGGCCGGAGCACGGACGAGGTAGACATCTACCTGCCCAAGGCGGACCGCTGGTTGCGCGCTCCCGATCTTCCGGCCGAGGTGAACCACGCCGCCGCGGCCACGTCGCGCGGTCGTGTCTTCGTGCTCGGCGGCTACGGGGCGGAGCGCAGCGCGTTTTCGTTCGACGGCAAGCGCTGGCGAACGCTTCGGCTTCCGGCCGCGCGCGGCGCGGCAGGCGCGGCAGCCCTACGGGGCGTCGTCTACGTCGTCGGCGGACGCGGCGTCGGCGGGCTCGCAAAGAATGTTCTCGCATACGACGGTCGCAGGTGGCGCATCCTGCCGGGTCCGACTCCGCGAGAGCACCTCGCTGTCGCGGCGGCGCGTGGGCGTGTCTATGCGATCGGCGGCCGGATGGTCGGCTACGACACGAATCTCGCGACAGTCGAGTCGTGGGCGCCGGGCGAGAGGCGCTGGCGGCGAGAGACGCCTCTGCCCGAGGCGCGGGGCGGAACCGGCGCTGCTGCTGTCGGAGGCACGATCGTGTCGGTCGGCGGCGAGGCTCCGGCCGGCACGCTGCCGGCCGTCTATGCGTACGACATCGCGCGGCGTGCCTGGCGGCGACTGGCGGATCTCCCGACGCCACGCCACGGCCTCGGCGTCGTTTCCTTCGGCCGCAGCGTGTACGTCATCGGCGGTGGTCCGCAGCCGGGCCTACGTGTCAGCGATGCGAACGAATCGCTGACGCTTGGCTAGAGCGGGTCGCGCGCCGGCGGCGCCTCGAGACCGACCTTCGGGAGGCCCCGCAACCAGCGCGGCAGGTACCAGTTCCACTCGCCGAGCAGGTGCATCGACGAGGGCAGCAGCACTGCGCGCACGATCGTCGCGTCGATCAGCACGGCGGCGGCGAGGCCGACGCCGGCCTGCTTCACGTCCAGCGCGGACAGTGAGCCGAAGAGGGAGAAGACGCCGACCATCACGAGTGCGGCGCTCGTCACGGCGCCCGCGGTGACGGTGATCCCGTGCCGCACCGCCTCGTCGGTGGGCTTGCCCGCGTCGACGGCCTCGCGCACGCGGCTGAGAATGAAGACGTGGTAGTCCATCGAAAGGCCGAAGAGGATGACGAAGAGGAACAGCGGCAGCCACGAGATGATCAAGCCGTTCGACGTGAAGCCGAGGATCGGCTCGGCCCATCGGTGCTGGAAGACGAGCACGAGCAGACCGTACGACGCGCCGACCGAGAGCAGGTTGAGAACGATCGCCTTCAAGGGCACGACGATCGACCGGAATGTGACGAGCAGGAGCACGAAGGCGAGCGTGAGCACGAAGGCGATCACGTACGGAACGCCGCGCTTCATGTCGTGCGTGAAGTCGATGTTCTCGGCCGTCGAGCCGGTGACGGCTGTCTCGACTCCGGAAATGTCGCCGAGGGTCTCCGGCACGAGCTCGTTGCGCAATGTCCGGACCGCGTTTTGGCTTGCGGCGTCGTCTCCCGCTCCGTTGAGGGGCAACTCGAGCGTCGCGGCCCTTCCGTCGAAGCCGCCGCTGAGCGTGAACGGCCGGTGCGCGATTCCTCGTGCGGCCGCCAGAGCCTGGAGGCGCTCGAGGCCGTGCTGGACGGCGTTCGCAGCCTCCGTCGGCCCGGTGACGACGACGAGGGCGGGACTCGAGGTTCCCGGGAAGTCGGCGTGCACGTGCGGGAGCGCCGCCAGGGCGGGATCGTCCTGCGAGGACAGCGACTCGTCGCTGGGAGAGCCGACGTTGAGCCAGAGCGCCGGGACCGCGAGCGCGACGAGCAACGCCGCCGAGAGTGCGCACGAGAGGACGGGACGGCGGAGCACACGATCGACCACGGCCGGCCAGAAGCGCGATCCCGCAGAGTCGGTGCGCAGGTGCGGCAGGAAAGGGATGCGGCCGCGGTCGATCCGCGGTCCGAGGAGCTCCAGCACTGCGCACAGGACGGTTACGGAACCGGCGACGGCGCAGGCGACGACGATGATCGTCCCGGCCGCGATTCCGTTGAAGACCTTGGCGCCGATGATGAACATCCCGGCCATCGCGATCACCACGATCGTTCCCGAGACGACGACCGTTCGACCGGATGTCCGGGCCGTGCGTTCCAGCGCCGCGTGCGACGAGACCCCTCGTCGCCGTTCCGCCCGCGAGCGGATGATGTAGAAGAGCGCATAGTCGACGCCGACCGCCATCCCGATCAGGACGACGACGATTTTCACGCTGTCGTCGAGCGGAAAGAGCTGACTCGCCGGGCCGAGCAGGCCGAAGGCTGCGGCGACAGCGGTCAACGCGAGTAGGACCGGAACGAGCGCGGCGACGACCGCGCCGAATGCGAACAGCAGCACGAGCAGCGTGACGGGAACCGACAGGATCTCCGCTCTGTGCAGGTCGTTGTCAATCGCCTCGTCCCGCGCGGCGCTGGCCGAGATGTCGCCCGTTTCCTCGATCGTCATCTCGGGGTGCTTCCCGGCCACTGCGAGCACCGCTGCGCGCATCCTTGCGATGTCCACGAACCGCGTGATGCGGCCGGCGACCAGCACCGAGTGGTGGTCGCGCGAGGGCCGGAGCTGCACGTTTCGCTCTCCGAGGGCGACTCGCATGACGGCGGCGACGTCGAGTACCGCGCCCTGGAAGGCGTCGTCGCCCGCGCTCAGCGCGTCGCTGTGGATGTACCCATACTCGCGGGCGGGCGGCCACGCCCGGTGCGCGTCCATGATCTCGTAGCCACGGGCGGACTCGCCGATCGCTCCGTTCTCGAGCGATTCCGTTCCCGTTGCGATGCCGGCGGCGAAGGCGAGAACGACGAACGCGAGCCAGAGAGCAACCGCACGCCAAGGGCGGCGCGCGCTCCAGCTACCGATGCCGACGACGGAGCGCAGGAATCGAGTCTACGATCTTCAAGCTGTACTGCCAATCGTCGCCCCGACGAGCGCGATCACCGCGCCGCCGACCGTGACATACAGCAGCGACTTCGTAAAGCTCGTCTCGAAGAACCGCCACCGGATCAACGCCAGCGCGACGAGCTCGAAGCACACGACGACTCCTGCCGTGACGACGGCGGCTGTGTAGTGCGGGATCAAGAACGGCAGCGTGTGCAGGATGCCGCCGATGAACGTGCCGATGCCGGTGATCGAGCCCCGGACGCCCGGGTGTCCGCGACCTGTCAACTCGCCGGTGTCCGAGAGTCCTTCCGAGACGCCCATCGAGATCGCCGCTCCCAGCGACGTGGCGAGTCCCGCGACGAAGGCCGTGCGTGGCTCGTGCGTGTAAAAGGCAAGCCCGAATATCGGCGCGAGAGTGGACAGCGAGCCGTCGATCAGTCCGACCATCATCGGCTGCACCCGCTGGAGGAGGAAGTGCTCTTCGGTCGTCACTCGGGTAGAGTGTACCAAACAATCCGCAACAAACTAGAGCATAAGGCACGCCTGACAAAAGGAGTCAGGGAGTCCTGACGTGCGGCTGAGGCTAACCCTCGCCTACGACGGCGCCGCCTTCCAGGGCTGGGCGGAGCAGCCAGGCCTGCGGACAGTCGAAGGTTCACTGCGGCAGGCGCTCGACACGATCTTTCCAACGTGGTCGGAGCTCGCCGTCGCCGGCCGGACGGACGCTGGAGTGCATGCGTTCGCCAACGTCGCGAGTGTCGACGTCGAAGGCGGCCCCGCAGCAGGACGGGCGGCGGCGGCGCTCAACACTGCTCTTCCCGACGACGTCGCGGTCGTCGCTTCAGAGGAAGCCGATGCTGATTTCCACGCGCGGTTCTCTGCCCGCTCGCGTTCATATCGCTATCGCATCTGGCGCGCGCGCCTGCGCTCGCCGTTCGAGGCGCGGCGTGCGTGGTGGTATCCCCGTAACTTGGACGTCGAACGGCTCGAAGAGCAGGCGCGAACGCTTCTCGGCGAGCACGACTTTCGCGCGTTCACGCCCACCGAGACCCAGCACGCGGCGTTCGTGCGGGTTGTCCAGTCGGCTCGCTGGATCGAGGACGAAGACGTCCTCTCCTTCGAGATCACCGCCGATTCGTTCCTGCGGCACATGGTGCGGACGCTCGTCGGGACGATGGTGGACGGCCTAGAGGTCGCGCCGCTCCTGAGCGGCCGAGCGAGGAGCGAGGCCGGGCGGACGGCGCCGCCGCACGGCTTGTACCTTGTCGGCGTTCGCTATTAGGTACTGGTGGTCACTGTGATGTCAGGCGGACCAGTATCCCGCTTAAGCCGACGGATACCCGACTGAGGCGCCGTTCTCCACCCGATCTGGAGCAGTACGTCCGCCATGCGAGCGAGCGGTGCTTCATCTGCGCCGTCTCTGGTGGCCAGGACGAGCACGTCCACCACGTCGTGTACGAGGACGAGTTTGCAATCGCGTTTCTGAACCGATTTCCCGTCGTCGAGGGCTACGTTCTGGTGGCGCCGCGCGAGCACCGCGAGCAAGTCACCGGCGACTTCTCGGAGGACGAGTACGTCGCACTGCAGCGCGTCGTGCACCGTGTCGGCGAAGCTCTCCGTCGCGCCTTTGCACCCGAGCGCCTGTACGTGCTCTCGCTGGGGAGCCAGGCTGCGAATGCGCACACGCATTGGCACCTCGTCCCGCTCCCGGCCGGGGTGCCGTTCCAGAGGCAGCAGCTCGACTTCCTTTCCTGGGATGTGCAGGGAATTCTCGACCTGTCAGACGAGGAGATGAGCTCGATCGCCGAGCGGATCCGGGCGCAGCTCTGACGAACTCGGTGGCTACGATCGAGACGTGCGCTTCCCCGTAGTCCTCTTCGACCTCGACGGCACGCTCGTCGATTCTGCGGCGGTGATCCTCGCGTCGTTTCATCAGGCGACGGAGACCGTGCTCAACAGGCGCGTCTCGGACGCGCAGATCCTCGCGCAGGTCGGCGGCACCAACCTCGAGGCGCAGATGGCGCTGCTCGACCCCGACCGCGTCGACGAGCTCGTCGAGGTCTACCGCGCCCACAACGACCCGTCCTACGACAGCCTCGCGTGCTTCGCCGGAGTCGTTGATGTCTTGGACGCGCTGAAGCGCGACGGACGGCGGCTCGGCGTCGTCACGGCCAAGCGGCGCCCGACGGTCGAGCGCGTCTTCGCGGGTGCGGGGATCGGCGAGTACTTCGACGTGGTCGTGGGCTCGGACTCGACGACGCGGCACAAGCCCGACGCGGAGCCGATCCTCCATGCGCTTGCGGAGCTCGACGCAGTCTCCGGGGAGGCTGCGTATGTCGGCGACTCGCCGTTCGACATGGCAGCCGCGCGCGCGGCCGGCGTGTACGCGGTCGCCGTCGCATGGGGAGGCATTCACCGGGTCGAGGACGCCGATGTGCTCGTGGAGTCGCCGGAGGAGCTGCTTGGCGTCCTCTAAGACGATGATGCGCGCCGACGAGCTGCGCGACCAGCTGAAGCGCTGGGGCTACGCGTACCACGTGCTCGACGAGCCAGAGGTTCCGGATGCCGTTTACGACCGCGCGTTCGACGAGCTGCTCGAACTCGAGCGCGACCTGCCCGACGATCAGATCCCGCTGGACTCGCCGACGAGGCGCGTCGGCGCGCCGCCCTCCGACAAGTTCCGCAAGGTCGAGCACCTGCAGCCGATGGGTTCCCTCGACAAGGTCACGACCGACGAGGGGTTGCAGAAATGGGCGGACGACGTGCACAAGCGACTCGACCGAGACGACGAGCACGTCGACTGCGTGATCGAGCCGAAGATCGACGGGCTTGCGATCTCGCTCCTGTACGAGAACGGCGTCCTCGTGCGTGGGGCGACGCGCGGCGACGGCACGCGCGGCGAGGACGTGACGGTCAACCTGCGCACGATCGACGCGATCCCGCTCTCGATGCGCGGCGACGACCCGCCGGAGCTACTCGAGGTGCGCGGTGAGGTGTACATGCCCCTCTCCGGCTTCCGCGCGCTGAACGAGCGCCTGGTTGCAGAAGGGAAGAAACCCACACCGAACCCGCGCAACGCCGCCGCCGGCTCCGTCCGGCAGAAGAACCCGGAGGTGACGCGGCAGATGCCGCTCTCGATCTGGGTCTACGGCGTCGGCCGCCGTGAGGGAGTCGAGTTCGAGACGCATTGGGACACGCTGAACTGGCTGCGCGAGCATGGATTCCGCACGAACCCGTTCGCCGAGCGGCTGGACACGATCGAGCAGGTTGCGGCGCGCTGCGCCGAGTGGGAGCGGAAGCGCGCAGAGCTCGACTACGAGATCGACGGCATTGTGATCAAGGTCGACGCGCTCGCGCAGCAGCGCGAGCTCGGTGCGCTGCACGAGCGGCCACGCTGGGCGCGAGCGTACAAGTGGGCGCCGATGACCGCCGTGACGCGTCTGAACGAGATCCTCATCCGAGTCGGCCGCACGGGCGCGCTGAATCCGTGGGCGCTGCTCGAGCCGATCGAGGTCGGCGGCGTGACCGTCTCCCGGGCGACGCTGCACAACGAGGAGGACATCAACCGCAAGGACATCCGCCAGGGCGACGACGTGATCGTGCAGCGCGCGGGCGATGTGATCCCGCAGATCGTCGGTCCTGCGGGCGCGCACCGGAGGGGCACCAAGCCGTTCAGGATGCCGACGCACTGCCCGCTTTGTGGAACCGAGGTCGTCAAGCCAGAGGGCGAGGCGATGCACCGCTGTCCGAACCGGGCCTGCCCTTCCCGCGGGCTCGAGACGCTGATCAACTGGGTACAGGCCGCTGCGGACATCGAGGGCGTCGGGGAGCAATCGGTTCGCCGCCTCTGGGACGTAGGGATGTTGCGCTCCCTGCCCGACCTCTACCGTCTGACGGCCGAGCAGCTCCAGGAGCTCGAGGGATACGGCGAGACCTCGTCGCGCAACGCCGTCGAGGCGATCGAGGCGTCGAAGCAGATCTCGTTTGCGCGCGTGCTGTTCGGCCTGAACATCCCGCAGCTGGGCTGGGTCACGGCGCAGAGCCTCGCGCGCCATTTCGGCACCGTCGACCGGCTGCTCGAGGCGACCCAGGAGGACGTCGAGGAGGTCGAGGGCATCGGCCCCGACCGCGCGGAAGCGATCGTGGAATGGTTCTCCGACGAGCAGAACCGCGCGCTCGTGGCGGAGCTGCGTGACCTCGGTCTGCGCTTCGAGCTCGGGAAGGAGGACCGTCCGAAGGAAGGCCCCTTGACCGGCCACACGTACGTGATCACCGGAACGCTCGAGCGCTGGTCCCGGGAGGCAGCGGCCGCCGCGCTCGAGGAGCTCGGCGCGAAGATGACCAACGCGGTCTCGTCGAAGACGACTGGCCTGATCGTCGGCGAGGAGCCGGGGAACTCGAAGCTGACGAAGGCGCAAAAGGTCGGAACTCCGATCTTGTCCGAAGCCGACCTGGCGGAACTGTTGGGCGGCCAGGTCGGCCGCTAGCTCAGCCCGACGAGCACCGTTGCGAACCGGTCCTGGGCCTTGCGCGCCCACCAGTACGCCAGTGGGTGCCCGTTCTGGAGGACGGCGAAGACGTAGCGTTCCTTGACGAATCCGGCCAGTGCAGACGCCTCCGACGTCGTCCCCGTCTTGGCGAGCACGTTGCCGCGAAGCGGCGCCGAGCGCATGCGGTCGCGGAGCGTCCCGGACTTGCCGGCGAGAGGAAGGGCGTGGCGCAGGATCGGCTGGAAGGCCGGATCGCTCCAGAGCGAGTCGAGGATCGTCACCAGCGCTTCTGCAGTGAGCCGGTCGAGCTGCGAGAGGCCCGAGCCGTCGACGAAGTGCACGCCGGCAAGCGGGATTCCGTCCGCGCCGAGCAGGCGCATGACGGTCTGTGCCCCCGCCGCCGTCGATCCTTGATCCGCCTGGAGGAGGCCGAGCTGCTTGAGCAGGAGCTCGGCCGTGAAATTGTCGCTTTGAAGATCCATCTGGACGACCAGCGAAGCGAGCGAGGGGGAGCGGACCGAAGCGACCTGCTCGGCGTCCGACGGCGCCTTGCCCGTCGCGGCCGTTCCCGCGACGGCGACTCCGGCGCCGCGCAGCGCGTCTCGGAACAACAGCGCGGCGGCGAGGGCCGGTTCGCGCGTGATATGTCCGGAGTAGTGCGCCCGGTCGACCGTCAGCGCGGAGAGCGGCGGCGATTCGTTGATGAAGAACGACGGCTTCCAGCCGGGCGCCGTCCTGCGCGTGTCGAACCGCGACTCGTCGCCGAGAACCCGGCGGACGTGTCCGACGCCTGCCGCTCGGACCTGCGATGCGAGCGCGGTGAGATCTCGGCGCGAGAGCGTAGGATCGCCGGCCCCGACGAGGTAGATGTCCTCGCCGGCCAGTTGCACGGTCGTCTCGACCCGGAACGACGGACCGAGCGCAGTGAGGAGCACGTACGTCAGAGGCAGCTTCTCGTTTGAGGCCGGCGCGAGTGGGCGAGAGGGGTTCTGGCCGAAGATCGCCTCACCCGTCTCGAGATCGACGACGAGTGCGGCGGAGCGGGTGGAGGAGACGTGCGGGACGCGGAGCGCCTGTGCGAGCTTGCGGCCGAGCGGCGAGTCGACGCGGGTGGCAGCTGGGGCCGTCGGAACGAGGGCCAAGGCCAGCAGGACGGCGGCGGCGAGGCGGCGCACGCCCCTGATTCTAGGTCCGAGGGCCGCTGAAGATAGGCCGCCCGGCCCTAGCCGAGCGGTGGTCAAGAGCTGGATAATCGCTTCGGCGTCCCTTTTCTGTGGCGACGTTCCTCCTCCAAAAACCGCCGTGTTGATAGACGACATCCGCGAGCTACTCGCAACGCCCCCGCCTGCGGAGACGCGGCCGTTCCTCGACGTGCTCGACGCGACGCTCACCTCCGGGTACGCGGCCGCGCTCCAGCTCGAGGCTGAGCGGTGGCGGCTGGAGCGGAAGATCGGCGAGGTGGCCGCGAGGTTCGGCGACGCGCAAAACGAGCTGAGGGCGGAGGAACTGGCTGCATTGACGGAGCAACTGACGGCGGCCAACGAGAACATCACGTCCCTTCGGTCGGTCCTCGGTGAGCTGCGCGACCGCCGGCGCGAACTGCGCGAAGCAGCCTAGTTTGTAGTCCCTCGCTTCGCTTCGCTCGCGCTCGGGGCGCGCCTTCGGCGCGCGATTGGTTGGTGCGCGAGCGACCTGTGAGAGCTCGCGGGATGCTTGCGGACGGCACGGCTTTCGCCGCGCCGCCGGCGAAACCGTTGCGCGGTACCGCAGACCCTGGCGACCTTCACGAAGGGGCGCTAGACAATCCCGCTTCTCACGGCGTAGACCGCCGCTTGGATGCGGTTCTCGATCTGGAGCTTCATCAGGATGTTCGAGATGTGATTCTTGACGGTCTTCGGGCTGATGTGCAGCTCGGCCGCGATCATGGCGTTGTCCTTGCCGTTTGCGATCAGCTTCAGCACTTGGATCTCGCGATCTGAGAGCTCGGTGCGAATCTGCTCCTCGATCTGCGGCTGCGTGGACGTCGCGCGGATTCGCTGGAGCACCTTGCCCGCGATGTGCGAGGAGATCAACGACTCGCCGATCGACGCCGCGCGGATACCGGCCATCAGCTCGTCGATCGACGCGTCCTTCATCAGGTAGCCGCACGCACCGGCGAGGATCGCGTCGAGGACGTCGCCGTCCTGGTCCGAGATCGTGAGGACGACGACCCTCGTCAGCGGCGCGGCGATCGTCACCTGCCGCGTCGCCTCGACACCCGTCATTCCGGGCATGTTGAGGTCCATGACGACGACATCCGGTGCGAGCTCACGGGTCATGCGGACCGCCTGCGCGCCGTCGGCCGCCTCGCCGACGATGTCGAGGCCCTGCTCCTCGAGCAGGTTGCGGAGGCCCGTGCGAAAAAGATCGTGGTCGTCAACCAGCAGCACACGCACTGCTGTCTGGGTGCGCTCATCCGTCTGCTCGACCGTTTCCGTCATTCCCCAGTCGGCGCAGTCTAGTGGAGCGTGATCACGATCGTTCTGCGGCCCCACCCGAGCGCCTGCGTCGGCGTGGGGAACCACAGGTCGATCATCGCGCCCTGTACAGCTGAGCCCGTGTCGGCCGCGACGCCTTCTCCGTAGCCCGGGATCGTCAATCGAGTGCCGAGCCGGATGATGGACGGATCCACCGCGACGATGCCCCAGCCGACGGGCATTCCGGTTGCGGTCGCGCCGCCGAGCGAGTACCCGCTCGCGCTCACCGTCAGTGTCTGGCCGACGGCCGTCACCGGGTCGCCGGCTGCCCTGGCCGGCTCCGGCGCGGGCGCCGGGGCGGGCATGAGCACTCGGCTGCGCTGGACCGAGGCGCGCGCGCGAGCATCCAGCCGCGCGATCTGTTTCGCATTCAGCTGCCGCTCGCTTGCCAGATCCGCGAGATAGTTCTCGCGTGCCGCGCGAGCTGCCTCGAGCGACGAGAGCGTCGCGCCTGCCGACGACGTGAGCGATCGGATCTCCGCGTCGCGCACGGCGAGCGAACGGGACAAGCGGCGAAGCGCCCTGCGGGCACGTTCCGTCTGACTGGAGATGCGACGGTCGAGCTGCGCGCTGCGATTCAGGTCGTCGAGGCTGGTGATCACCTCGTCGATCGAGCTGGCGCCGAGCACCGCGGCGAGCGGATCCGTCCCACCCTGCTCGTACAGCTCGTGCACGCGCACCGCGAGGCGGCGCTGCGAGACACGAAGCGTCTGCTGGGCCGCGCCGAGTTGACGTCGTACCGAGGCCCGCTCGTCTCGGATCCGTATGGCCTGCGCCCGCAGAGCGTCGAGCCGTCCGCGCGCCTGCTCGAGCTTCGCGTCCAGCGAGTAGAGCCCAAGAAGAGCGCCGTTGGCGCGTTGCGAGAGCGCGGCGTTCGCGCTGCGCAACTCGGCCGCCCGCTGACGAAGGGTCGAGGGGGTATCGGCACCGCCCGCCGCAGCGGAAACGCCTGCAAGGACCGTGCAGGCACCCACGACGAGAAGGCCCTGCTGGAGTCTGGCAGGCCCTTGCACGAAGGCGGGGACAGTACCACAGCGTTGTTGAGTTCGATCGCGATTTCCCCCTTTCGGGGACACAGATTTGCGCAGATTTCGAGCCACTTCTCTTTTGCGATCGTCCGGAAGTGCTGTTACCCTGCCGAACTTGTGACGTCCGTGCCCCCGCGGCTTCACATGCTGCATCCCTGACGGGAGTCCGCCCTGCAGTTTCGCATCCGCGACATCCGGATTGCCGTTGCCGCATTGGCGGTAGGTCTTGCGACCGCCGGTGCAGCTTCTGCAGACCCGACGGTGGCGGGGAAGCAGGCGGAAGCGCAGCGCATCATGGGCGAGATCAACTCGCTCGATTCACGCGTCGAGCAGGCCGTCGAGCGGTACAACCTGGCGAACGTCAAGCTCGAGCGCATCGGGCACGATCTTTCTCGCACGCGCTACGAGCTCGGTGTTGCGCGCGCGAACCTGAAGCGCGCGCAAACCGCCCTGGCGAAACAGGCCGCCGAGATCTATACGTCACGGGATTCGAATTCGACGATCGAGGTGCTGCTCGGAGCGTCGAGCCTCGACGACCTCCTCAACCGGCTCGACACGGTGAGCCGCGTTTCCGACCAGCGTTCGTCTCTGCTCGGCGACGTGACGAAGTTCCGCGCGCAGATCGGCCGCCAGGCCGCCGAGTTGCAGCGTGCGCAGTCCGAGCAGCGGCAGATCGTCGCGCAGCGCGCGGCGGAGCGGGCTTCGATCGAGTCGCAGCTGCGCCGGCGCCGCAGCTTGCTCTCGTCCGTCCGGGGCGAGATCGCGCGCCTGCAGGCCGCCGAGCGCGCGCGTTCGTTGCAGATCGCCAACGCCTATCGCCCGCAACCGCAGCTGACCTCGAGCGGGAGCGTCGTCGGCGTTTCCGCATCGACGCCGGAGGCATCGGTCGCGCCGCCGGGTCGGTACGGCGGTGTCGTCGCGATCGCGATGCAGTATCTGGGTGTGCCCTACGTGTGGGGCGGCGCCTCGCCTGACGGCTTCGACTGCTCCGGCTTCGTGATGTACGTCTTCGGGAAGATGGGCGTTTCCCTGCCGCACTCCACATATGCACTGTGGGGAGTGGGCGTGCCTGTTTCGCGCGACCAGTTGCAGGCGGGCGATCTCGTCTTCTTCGCGGGCCTCGGGCACATGGGCATCTACATCGGCAGCGGGAACTTCATCCACGCACCGCACACTGGGGATGTCGTCAAGGTCTCGTCGATGACCGGCTGGTACGCCTCCACGTACGTGGGCGCCCGCCGCATCATCTAGCCGGTACGCGCAGCCACCCGAACGAGGTACGAGGCGGAGCCGCCTGCGCCCTTCACCTCCACCGAGAGGATTCCGAAGCCGCTCACGCGCCAGGACACGTCACGCGCGGGCCGCAGGGCTGTCGTGCGCGTGCGGCCGTTCGGGAGCAGCAACGTCGCGTGGAGCGACTCGGGGACGAACCGGATGTGGAGCGCGATCAACGAGCCGCGCGGCACACGCACGAGCGGTAAGCCCTGCCGTTTCGCCGGCGGGATGAAGTCGACGCAGTTCGCTGCTCCCGCGGACGACCAGCAGTAGCTGCCGTATGCGAGCCATCCGTCTCTGCCGCCGGCTGCGTACCACGCCGGCGGCGGGGCGGTCGTTGCTCCGCTCACGTGCGGTGGGGGCCCAGGGGGCTTGGCGGGCGCCATCCCGAACATCGCGACGATGAGAGCTACCGCGGCCTTCGTCACCTCGAAGACCATACGTCGCTCCTCGGCGTCGTGTCACCGCCCGAGTGCCGGATTGATATACCCTATAGGGGTATGGATGATGGAGAGGGAGTGGAACCCGGTTACGTCAATGACAAGGACGCCCTTCTTCGGCGCCTCCACCGAGTGGAGGGTCAGGTCCGTGGAATCGCCGGAATGGTCGACGACGAGCGGTACTGCATCGATGTCTTGACTCAGATCAGCGCGGTGCAGCGCGCGCTCGACGCCGTCGCGCTGGAACTGCTCGACGACCACGTCCGGCACTGCGTCATGGCGGGCCCGGCGCGTGAGCGCGAAGCGCGGCGCGAAGAGCTGATGGCGGCCGTGGGCCGGATGGTGAAAGCGAGCTGAAATGGAGCATCACGGGCACGGAACGTCGCTCAACAGGACAGCGCTCTCGGCGACCCTTCACTGCCTGACGGGCTGTGCGATCGGGGAGGTCCTCGGGCTCGTGCTTGCCACGGCCTTCGGCTGGCGCAACTTCGCCTCGATCGTCGCCGCCGTGCTGCTTGCGTTCGTGTTCGGCTACGCGTTCAGCGTCCGTCCGTTGCTGGTCGGAGACGTGTCGCTGGAGCAGGCCGTTCGGATCGCGTTCGCAGCCGACACCCTCTCGATCACGACGATGGAGATCGTCGACAACGCGATCGTCCTCGCCGTCCCCGGTGCAATGAGCGCAGGGCTCGTCGATGCGCTGTTCTGGGGGAGCCTCGCGTTGGGGCTCTTCCTCGCCTTCTGGGCGGCGCTCCCCGTGAACCGGTATCTGATCGCACGCGGCCGCGGACACGCCCTCGCGCACGCGCACCATTGAGGCCTCCGCCGGGGCCGCGTCGACCTACCTCGGCGTCCGCCGCATCGTCTGCACCACTCCCAGCGCCACGAGCGCAGCCGTCGCGGAGCCTGCGCCGAGGTAAAAGGGCGCACTGGGGTCGACGTGTGACCAGAGGATCCCGGCGGTGACGCTCGCAGCGAGCAGGGCCGCGCCTGTCGCGGCAGAGAAGATCCCGTACGCGGTGCCGCCGGCGTGCAACGGCGCGAAGTCGCCGATCCACGCGCGTGCGACACCGTCGGTCGCGGCGATGTACACGCCGTAGACGGCGAACAAGGGCCAGACCTCCCAGCTCGATCCCGCGGCGGCGAAGCCGAGATACACCAGGCCGAAGGCGACGAGCCCGCCGGCCAAGAGCCATGGGCGCGAAACCCGATCGGAGAGCGAGCCGAGCGGCCAGGAGAGGCCGCTGTAGACGACGTTGTAGCCCGCGTAGGCCAGGACGACGAGGGTGGTCGAGAGCCCGAGCTCGTGCGAGCGGAGAATCAGGAATGCGTCGCTCGAATTGCCGAGCGAGAAGACCGTCCACACGGCGAGCGCGGCCCAGAACGGCCTTGGGAGCCGCTCCCGGGAGGCCTCGCCGGGCAGCACGGCCGCGGTCCTCGCCTCGCGTACGGCACGGAGGAGCACGAGCGTCACGAATCCCGGGGCGACTGCGACGATCAGCACCGTTCGCAGCGACGCACCGGCCGCGAGCAGGCCGACCGCGATCAGGGGCCCCAGAACGGCGCCGGCGGTGTCGAGCGCGCGGTGGTAGCCGAAGGCGGCGCCCCGCATTTCCGCCGGGGTGGAGTCCCGGATGAGAGCGTCCCGTGGAGCCGTGCGCGCAGCCTTCCCGATGCGGTCGCCTATGCGCGCGGCGAGCACGGCGCCCCAGGCCCACGCCGCCGCAAGTGCCACGCGGGAGAGTGCCGAGATGGCGTAGCCGGCGACGATCCAGCGCTTGCGGGCGCCGCCGGCGCGGTCGGAGAGCCAGCCCGAGGCCCCCCTGAAGCCGACGGATATGCCTTCTGCGATCCCCTCGACGACGCCGAGCGCGGTCGCAGGCGCTCCGAGCGTGACCGTGAGGAACAGCGGCATCACCGGATACACCAGCTCGCTCGCGAGATCGTTCGCGAACGACACCCACGACACCGCGCGCACGTTCGCCGGCAGGCGTCGCTGCGCCGCTGCGATACGCCCAAGCGGCACTAGCTGCGGTACAAGGCCTCGATTTCCGCTGCGAAATGCTCCTGGCAGACGCTGCGCTTGAGCTTCAGCGTCGGCGTCACCTCGCCGTCGGCCGCGCTGAAGTCGCGCGGGAGGATGGTGAACTTCTTGATCTGCTCGAAGCGGGAACGCTCGGCGTTCACGGCGTCGACGATTTCCTGCACGCGCACCCGCTTCTGCTCGTCGCTCAAGGTGCGCGCCCAGTCCTCGTCGAGCGTGACCAATGCCGCGACGAACGGACGCTTGTCGCCGACGACCAGCGCCTGCGAGACCTCTGCGTGGGTCTTCAGGTCGTTCTCCAGGTTCTGAGGCGCGACGTTCTTGCCTCCGGCGGTGACGAGGATGTCCTTCTTGCGGTCGGTGATCGTCACGAAGCCGTCGTCGTCGATCGATGCGATGTCCCCGGAGCGCAGCCAACCGTCGTCGTCGAGGACCGCGCGTGTTGCCTCCTGGTCCTTGTAGTAGCCCTTGAAGACCGTCGGGCTCCGGATCAGCAGCTCGCCGTCGCCGCCCAGGCGCAGCTCCACCTTCGGCAGGGCGGGGCCGACCGTGCCGAAGCGGAAGCGAGAGGGGCGGTTGACGGTCGCTGCGGTGGTGCACTCCGTCAACCCGTAGCCCTCGAGGATCGGAACGTCGAGGGTATGGAAGAACTCGATGATCTCCTTGGCCAGCGGCGCCCCGCCTGAGATGCAGAGGCGGACGCGCCCGCCGAGCCGCTCGTGCACCTTCGCGTACACCAGCCTGGCGGCGAGGCGGTGCTTGATCGCCTGCGCACGCGGCACCGGCTCGCCGCGCTGCCTGCGTTCGCTGACGTCTTTGCCGACGCGAAGCGCCCAGTCGATCAGCCTGCGCTTGATCCCGGTCGCCTCCCGGAACTTGGCGAGCACGGCCGTGTGCACTTTCTCGAACACGCGCGGCACGCTGGGGAGCACCGTCGGCCGCACGAGCGGCAGCGCGTCGCTGAGCTTCAGCGGATCGCGAACGAACGCCAGCGTGTAGCCGACGTACGGGCCGGCGAGGTGCATACAGCGTCCGAAGTTGTGCGCGAGCGGGAGGTAGAGAAGCATCGTGTCCCGGCCCATCACGAAGTCGTCGATGTCGTCGATCACCGCGACCATGTCGTAGTAGTTGCGGTGCCGGATCATGCAGGCCTTCGGAGGACCAGTCGTGCCGGACGTGTAGATGTAGGTGAACAGATCGTCCTCCTCGACCGCGTTCGCCGCGTCGACGACGGCCTGGGGATGCTCACGTGCGTGCTCGCGTCCGCGCGCGCGGAGTCCGTCGAGGTCGGCGAAGGTGAGCACGTGCGGGAGGCCGAGCGGCGCCACCTTGCCGCGCTCCTCCTCTCCTTCGCAGAGCACGCCGACCGCCTCGGAGTGTTCGACCACGTACTGCGCGTCCTTCGTGGAGCTGTTCATGTAGACCGGGGCTCCGACCGCACCGATCAGGCCGAGCGCGAAGTCGAAGAGGACCCATTCCACCGAGGTGTTGGCGAAGAGCGCGAACGCGTCGCCCTTGCGAACTCCGAGGGCGAGCAGTCCATGCGCGAGTTCGTCGACGGCGCGGGCGGCTTCGGGCCACGAAACGGGTTCCCAGGCTCCATCCCGTTCGGCGAGGTAGGCCGGCTCAGGGCGATTCCGCTCGACGGCGTCCAGCCAGAGCCGGGCGATCGTCCGCCTGCGGACGGAGACATCCGGGGACGGCGACTCGACCCTCGTTTCGACCTGCGCCACGTCTCGAAGCGTAGATGGAGGAACCGGGAGGGAGAAGGCGAACCGACCTGGTCCCTCTACAATTAGATGAGGCCCCACCATGCGGACGATCTGGAACGGTTCTCTCAGCTTTGGCCTGGTCAACATTCCCGTTGGCCTGGCGCTTGCGACCGCGCCCAAGGCGCGGCAGTCCGACGTGTCGTTCCGCACCCTCCATGCCGAGTGCAAGACGCCGATCCGGCAGAAGCGCTGGTGCCCGACCCACGAGCGCGAGGTCGGCCCCGACGAGATCGTCAAGGGCTGGGAGGTCGCCAAGGGCGAGTTCGTCGTCGTCGAAGATGCCGATCTCGAGGCGATTCAGCAGGCGGACGACTCGCGGGCTATCGACATCAGCGCCTTCGTCCCGATCGAGCAGGTCGACCCGGTCTACTTCGACCGCACCTACTATCTCGCGCCGGCGAGCGCGGCGGCCGCACGGCGGCCCTACGTGCTGCTGCTCGAGGCGATGAAGGAGACGGGGATGGCTGGGGTGGGCCGCTTCGTGCTGCGCGGCTCGGAGACCTTTTGCCTGATCCGCCCGCGCGGCGACGCGCTTGCACTCGAGACGTTGTTCCTGAACGAAGACGTCCGCTCGCAGGCCGAGATCGAGGAGGCCGTCGACGAGACCGAGCTGAAGGACGCCGAGCTCGGGCTTGCCCGGCAGGTAATCGACGCGCTCGCCGGCGACTTCCAGCCGGAGTCGCTCGAGTCCGTCTACCGCCGTGACCTGCGCGCGATGCTCGAGGCGAAGCTCGCGGGCGAGGAGATCGCAAAGCCGGAGCCCGTGCTAGAGACGCCGGTGATCGACCTGATGGAGGCGCTGCGCCGCTCGGTTGCGGAGGCAGGCAAGGGCAAGAAGGAGCCGGCGGCGCGTAAGGGCTCGACCAAGACGCAGCGGCAGCCGGCGAAGGCCGCGGCCGGCTCGCGCAAGAAGTAAGAAGGGACAGCGGCCTTAAGGGGCGTGTCCCGGGGCGTCGGACGCGTCCGGAAACGCCAGCGGCGGCCCGGAAGCCGCCGCTGATCGAGCGAAGCGTTGGTCCGCGCTCAGTGCTTCTCGGAAAAGGCGCCGAGCGCCTGGAGTTGTGCAGCGAACAACGTCTTGTCGATCTTGCCTTGGTAGATCGGCACACCCTCCTCGACGCACACCCGGATCACTTCGTGCCGGTCGATTCCCAGCTCTTTCGAAAGCTCTTCGGGCGTGAGGTGGTTGGGCATATTGCTCCTTCCCTGTGTCTCGGTCCGCAAAAAAGCCCGTCGACGCGCGGTCGAGCGGGCTAGTCGCTCCCTCGCTTGTGGCTGCGGAGAATCAAAGCTCCGCTCCCCCCAAGAGATCCATTACCCAGCAGGATAAAGGCCGCGCATGACGGACGCAACGCCAACCTTCCTGCCCGGCCTCGAGGAGCGGCGCCGGGACTCGAAGGGTGTCTCGCTTCGCTGGTTCGAGGGCGGTGACGGGCCGCCGATTCTCCTCCTGCACGGCTTGGGCGGGGCGGCATCGAACTGGACGCTCGTCGCTCCCGAGTTGGTGCGGCTCGGCCGCGTCGTCGTGCCCGATCTCCCGGGCCACGGAGGATCGAGCGCGCTGCCGGCGCCGCCGGAGACACTCGATCCCTTCGCCGACCGCATTGCCCCGCTGCTCGAGGAGCCCGGCCTCGTCGTCGGGCACTCCCTCGGCGGGGTGGTCGCAATGCGGCTGGCGTCGCGGTGGCCGGAACGGGTACGCGGGCTGCTTCTCGCCGGCTGCGCAGGGATCTCGTCGGCTGCACGGAGATCCGAGCGAGCGCTGACGCTGGTCGCGCTCGTGAAGCCCGGCAAGCGCGCCTCCCGTTGGCGGCGTGAGATCGCCCGGAGCCCTCTTCTCCGAACGCTCGTGTTCGGCGGCATCTCCGCGGCGGATCCGCAGGCGCTTTCTCCTCAGGCGGCCAACGGCTTCCTCGCTGGATCCGGTCTTTACACGGACGTGCGCAGCGCGGGCGACGCGCTCGTGCGCAGCGACCCACGGCTCGACCTCGCGCGGGTGCGCTGCCCCGCGCTGGTGCTGCACGGAACGCGGGACGTGCAAGCCCCGTTGCGGGACGCATTCGAATACGCGCGACGCCTGCGCGCGCCGATGCGCGCCGTAGCGGACTGCGGCCACCTGCTGATCGGCGAGCGTCCCGAAGCCGTCGTCGACGCGATCTCAGACTGGATTCGGGAGGTCCACGAACTCCCACTCGAGAGCGAACTCTCGCGCTAGCCGTGCCGCGAGCGCGCTGACGCCGAACGTCTCCGTCGCGTAGTGCCCGCCGGCGAGGAAGTGGATGCCGAGCTCGCGCGCCGTCTGGAATGCAGGCTCGTCCGGCTCGCCCGTTACGAAGGCGTCGAACTCCTCGTGCGCCGCCTGGATGACGCTCGCGCCGCCGCCGCCCGTGACGATCGCGACCCGCTCGATCCGTTCGGGCCCGTGCGCGAAGACGAGCGGGGCTCGGCCCGTCGCATCCTCGAGACGCCGCTCGAGCTCTCCGGGAGAGATGCCGTCGAGTCGCGCCGCGGCGCCGATCTCCGCGAACGTGCCCTCGTAGGTCGCGCCGAGCCTCTGCGCGAGGAGCGCGTTGTTGCCGAGCTCCGGATGTGCGTCGAGAGCGAGGTGGTAGGCGACGAGCGACACGTCGCCATCGAACAGTGCCTGCAGCCGGCCGCGGAGGCGACGGTCGATCACGAGCGGCTCGTTCCGCCAGAACAGGCCGTGATGGACGAGCACCATCTGCGCACCCGATCGCGCGGCGCGCTCGAAGAGCTCGCGCGACGAGGAGACGCCGCAGACGAGCTTTGTGACGTCTTCCGAGCCGACGAGCTGCAGGCCCGGGCGTCCGAACTCCGGAAAGCGCTCGACCGCGAGCAGCTCGTTTGCGTACTTGACGATGTCGTCGCGCCGCGCCAGGACCGTATGGATTCTACGAAGCGGCTGCAGGCTCGAACGGCGCGTCGTCGGCGCGGCGTGAGCCGAGGAACTGCACCCGGTTCGCCACGACCTCGACGACAGTGCGCCGCTTGCCGTCCTCTTCCCACGAGCGGCTTCGCAGTCGCCCGTCGACGGCGACGCGCGCGCCCTTCGACAGATACTCGGCGCAGACCTCTGCCTGGCGATCCCACGTCGCGACGCGGATGAAGTCCGCACCCTCCCCCGGCCGGTCGACGGCGAGCAGGAAGGTCGCCACCTTCTTCTCCGCCGAGAGCTCCTTCAGCTCGACGTCGGTGCAGAGATTTCCGATCAGCGAGACGTTGTTCACGTGTCCTCCTTCGTTGTCTATAACGACAACGGTAGCGGCGGACTCGTGACGAATCGGTGCCGGTACGGTTGCTACTCTGTACGCCGCTCGGGGTGTGGCGCAGCCTGGTAGCGCGCTCCGTTCGGGTCGGAGAGGTCCCCAGTTCAAATCTGGGCACCCCGATGAGCAGGGCGGGCCCGGGCCCGCCCTTCGCTTAGCCTGGCTGCGTGTGGCCCTCTACGTTTGCGCCGCTGGTTCCGTGGTCGGCTTCGACCGTCCCAACGTCAGCGTCGCGAGCGAGACGACTGCCGCCGACGCGAGGACCGCGACGCCCCACCAGACACCCGAGATGTTGTCGTCCCACCCGATCGCTCGGTCGAGCGAGAAGCGGAGCGGACCGATCGCGGCAAGCCCGACCGCGGTCACGAGGTAGCTGAGCTCGAGCTCGGAGCCCAGCATGAATGTGTTCCGCTTGAACGTGACCGAGCCGATCGCGTTCAGCATCACGATCGCCACCAGCGCACACGCGAGCGGAGTCGCCAGGCCCAGCGCGAGGAGCGTCCCGCCGCCGGCCTCGCACAGACCGGCAACGACGGCCATGACCACGCCCATGCGGTAACCCTGCTGTGCGAAGAAGCCGCCGGTTCCCTGCGGGCCGTAGCCGCCGAACCAGCCGAAGAGCTTTTGCGTTCCGTGTCCAACGAACGCGAGCCCGACGAAGACGCGAATCAACAGCACGCCGTACGACATTCCGGGCCTCCTCTAATAGTTGTGCGCGCAATTATTGCAGCAGCGAGGCCCGGTGGACAATGGCCGTGCAGAGGTCCTCGACGTACGCGAGCCCTGCGTCCGTGCAAACCCGGTGCGCCTCGGGCGAGCGCAGGCCGAGCTGCAGCCAGAACGCTTTCGCGCCGACCGCGACCGCTTCGCGCGCGTGCGCGGGAGCGGCCTCCTCGCGGCGGAAGACATCGACGAGGTCGATCGACTCGTCGATCTCCCCCAGGGTCGCGACGCACGGGACCCCGAGCACGTCGTCGCAATCGAGCGGCCGAACCGGGATGACGCGGTAGCCCTGCGCGAGCAGGTAGCGCATCACGCCGTGCGCAGGGCGGTTCGGATTGGGCGATGCGCCGACGAGCGCGATCGTTCGCGACTCGCGCAGGATCTCCGCCGGCGTTCTCAATCGATCGCCCGCAGCCACGGTCGAGTCATCGTCAGCGCAATCATCGTCGCCGAGATCAACGCACCGGACGCGATGATCGTTCCCGGCGACGCAAGGGTCGCGACTGCGGCGGCGAACGCGAGGCCGATCGGCATCAACCCGAAGGAGCCGAAGAAGTCGAGGCTGACCACGCGCGAGAGCATGTTCTCCGGCACGAGCTCCTGCAGCATCGTCTCCCACATTGCGACGCCGAAGCCGAGGCAGAAGCCGCGCGCGACTGCGAAGACGCACGCCAGTTCGTACGACGGCGAGAGCACGAGTGCCGCGATGGCGAGACTGTTGACGAGCCAGAACCAGTAGTTCACGATCCCACGTCGCCGACGCGGCGGGAATTGCCCGAAGGCGACCGTACCGACGACGCTGCCTGCGCCCACGAGTGTCGTCAGCAGCCCGTAGGCGGCGACGCCGCGGTGGAAATGCCCACGGACGAGCGCAGGCATCAGCACCTGCTGAGGTGCGAGCTGCAGCATCAGGATCACCGCGAAGAGGACGATCGTCACCCAGAGCCACGGAATGCGTGCGACGTAGCGCACGCCTTCGACGACGTCGCGAAACGCGCCTTCCTTCGTTTCCCGTTCGACAGTGCGCGGTCGCGCGAACCACAGCAACGCCGCGGAGACGAGAAACGATGCAGCGTCGAGCGCGAACACGGTCGACGAGCCGAGCGGCTTGTACAGGAGCGCCGCGAGGGAGGGTCCGATCAGGATCGACCCCCAGCGACTGACGCCGATCAGGCTGTTCGCAGACGGCAGAGCTTCCGCTTCGACGACGAGCGGCACGATGCCGCCGAACGCGGGGAAGAAGAAGCCGTCGCCGAGCCCCGCGAGCAATGCCAGGCCGGCGAGTACCGGAAAAGAGAGGTGCCCGGCCGCATCGATCCCGGCCAGCCCTGCAATCACCACGCAGCGTGCGAGGTCGGAGGCGATCATCATCATGCGGCGCGGCAGCCGGTCGGCGAGCGCACCCCCGATCAGCAACGTCGTCAGGAGACCTACGCCCTGGCAGACGAAGACGATCCCTGTCTTCTGCGACCCGGCGAGGGTAAACGCCCGCCAAGCCAATGCGGTGAAGAACGCCGCGTCGCCGATCGCGGAGATCACCTGTCCCGTCCAGAGAAGGCGGAAATCGCGGTGGCGGAAGGCGTCGAAGACCTTCAGTCGGCGCGGGGCGGCTGCGTCCACGGGCCCAAAGCTATCGTTCGCCCGATGCCGGATCGGATCCGCGTCGCGTGCGTACAGTTGACGGCGTCCGCCGACAAGGCGGCGAACATCGGGCGCGCCGAACGGCTGGTGACATGGGCGGCGTCGCTCGGCGCGGACGTCGTCGCGCTGCCGGAGAAGTGGAACGGCGTCGGCGATGCGGAGCAGCTGCATGCGCTAGCAGAACCGCTCGACGGCGGCGAGTCGATCGAGGCGCTCGCAGCCTGGGCGCGGACGCACGGCGTCTCGATCGTCGGCGGCTCGATCACTGAGCGCCGCGACGGGCGCGAGAAGCTGTCGAACACGTCGCCGGTGTTGGCGCCCGACGGGACGCTCGTGGCCGCGTACCGGAAGATCCATCTCTTCGACGTCGAGGTCGGCGGGCTCGTGTACCGGGAGTCCGAGGCGGAAGAGGGAGGCGACGAACCGGTCGTCTGCGCCATCGAGGACTGGCCCGTGGGCCTTACCGTCTGCTACGACCTGCGCTTTCCCGAGCTGTACCGGGTGCTCGCACTCGACGGGGCGGAGCTCGTCACCGTGCCCGCGAACTTCACCGAGCGGACGGGGCGGGACCATTGGGAGGTTCTGCTCCGCGCACGCGCGATCGAGAACCAGCTCTACGTCGTCGCGCCTGCGCAGTTCGGCGAGCCGATGCCGGGCCGCCGTTCGTACGGGCGCTCGCTCGTCGTCGATCCTTGGGGAACCGTGCTCGCGCAGGCGCCGGACGAGGAGTGCGTGATCGTCGCCGAGGTCGACCGCGCGCGCGTACGCGAGGTGCGCGCCAGGCTGCCGTCGCTTGCGTCGCGCGTGCCGAACGCGTACAGATGGTCGACGCCGGCCTGACGCACGCCGGATGGCTCGAGCGCGTCCCCGATCTCGTCGCAACCTGGCGCAACGAGTGGGGGTTGCAGCTCGGCGAGCCGTATCAGGCAGCCGCCGCCGGATACACGACGCGGGCCGAGCTTGCAGACGGCACGCGGGCCGTCCTGAAGATCGTGTATCCGCACCGCGAGTCCGAGCACGAAGCGGACGCGCTCGAGCACTGGAGCGGGGAGGGCGCCGTGCGGCTGCTCGCACGGAGCGACGACGGCTACGCCCTGCTGCTCGAGCGGTGTGAGCCGGGCACATTCCTCTCCGAAGCGGGCGCAGACACGGCGCTCGATGTGCTCATCGGCCTACTGCCGCGGCTGTGGATCGCGGCGGGCGAGCCGTTTCATCTCCTTGTCGACGAGGCAGCCTGGTGGGTCTCGTACCTGCCGCGGCAATGGGACGCGGTTCGGCCGCCGTACGAGCGGCGGCTACTCGATGCCGCGCTCGCCGCGCTCACCGAACTGCCGCCGACGCAGGGCGAGATGGTGCTGCTCCACCAGGACCTCCACGCGGAGAACGTTCTCGCCGCGGGGCGCGAGCCGTGGCTCGTGATCGACCCGAAGCCGCTGGTCGGAGAGCGCGAGTTCGCGATCGCGCCGATTGTCCGATCGTTCGAGCTCGGTCAGTCCCGGCGCGACGTCCTGTACCGATTCGACCGGATCACGTCGGAGCTGGGCCTCGACCGCGAGCGGGCGCGCGCCTGGACAATCGGGCAGACGCTGGCGTGGAGCTTCGCCAGCACGTACTCCACGCAGCATCTGCAGACGGCGACGTGGCTGCTGGAGTCGGCATGACGCTCCGCGCCGTCCTTTTCGACGTCGACTTCACGATTGCGCGTCCCGGTCCCGAGCTGGGGCCGGAAGGATACGAGCGGCTGGGCGCGCGCTTCGGCCTGACGCTCGATCCGGCGCGCTACGACGACGCGCGTGTCGCGGCACTCGTCGACCTGAAGCATCACCCGGAGCTGGAGCACGACGAGGCGATCTGGATCGCCTTCACCGAGCGGATCATCCGGGGCATGGGCGGGGACGCCGGGTCCGCCTACGACTGCGCCGTCGAGATGACCAAGGCGTGGGAGCACGCCGAGCACTTCGAGCTCTACGAGGACGCTTTGCCGGTGCTCGAGCGGCTGCGCGGCCACGGCTTGAAGCTCGGACTCGTGTCGAACACGGGCCGCGACCTCGTTGCGTTCGTCGCGCATCACAGCCTCGACGTCGACGCCGCGATCTCCTCGGGCGCGCACGGCAAGACGAAGCCGCACGAGTCGATCTTCCGTGTCGTTCTCGACCGGCTCGAGGTCGAGCCCGAAGACGCCGCGATGGTCGGCGACTCGCTCGCGGAAGACGTCGACGGCGCTCGCGCGCTCGGGATGCGGGCCTTCCTGCTCGACCGCCGCGACCAGTTCCCCGAGGTCGAGGATCGGCTGCCCGACCTCTTCGCGCTGCCTGCTGCGCTCGGGCTGCGCGTCTAGGCTTACGGCGTGGCTTGGCTGATCTGGGCGGTCGTCGCGGTCGCGCTCGCGGTCGGCGAGCTGCTGACGCCCGGACTGTTCTTCCTTGGCCCCGTCGCCCTCGCCGCGGTCGCCGCCGCGCTCGCCGCAGCGATCGGCGCGGGTGCCGCGATCCAGCTGATCGTGTTCATCGCCGGCTCGCTCGCCTCCCTTGCCGTCCTGCGCCCAATCGCCAGGGCGCACCTGCACATGCCTGCGCTCGTCAGGACCGGGTCGGCCGCGCTCGAGGGAGGCCGGGCCCTCGTCCTGCAGCGCGTCGATGCAAACGGCGGACGCGTGCGGATCGGCGGCGAGGAGTGGTCGGCTCGTTCGTACTTCGACGACCAGGTGATCGAGCCCGGAACGCGCGTGGAGGTCGTGAAGATCCAGGGCGCGACAGCGCTCGTGATGGAGTAGAAAGGACAAACGTGGTCGCGCTCATCGTTCTGCTCGTCGTCGCGCTCTTCGTCCTCTTCGTCCTCGCGCGGACGGTGCGAATCGTCCCGCAGGCCCGCGCCGGCGTCGTCGAGCGCCTTGGACGCTACTCGCGGACGCTCAATCCCGGCCTGGCGATCGTCGTTCCGTTCATCGACCGGATCCGGGAGATGATCGACCTTCGCGAGCAGGTCGTCTCGTTCCCGCCCCAGCCCGTCATCACCGAGGACAACCTCGTCGTGAACATCGACACCGTCATCTACTTCCAGGTGACGGACCCCCGGGCGGCGACCTACGAGATCGCGAACTTCGTCTCCGCAATCGATCTACTGACGGTCACGACGCTGCGGAATCTGATCGGAGGCATCACCCTCGAGGAGACCCTCACTTCCCGCGACTCGATCAACGATCAGCTACGCGGGACGCTCGACGACGCAACCGGAAAGTGGGGAATCCGCATCCACCGCGTCGAGCTGAAGGCGATCGACCCGCCGGCGACGATCAAGGACGCGATGGAGAAGCAGATGCGGGCCGACCGAGACAAGCGCGCCTCGATCCTCCAGGCCGAAGGAATCAAGCAGTCGCAGATCCTGACGGCGGAGGGCGAGAAGCAGAGCGCGATCCTCAAGGCCGAGGGGGAGCGGCAGGCCGCGATCCTGCGGTCGGAGGGTCAGGCGAAGGCGATCGAGACCGTGTTCCAGGCGATTCACGAGGGCGACGCCGATCCGAAGCTGCTCGCCTACCAGTACCTCCAGACGCTGCCACAGATCGCCCAGGGCGAGTCGAACAAGGTCTGGATCATTCCCAGCGAGGTCACCCAGGCCCTAGGGCAGCTCAGCGCGGCCCTGCCGAAGCCGAAGGCCGAGGGCGGCGACTCGACTTAACCGAATCCATACCCCGGGGGATTCAGCTTCGGTCAGGATCCGCCGATGCGTCGGGAGATGGGAATTTTGGGGTCTCGCCGCGCTCGGGTCATCTTCAACGTCGTTTCGACCACAGTCGCCGCAGCCGTCGGCATTCTGACGGCGCGACACTTCGTCACCACCGGCTGGCCGCTCGGCCACGCGAAGGTGATCGGCGTCGTGGCGGCCGCCGTCTTCTTTCTCGGGGCGTATGCCACGAAGGCACTGGGCTGGGCGCTCCTCTTTCGGGCCGAGAAGCGGCCGCGGGCGATTGCGCTCGCCGCTGCCGGTGGCGCCGCTTCCGTGACGGGCCTCGCGCTGCCGGGCCGCTGCGACGACGTCGTTCGCATCGCGGTCGTACGCCGGTATCCCGGATATCGAGGCTGCGTCGGGTCGGTCTGCCTTTCGCTCTTCCTGCTCGGCCTCGTCGAGACTGCCGCGATGGCGCCCTTTGCGTCCGTCGCCGCCGGCATCTCGGCGCCGTCGATGTGGTTGCGCGCCGGACTGCTCGTCATTGCGGTGGCGGGCGTGCTCGCCGCGATCGTCGTGCTGGCGCTCCCGCGACTGATCCATCTGCCGCAGATCTCGCGCTTCCGCGTCGTCCGCTGGTCGCACGAGCACACGATGACGCCGCGCGACGCGGTCAAAGCCTGGTTCTTCGTCATGTTCTCGTGGTCGCTGCGGGGAATCGGTCTGCTGATCCTGCTCGACGCCCTCGCGCTGCACGTGTCCGTCCCGCTCGCACTCGGCTTTCTCTGTGCCTCCGCGGCTGCGGCGGCGTTGCCGATCGCGCCTGGGGGCGCCGTCGCCCAGCTCGGCGCAGGAGCGGCGATGCTCGCCGCCGGCGGAATGCACACGTCGGATGCCGTGGCGTTCTCCGTCGCAGCGCAGGGCCTGGTCGTGCTCGTCGGCGCCGTGGTCGTCGCGATTGCCGCGGCGGCGCCGGTCGTCGCCCGCTTCCGCTAGAGCCCGAGCTCGCTGCGCCAGGCGGCCGTGTGCTCGCCCAACGTGGGCGCACGTCCCCCGTTGCCGCGCCCAAACGTGTCGGCTGCCTCGGCGTACGTCGCCACAGGGCCGGCGCAGACGTCCTCGCCCTCGAACAGCGAGACCCACTCGTGCAGCGGGCGGCCGCCGAAGACGGCCGAGAGCTGCCCGGCGAGCGCCTCCTGCTCGGCGTCGTACTGCCGCGGCGCGAGGTCGGGACGCTCGATCAGCTCGCACAGCCGGGCGAAGAACCTCTCCTCCAAGGCGGCGACCGTGAGGAATCGGCCGTCGGCGCAGGAGTAGATGCGGTAGCAGGCCAGCCGACCGGTGAGCGGGTCGCCGAAACGGCCGAGCTCGTGCGCGTTGTGCGTCATCGACACGACGAGCCGCGCTCCGCGCCCGGTTCGCGCCCGCTCGAGCAGCGCCGCCAGGATCTCCGTCACCGCGCCGAGGCCGCCCGCGGCGAGGTCGGCGATCGGCAACGGCGGCAGCCCGGGCGCCGTCTCCGCAAGGGCGCCCGCCCAGCCGAGGTAGTTGAGGTCGTGGCCCGCGCGGCGGTCGTCGCCGCCGAAGCCCTTGATCGAGCAATAGACCGCCCGCTCCGGGACGTCGTCGGGGCCTACGCCGAGCCGCGCCGCCACTCCCGGGCGAAAGCCCTCGAGCACCACGTCCGCGCGCTGCAGGAGTCTCCGCGCGAAGCCGGCATCCGCCTTCAGGTCGCAGACGACGGACTCCTTGCCGGCGTTCAGCTCCGCCTCCCATTGCGGCGCCACTGCGCGCATCGGGTCGCCGTCCGGGGGCTCCACGTGCACCACGCGCGCGCCGAGCCGCAACAGCTCACGGCTTGCGAAGGCGCCGGGGAGCAGGCGGGTCAGGTCGACGACGAGGGTCCCGGAAAGCGGCTTCATGCGGAACGAACCGTAAAGTGCGGGAGTGGAGACCGCTCGCGCGGGAATCATCGAGCTCCGCCCGCGCCATCGGGGACTCCCGTGGATCCTCGGCCTCGGCGCGTTCGGCCTCGCGTTCTCGCTGACCACGACGTCGGCGTATCTACCGCCGTTGCTCGGCCGGTTCACGGAGTCCCGCACGTTGATCGCGCTCGTGCTGGGCTCCGAGGGTCTGTTCGCGCTGACGTTGCCACTGGTGATCGGCCCATGGAGCGACACCTTCCAGACGCCGATGGGGCGGCGGCGGCCGTTCATGCTCGTCGCGCTCGCACCGATGGGGTTCTGCCTCGCACTGCTGCCGTTCATGCCGAGCCTCTGGCTGATGACGCTGATCCTGATGGCGTTCTTCTTCGCGTACTACGTGTACGAGCCGCCCTACCGCGGGCTGTATCCGGATTTGCTGGTGGGGTCGGAATACGGGCGCGCGCAGGGGGTCCAACACCTACTGCGTGGACTGGCGATCGGCGCTGGCTTGATCGGAGGCGGATTCCTGTTCAACGTCTGGCATCCCGCCCCGTTCTTGATCACCGCGTTCGGGGCGACCGCAGCGTGCGGGGCTGCGATCATCTTCGTGCGCGAGCCTCCGGGCGCGACGAACCGCGTCTTCGAAGGTGTGCGCGCGTACGTTGCGCACAGCTGGCGCATCCTGCGCGCGGAGCCCGACGTACGGCGCTTCCTCGTGTGTAACTCCGCTTGGGAGGGCACGTTCGCCGGCGCCCGCTTCTTTGTCGTCCTCTACATCACAAAGGGGCTGGGCGAGTCGGTCTCGATCAGCACCGCGGTCCTCGCCACGGTCGCGGGCGGCTATGTCGTGGCGGCCGCGTGGGCGGGGCGGATCGGTGATCGGCTCGGCCTCGCTCGGGTCATCTACTACTGCTCGTTCGTCTACGGCGCCGGATTGCTGCTCGGCGGCCTCGCTCAGCGCTGGCACGACTGGTACCTCGCGTTGATGTTCCCGGTGACGGTTGCCGCCGGCGCGGTCATGACACTTGCTTGGGGACTGCTGTTCAAGCTGACGCCGCCTGGGCAGCGCGGGACCGTCTCCGGGCTTGCCACGACGACGAAGGGCTTCGGCCTCATCTGCGGCCCGATCGCCGCCGGGGGCGCGATGGACATCTTCGGCCGCTACTTCGAATCGACCAACGGCTATCAGCTGCTGTGGCCGATCCTGGCGGTGCCGATCTGCGCCGTGATTCCGCTTGTATGGAAGCTCAGGCAGTCGGAGGAGGCCGCAGCGTCAGCGGCACGGTGACATGCCGGGTCGCGCCAGGCCGAAGCCCCAGAGCTTCTGTCCGTACACGTAGAAAGAGGTCGTCACGTTCCCGCGGGTGAGGATCAGCGCCTGGTAGGTGCCGCAGGGGATCGAGACGAGGGCGCCGTAACGGCCGTTCACCGCGAGCGCGTTCATTCCGATCGCGAGCTTCGCGTCTCGCGTTCGCCAGCCGAGCGGAGACCAGATCGTCCACACCGCGCTGACCCGGCCGCGGCGGAACCGCACGGCTGCGCCCTCCGGCCGGAACTTGCGGTACGTGAAGTACCAGGTCTCGTCCGTGCAGCCCCGGCACCGGCCGTAGCGCGTTCCCCAGACCTGCTGCACCTGAGCGGGCGTCATCCCGAGCTTGACGCCGCCCAGGCTGCTACCGACGACGAGAACGCCGGTCGGCGGCAGCGCGAGCGCGACAGTCAGAGCGAGAAGAGCCACGGTTCGATCTTCGGGCATTGTTGCGTTTGCCGGGCCCCAGTAACGTCCGTCGCGGTTCGGAGGACTGGAGAGCGATGACCAGGAGGGCCCTTCCGTTACTTGCGGGCGCGGTCGGAATCTCAGCGTTCGGAGACATGGTTGCGATCGTGCCGATCGCTCTGCATCTGCAGGAGCGGTCGGGATCGGGAGTGATCGTCGAGTCCTCGCCTTCACCTCGGGCACCGTGGCGATCATGGTCCTCGTCGCGCTCGTGGGCGCCGGCGCCGCGGTCGCGCACCGGCGGAGTTCGCGCTGGTTCCCGCGGTTGCCGGTGGCAATCCCCGGCGTGCGAAGCTTCGTCCTGCTGGCGGTAATCGCGGCGGCGTTGCCGTCGGCGGCGCGCGTGCCGCGCGAGGGCGAAGTGCCCGAGCGCGCAAGGGACGGGATCGTCGTCCTTGGTCGCGACGCCGGCCTTCGCCTGGTGCTCGGAGTGGGCTTCGTCTCGCTGCTGTTCATGACCGCTTCCGCGTCGGCGGAGGTGTTCTTCGCCTAAGGACGTCCTCGAAGCGGGTGACGTGGGGTTTGGCGTGCGTTCGCGGCCTACAACGGTCTGCGCAACTTCGCCGAGCTCTTCGCTGTGCTCGGGGGCGGGGTCCTGATCGTCGCGATCGGTGCGCGCTGGACGCTCTTCCTGGCCGGTGCTCTGCCGTTCGTGGCCGGCCTCGCCGGACTGGCGCTGCATTCGCGCCGGCGTCAAGTCGACGAAGCAGCGGCGACCGTGACGGTCTAGGCCTCCTGTCAGGGACAGTCCCTAGGACGTGACCGGATGCGCCGCGGTTGTCTTTGCGCTGTCCCAGGGACTGTCCCTGAGCGGAGTTGTAACGAGTCAGCGCCAATCCGCACGCGACGGCGATTTCCGCGCATTCAGGCGCTAGCGTGCTTTCGATGCCCCGCTCGCCGCGGTCTTCACTCCTTCCGCCGTACGCCGCCGTTCACGTCACCGTGCGCGGCGTCGCGCGGCTGCCGATCGTCCACGACGACCACGACCGTGACGCGGTCGTTCGCGGAATCCACGACGCCAAAGAGCGCTTCGGCTGGCTCCTGCACGCCTATTGCGTGCTCGACAATCACTTCCACCTCGTCGTCGAATGCGCGCGCGAGCATCTCTCCCGCGGGATGCACCGGCTCAACTTCATGTACGCACAGCGCTTCAACCGGCGTCACGACCGAGTGGGACACCTATTCCAGGAACGCTTCGGTGTGCGCCTGATCGATGACGAGGACTACCTCGCCAACGCCTGCGAGTACGTCCTGAACAACGCGGCACGCGCCGGACTCTGCGACACGACGACCCCTTGGCCCTGGAGCGGCGGCTCAGCGAAATGCGTTTTCGCCGGTCAGTGCGTTGCCGACGACGAGCGTGTGCACCTCGTGCGTGCCCTCGTAGGTGAGAACGGACTCGAGGTTGTTCATGTGCCGGATCACCGGATACTCGAGCGTGATGCCGTTCGCGCCCAGGATCGTCCGCGCCGTTCGCGCCACCTCGAGCGCGCCGCGGACGTTTCCCATCTTCCCCATGCTGACGTGCTCGGGGCGCAGTGTCCCGGAGTCCTTCATCCGGCCGAGGTGCAGAGCCACGAGCGTCCCGCGATTCACTTCGAGCGCCAGTTCGGCGAGCTTCTGCTGGGTCAGCTGATATCCGGCGATCGGCTTCTCGAAGACGGTTCGCTCCTTGGCGTAGTCGAGCGCCGCCTCCAGGCACGCGCGCGCGGCGCCAACCGCCCCCCAGACGATTCCGTACCGCGCCTCGTTGAGGCACGAGAGCGGCCCCCGGAGGCTCGACGCTTCCGGGAGCCGGTTTGCCTCGGGCACGCGGACGTCGCGCAGGACGAGCTCGGACGTCACCGAGGCTCGGAGCGACAGCTTGTGCTTCATCTCGGGCGCCTCGAAGCCGGGCATCCCCTTCTCGACGAGGAAGCCGTTGATCTCGCCGCTCTCCGTTCGGGCCCACACGATCGCGACGTCCGCGATCGACCCGTTGGTGATCCACATCTTCGTCCCGTTGAGAATCCAATCGGAGCCGTCGCGGCGCGCGAGCGTGCGCATCGAGCCCGGGTCCGAGCCTGCGTCCGGTTCGGTCAACCCGAAGCAGCCGATCGCCTCGCCCTCGTGCATCGGCGGCAGCCAGCGCTGCTTCTGCTCCTCCGAGCCCCACCGCCAGATTGCGAACATCGCGAGCGAGCCCTGGACGGAGACGAGGCTGCGCACCCCCGAGTCCCCGGCCTCCAACTCCATGCAGGTCAGGCCGTACGCGACCGAGCTCGCACCGGGCAGCCCGTAGCCGGTGAGGTGCATCCCGAGGAGGCCGAGCCGCGCGGCCTCCGTCACGAGCTCGCGGGGAAGGATCCCCTCCTCGAACCAGCCGCCGATCTCCGGCAGCACGCGGTCGCGGACCCACTGCCGGACGGTGTCGCGGATCGCCTTCTCCTCGTCGTCGAGCAGCGCGTCGATCGCAAGGAAGTCGCGGGGGTCGATTGCCGTCCGCTGCGCGGTCGTGGCCACGCCCAGATCGTAGAGGCTATGCGGCATGGATACCTTCAACATCATCGAACCCGAGTTGGAGCCGGGCAACCGCCCCGACGGCTGGAACTGGCGTTACGTGCGCGTCGGCGAGAAGATCGGCGCCGAGAAGCTCGGTGCGAGCATCTACGAGCTCGAGCCGGGCCAGAAGTCCTTTCCGTACCACTACGAGTACCCGGACGAGGAGTGGCTGATCGTCCTGACGGGCGAGCCCACGTTGCGTACGCCGGAAGGCGAGCGCCGGCTGCGGCCCGGGGACACCGTCTGCTTCCCGACGGGCCCGGAGGGCGCGCACCTCGTTCGCAACGACGCCGACGCGCCGACGCGGGTGATGATCTTCTCGACGAAGGTCGGGCACCCGGCCGTCGCGTTCTATCCCGACAGCGACAAGGTCCTGATCGAGACGGCCGACCCCGATGACCGCGCGCTGTACCGCAAGGCCGACGCCGTCGACTACTGGGAGGGCGAGCTCTAGGGCGCTGCGACCCCGAGCTGCTCGCGGACCCACTGACCGACCAGCCCGCGGTGGCGCGCGATCATCTCCTCGTGCTCGTGCGGCGGGAACGTCGCACTGACGACCTCGACGAGCAGCGCGTCGAAGTCCGGAGAAGCGAACCACTCGCGCGCGAGCTCGTCGAGGTGCGGTAGGGCGGTGTCGCAAAACTCCTCGTACTGCTGAACGTCGAGGTACGCGTCGGCGAGCTTTCGGTACTCGGCAAGCTTCTCTTCGTACGACAGGTCGTCGCGGTCGCCGGTCTCGAAGTAGTCACGGGTGTTCTGGTTGATGCGCATCGGCCGCTCGGTGACGGTGCAGAACGCGCACCACTTGACGAGTGCCTTCATCGCCCAGGGGAAGTAATAGTGGAGTGACGTGAGCGCGACGTCCGGTGAGGCGTTCGCGTAGTCGATCGGGAAGACGTCGCCGCCCTTGACGAGCGTCTCGCAGGAGTTGAACTCCCAGCGGAAGAACGCGTTCACGAGCCGCGAGATGGTGACGACCTCGCTGCCGACCTCCGGTGTCAGGAACTCGTGGTCGACGACGTAACGCAGGTGCATCGGTGCGCCGGGGTCGAAATGCATCGTCATCGTCTCCGCGCCGATCGAAAGCGAGCGCACGAACACGTCGAAGTCCTCGACCGCTGCCTGGAGATGCATCAGGCGCACACCCGACGCGTCGTAGCGCTCCTGCAGCTCCTGCCCGTCCCCGATCCGAGTGACGCCGACCCATTGGCCGCCGTCGAACGGCTTCATGTACAGCGGGTAGCCGATGTGCTCCCCGATCTCGCCCAGGTCGAAGGCCGCGTTGTACTTCGAGGCGACGTCCGCGAACTTCGACGCCATGTACTCGAAGCGCGCGATCGGCGTCGGAGATTTGTGCGGCACCATCCACGTGTCCGGCACCTTCAGCCCCAGCCGCATCATCGCGACGTACGCGCTGTGCTTCTCCATCGACTGGAACGTGAACGGGTTGTTCAGGAGATAGACGTCGTTCATCAGGCTGACCTTCTTCAGCCACTCCCGCGGCAGGTCGTACCACCATGCGAGGCGGTCGATGACGAGCTCGTAGCGGGGCTCGGCGCGGAGGTCGAACGGCTCGTTGAAGATCCGCTCGGTCCGCAGGCGGTGCGTCTCCCCGCGCCATTCGAGATCGCCCAGCCCGTCGACGAGGGCCTCGAACGCGCGCGGCCAGTCTTCCTCCGTGCCGAGTAGCAGGCCGATCAAGTGCTCAGACAAACCGAGGGAGATGATGAGCGATCTGCGCGCGCCATGACGGCCAATCGTGCGCGACGTCGTGGCCCCAGAGGTCCAGCTCGTGCCGGATCTCCTTCTCGCCCAGCAGGCCGGCGAAGCGCTTGGTCGACTCCAAGGCGCCCGTCGTGTCCTCCCATTGCCCTTGTCCGCAGAGGAGGAGCAGCGAGACGCGAGAGCGGAGCCAGTCGAGGTGGTCGCCGTGCAGGTGCTGCACGTGGTCGAGCGGATTGTTGAAGTACGTCGCGTCGCCGCGCTCGCCCCAGCCGACGACGCCCACGTCGTAGACGCCGCTCATGCAGATCGCGAGCGGGAACAAATCGGCCCGCTTGAGGGCGAAGTTGGCCGCGTGATACGCACCGAAGCTGGCGCCGGTGACGATGATCTCGCCTCCAGAGTCCGCGTGGATCCACGGTGCGACGGCATCGTCGATCCAGTGCTCGTACTCGCCGTGCCGGCGGGCGCGCTCCTCGAGCGGCACCTCGTCTGCCCGCCACGTATAGGCGTCTGCTCCGTCGACGCAGTACAGCTTCACGCGGCCGCCGTCGATCAGCGGCGCGAGGGCCTCGACCATGCCGGTGCCTTCCCAATCCCAGCGCCGGCCGAGCTCGGAGGGAAAGACGAGCACCGGCCGACCCCAGTGGCCGTAGGCGATCAAGTTCAACGGGCCCAGTTCGATGTCGCGGCGGTTCATGTCCAGACCCGCAGCATCAGCTCCGCGATGTGCGGGTGCAGGGCGTCGCGCCACGCGGTCCAGTTGTGCGCATCGCGGTTCCAGGACGCGAGCACCGGCCAGCCGCGGCGCTGGAGCGCGACGGCGAACGCGTGGTTGTTCTCGAGGTTCTCCTCGACGGCGCCGCACGTGACCACGGTCGGGATCGGAGACGCGAAGCCCGATCGCCCGTGCACGTGACCGACGAAACGCGTGATGCGGGCGAAGCGCCTGAAGCGGGACTCGTGCGAGTCGAAGCGGCGGCGGAAGAAGCTGCCGGACTGGACGAAGAGACCTCCGAACAGCCCGGGGTTGCGGAAGTGCGCGTGCACGCCTGCGAGCGCGCCCAGGCTCGCGCCCAGCAGCACCGGCGGCTTGTCGTACGGCGCCTCGGCGCGGGCTCCGGGGAGCAGATCCGCGGCGAGCGCGTTCGCGTAGCGCGCAGACGCCGAGTAGAGCTCGTTGCGGCCGGCTCCGGGCGGGAGGAGCAGCGCCCGGAACTCCGGGGTCTCGCCGAAGTCGACCAGATGGTCGAGGAGCCGGAGCAGCAGTGAATATTCGGCGTACTCCGGCCCGTCGTGCACGACGAGCAGCGGCAGCGGCTCCCGCGGGTCGGTGTCCGCCGCCGACCAGAGGAGCGCGGGCACGGTCGTATGCAGCCGGACGCTCTCCAGCGGCAGCTCACGCACCCGCCCTGTGGCGGCGTCCGCGTCTCCGACCCACTCCGGCTCCTCGTAGCCGGGGAATTCGACCACGGACTTCGGCCCGAACGGCCCCGGCGCGCGCAGCGGGTTCATCGGGTCGGCGACGATCTGCCTTCCACCGCCGCGTCGCGTCAGTTCGAGCAGGTACTCGAACCGGTCGGCCGGCGGACGTGGATACGTCAGCCGGAACGTCGGGCCCCTTCGGGGGAACTCGAGGCGACGCGGGCGCCGCAGCTCGTGGAGCAGCGCAACTCCCGTCAGGCTGGGGTCGCTCAACTCGAAGATCACGGCGTCGTCGCTCACGCGCGGGCCGCGCTGCGTCGTCACCGGCATCGCGCGGCGCACGATACGCTCGGCAGGTGGCGCTCGCAGCGCTCCTCACTGCCGCCGTCGCTGCGCTGAGTCCTCAACAAAAGGCGGCGCTCGTCGTGGTGTCCGGGCTGCCGGCACCGGCCGGAGTGGGCGGCGTGCTCGTGCAGCGCTGGAGCCGACACTACGGGTGGCCGGCGGACGCGCTGGTCTTCGTCGACCAGGAGGGCGGCAAGATCCGCGCGTTTTCGGAGCTCCCGCCGTCCCGTCCTGCCTCCGAGTATCGCTCCGTGGCGGACGCCCGCGCCGGCGGACGCGCGGCCGGACGCGCGCTGAAGCGCGCGGGCGTCCACGTCGACCTGGCGCCGGTGCTCGACGCGCCGGACGGCCCGCTCGGCGCCCGCCACTTTCGCAGCGCCGACTACGGCGTCGCGTTCGCCCGAGGACTCCTCGATGCGGGAGAGGCGGCATGCGTCAAGCACTTTCCCGGGCTCGGCAGCACGCGCGTCTCCACCGACGACCGGCCTCACGTGGCCGCTCACGTGCGCGACTGGGAGGTCGCGACGTTCGCAGCGGCCGTGCACGCCGGGGTCCGATGCGTGATGACGAGCAACGCCTTCTACGACGGAGCCCTCTTGCGGGCCACGATCAGGCAGGAGACCTACCGCCGCTTGCGCGCGCTCGGCTTCGACGGAGTCGCGATCACCGACTCCTTGTCGATCGTCCGCAAGGCGCCGGTCGAGCGCTGGTCGGGTCAGGCCGTCCGTGCCGGCGCCGACCTCGTCCTCTTCACGAGTCCTGCCCACGCGCGGCGGGCGATCCGGGCGCTCGTGCCGCTCGCGCGGGCGGGCGAGCTGGACGAGCACGTCCGGCGGGTGCTCGCCTTCCGAGCCCGCGCTATCATCCGTTGATTGACTAGTCAGTCAACAGCTGCGGAGGAGCGCTCGTGACGACGATGGAGCAATCGCTGGCGGGCGGGATCTCGTTCGCCCTCACCGAGGAGCAGAAGGCGCTGCGCGCGCTGGCGCGCGAGTTCGCGGAGAAGGAGATCCGCCCCAAGGCAGCCGAGTACGACGAGCATTCGACTCACCCGGCCGACGTCATCGCGCAGGCGCACGAGGTGGGGCTGATGAACGTCCATGTCCCGGAGGAGTACGGCGGGCTCGGCCTGCCGGGCTTCGAGGGGATGCTCGTCGGCGAGGAACTCTCGTGGGGCTGCTCCGGGATGGCCGTCGCGATCGTCGCGAATACGCTCGGCGCCGGCCCGGTGATGCTCGCAGGCAGCGAGGAGCAGAAGGAGCACTGGCTCCCGCCGCTGCTCGAGGAGCCGATCCTCTGCTCGTTCGGGCTGACCGAGCCCGACGCGGGTTCCGACGTCGCGCGGATCAAGACGAAGGCTGAGCGCCGCGGCGACGAATACGTCCTCAACGGCTCGAAGATGTTCATCACCAACGCCGGACACGCGGCGTGGACGGTCGTGTTTGCAAAGACCGACGCGTCCAAGGGCCACCGCGGCCTGTCCGCGTTCATCGTCCCGATGGGCGCGGACGGCGTCACGATCGAAAAACACCTGGACAAGATGGGCCAACGCTCGACGGACACCTCGGCGTTCGCGCTCGACGACGTCGTCGTTCCCGCCGCGAACCGGCTCGGCGAGGAGGGTGACGGCTTCAAGATTGCGATGCAGACCCTCGACTTCACGCGTCCGGGGACGGCTGCCGGCGCGGTCGGCGTCGCTCAGGCGGCGTTCGAGTACGCGAAGGATTATGCGATCGAGCGCGTCACGTTCGACGTGCCGATCGCCATGCACCAGGGCGTCAACTTCATGATCGCGGACATGGCGACCGAGATCGAGGCCGCGCGCCTGTTGACGTGGCAGGCGGCGTGGATGCTCGACAGCGGCTACGGCCGAAAGGCGACGCTCTACTCGTCGTTCGCGAAGCGCTTCGCCGCCGACACGGCGATGAAAGTGGCCACCGACGCGGTGCAAGTCTTCGGCGGCTACGGCTACATCAAGGAGTACCCGGTCGAGAAGCTGATGCGCGACGCGAAGCTGTTCCAGATCTACGAAGGGACCTCGCAGATCCAGCGGCTCGTGATCGCCAAGGAGCTGTTCTTGCCGCGCGCGGACTAGGGTCTGCGCAATGTCGATCGAGATCGATCTCTCGGGGCGGGTCGCGCTCGTCACCGGAGGCTCACGCGGCCTGGGTCGCGCGGACGCCCTGACACTCGCCCGCGCCGGCGCCGACGTGGCGATCGCCGACATCCAGCTCGAATCGGATGAGAGCGGGATCGAGGCGTACGGCGCACTGGCGCAGGCGGCGCGCGCACAGGGGTTCGTCTACACGGAGTCGACGGTCGACGAGATCCGCGCGCTGGGCCGGCTCTCGCTCGCCTTGAAGTGCGACGTCACCGAACGCGCTCAAGTCGACGCGGCCGTCGAGCGCACCGTGGCCGAGCTCGGCTCGGTCGACATCCTCGTCAACAACGCCGGGACGCTCGACCACGTCGGCCAGTTCCACGACCAGGCGCCCGAGCTGTGGGAGCGCGACCTGCGCGTGAACCTCACCGGCGCCTTCAACTGCTCGCAGGCGGTCTGGCCGCACATGAAGCAGCGCGGCTGGGGGCGGATCGTGAATATGGCATCCGTCGCCGGGACGCTCGGCGGCTTCGGACAGGCGAGCTACTCGACGACGAAAGCGGGCCTCCTCGGCCTCACGAAGACACTGGCGATGGAGGGGGGCCGCCACGGGATCACCTGCAACGCGATCGTGCCCGGCATCATCGGCACGGAGGCCTTCCACTTCGGCAATCCGGCCATGAACGAGCGGATCGCGAGCCGGACGGTCTTCAAGCGCCCGGGCGAGCCGCAGGACGTCGCGAATGCGATCGCGTTCCTCTGCTCGGACCTCGCCGGCTACGTGACCGGGATCGAGCTGAACGTTTCGGGCGGCGTGGAGCTGTTCGTTTTCTGACCACGCAGCCGGCTGGCTCAAGAGTCCGGGCCGATGCGGAGCGCAAGGAGAAAGGCAAGGAGACCGAATGCGGCCGCGACCGCGAACGCGCCGCGCGCGACTAGAAGCTCGACGATCAGTCCTCCCGTGAGTGCGGACATGGTGAACGCCAGGTGCGCCGCGCCATCCTCGGCGGCGAAGACCCGACTCCTTACCTCGTCGGGTGCCCGCGTCTGGAGCAGGGTGGTTGCGGCCACGTCGCCGAGCCCGCGACCCATCCCGGACAGCGCCATGCCGCCGAGGCCGATCGTCAGTACCGGGGCCGTCCCGGCCAGCGCGAGACCCGCGCTCTCGCTGGCGAAGGATCCGACGAGTACGCGCGAAGGTCCTGCTGCAAGCACGCGCCCGGCGAGCGCGGCGCCGAGAACCCCGCCCCCGCCCAGAAGCGCAGTCATCGCGCCGTATCCCTCCGTGCCACCGCCGAGCTCCAACGAGAGCGGGTACGACGCGACGTCGACGATCCCGATGCCGACGAGCGACACCATTCCGGCGACGAGCAGACGCAACGCCGGCTCCCGCACGATCACTCGGAAGCCGGCGAGCGCGCCGGGATGCTCATCCGTGGCGCCGCGGCCGAACGGCCGCGCGATCGTCGTCACCAGCAGGGCCGAGACCAGGAACGTCGCGGCGTCCACTGCAAACAGCGTCGTCGGCGACGCGCCCGCGCCGAGCACGACCCCACCGAGCAGAGGCCCGAGGAGATAGCCGGCGGAACCGGTGGCGGCGACGAGCGCGTTCGCACGTGGGACCTCGGCCGGTGAAACCAGGTTCGGCAGTGCGGCCGCTGAGGCGGGGCCGAACGGGCTTTGTGCCACGGAGGAGAGGCCGAGCAGTGGAACGAGCGCCTCCGGCTGACCCGTGAGGGCCATCGCGCAGGACACGGCCGCCGCGGCGAGATCGGCACCGACTGGGAGGTCCCGCTTTCATCGGGACCGACTTGCCGGGGCGGTCTGGGACGGCGGCTACAATCCCTGACCTTGAGCCGTCAGGTTCGTCGTTCTCGTGCCCGGAAACGCTCGGCGCGCGCCCTGCTCTGGCGGCGCGCCGCAGTCACCGTGGGCGCAATCGCGCTCGTCGCCCTCGCCCTGGGGCTCGCGTTCGCCGGCTCGCCCGCCCGCGTCCCGGCGGGCGTTGCGATCGCCGGAGTCGAGGTTGGGGACATGGATGCTGACGCAGCAAAGGCGACGCTCGAGCGTCGCTCCCGTGCGCTGGCCGATGTTCCTGTCGCCTTCACCGCCGCGGGGCGGACCTGGCGGGTGACCCCGGCCCGGCTCGGAGTCGAGGTCGACTGGGGCAACGCGGTGGAGGCGGCGCTCCGTCAGGGCCCGGCGACCGCCCCGGCGCGCGGGTTCTACCGCCTCGGCGTTCGCCTCTTCGGAACCGACATCGCGCCGCGAGCGCAGGCCTACAACGCCGCCCTGGACTACGAGTTGGACCGATTCGAGGGGGCGATCAATCGCAACCACCGCGAGGCCGAGCTCCGGCTAAAAGGGCTGACGCCGGCGATCGTCCCGGGGAAGAGCGGCTTCGTTCTCGACCGCGAGGCGGCACCGAAGGTCGTCGTACAGGCGCTCGCGTCGCTGCAGCGGCCCGCGCACGTCGAGTTGCCCGTCCGCATCGATCCACCCGACGTCACGGCCCCGGACCTGACGCCTGTCGCGGCGCAGGTGCGGACCGCGCTCTCCGCCCCCGTAAGGCTCGCGATCGGTCCGACGCGATTCAGGCTGCCGCGATACCGGATCGCCGAGCTGCTCGACCTGCCGAGCGGGGGCGACCGTGCGCTCCGGATCGGCGGTCCGGGCGCCGACCGCTTCTTCGGCCGTCTGAGCCGGGTGATCGACCGGAAGCCGCGCGATGCGGACTGGACGATCGAGGCCGGCAACACTGTGCGCGTCGTTCCCGCGCATGCTGGGAAGGCCGTCGACGTCGCGGCCACCGCTCAGACCGTCCTGCGCGCCGCGCTCTCGACCACGAACCGGATCGCACCGCTGGTGGTCAGCGAGAAGAAGCCGAAGCTGACGACCAAGCGAGCGGTCTCGATGAACATCCACGAGCTCGTCGGGAGCTACGAGACGATCTACGGCGGTGACGCGAACCGGATCCACAACGTCCAGCTCGTCGCGCACCTGATCGACCATCACCTGATCGCTCCGGGAGAGGAGTTCTCCTTCAACAAGACCACCGGCGAGCGTACCGCGGAAAAGGGATTCCTGGAGGCGCCCGTGATCATCAACGGCGAGCTCCAGACGGGTCTCGGCGGCGGTGTCTGCCAGGTCTCGACAACCACCTTCAACGCCGCCTACGAGGCGGGGCTGAAGATCACGGCGCGGACGAACCACGCGCTCTATATCTCGCACTATCCCCTCGGGCGGGATGCGACGGTCAACTATCCGGACGTCGACCTGCGCTTCGTCAACGACACCGGGAACTGGCTGCTGGTGCGGACGTTCGTCGGCTCTTCGTCGCTGACCGTTGCGCTCTATGGAACCAGCCCACACCGCCGTGTTGAGAGCGAGGCCGCTCCGCTGGCAGTCACCGGGCCCGCGCCGACGGAGAGCGCGAAGGATCCGGGTCTGTTCGTCGGAGAGCGTGTCACCGACGACCTCGGAGAGCCGTCGCGTAAGACGAGCGTCGAGCGTCGTGTGTACGAGGCCGATGGGAAGCTGCTCTACGACGACACATGGAGCTCGTACTACCGCGGCGAGCCGCGCATCGTCCGCGTCGGGACGAAGCCGAAGCCGGAAAAGAAGAAGAAGCCGAAGACGGAAACCGGAACAGCCACGACCGGGACCGGGACCACCGCCATGCCTACGACGCCGGCGAAGCCGAAGACTCAGCCGTAGCGACTGCGTCGACGAGCCACTGGGGCAGCCGCGTGGGCGTGAGCGTCTTCGCGTCCACGCATGCGTGTGACGTCCAGCCCTCGGCGATGCGGAGGCCGTCCGTCACCCGCTCGAGAACGTACTCGTAGCGGAAGCGCGCGCCGCGCACGTCGACGCAGCGCAGCCAGATCCGGATCACGTCGTCGAAGCGCGCCGGGACGAGGTAACGAGCATGTCCCTCCACGACCGTCGCCTCGAGCCCTTGCTCCCGGAGAGCGTTGTAGCCGCCCGCGTATTCGGCAAGGTAGGCGACGCGGGCCAGCTCGAACCAGACGAGGTAGTTCGCGTGATGCGCGATCCCCTGCGCGTCCGTTTCAGCGAAGCGCACGCGGATCTCGGTCGAGAATGTGAAGCCCTCCAAGGGGATCACTCTAAGGATTACGAACGAGGAATCGGAAGCGCGCGCCGCTGCAGGGGTCGCGTGGCAGGCTAACGCCGCGCGCGCTCTACGATGGAGCCGTGATCGAGGCGCTCCTCTTCGACTTCGACGGCCTGCTCGTGGACAGCGAGACCGTTGCCTTCCAGACCTGGCAGGAGGCGTACCGCGAGCAGGGCGCCGAGCTCCTGGTCGAGCGCTGGGCCGCGGCGATCGGGACGATCGACGGGTTCGATCCGCTCGCTCATCTCGAGGAGTCGCTGGGGCGCGCGATCGACCGCGAGGCCGTCGAGGAGGCCCAGCGGGCACGCGAGCTCGCGCTCGTGCACGAGCAACCGTTGCGGCCGGGCGTGCTCGAGTACCTCGCAGAGGCCCGCGCGCGCGGCCTCCACGTCGCGATCGTGTCCAGCAGCTCGGACGCCTGGATCGCGGGACACCTCGAGCGCCTCGAGACGGCCGACGGCTGGGCCTGCATCGTCTGCGCGAACGGCGATGCCGCGCGCGCGAAGCCGCGGCCGACGCTCTACCTCGAGGCGCTCGAGACAATCGGCGTCGCGCCCGAGTCGGCGATCGCGTTCGAGGATTCGCCGAACGGCGTCGCAGCTGCGCGTGCAGCGGAGATCTTCTGCGTGGCCGTCCCGAACTCCGTCACCGCTCAGCTCGACCTCTCCACCGCAGACCTGCTCGTCGAGTCGCTCGAGGACGTGCCGCTCAGCGAGCTCTTACGCGTTGTCGCCGAGCGCCGAGCAGCATGAACGACGAGGCGGCGCTCGCGCAGCTTCTGCGCGAGCGGCAACCGTGTGTCGTCCTCACCGGTGCCGGCGTCTCGACCGAGAGCGGGATTCCGGATTTTCGCTCGCCGACCGGGATCTGGGCGCGGTACGACCCGATGGAGTACGCGACGATCGAGGCCTTCGACGCCGATCCGGAGAAGGTCTGGAGCTTCTACGCGCTGCGCTACCGCGCGCTGACCGAGGCCGAGCCGAACGACGCGCACCGCGCGCTGGCCGAGCTCGAGGCGCGCGGGCTGATCGAGGCGGTCGTGACGCAGAACATCGACCTCCTGCACGAACGGGCCGGGACACGGGAGCTCGTCGAGGTGCACGGATCCATCCGCACCTGCGTCTGCCGCGGCTGTGACACCACGTACGGCCTTCCGGAGGTGCAGCGGCTGTTGGACGGGACGGCGGTGCCGCGCTGTCCTGCCTGCGGAACCGTGCTCAAGCCGGGCGTGGTGATGTTCGGGGAGCTGCTCCCGGCCGAGGCGATCGACCGGGCCTACCGGCTCGCACGCGAGGCGGCGCTCCTGCTCGTGGTCGGGTCGACGCTGGAGGTGGCGCCGGTCTCGCTGCTGCCGTGGGAGACGGTCGAGGCGGGCGGCAGGGTCGCGATCGTCAACCTCGGGCCGACGAAGTTCGACCGGCATGCCGTCCTGAAGGTGCAGGGGAAGGCCGGGGAGGTGCTGCGTGCGCTCGTCGGCCGACTGGCATGAACCGGGGGAGTCCCCGGGCCGAAAGAGCGATGTCCTACTGGCCAGGCAAAGCAGACTCAGACCCCCCGCCGTCTCTGGGGGTCGAGCGCGCGCTGTCGCAGGCTAGGCCGCGGCGCGCTTCACCGGCCGCTCGTCGAGCACCCGGGCGCAGGCCGAGCAGACCTTCTTCTCGACCTCGTAGGGGATCCCGGCCCGCTGGCCGAGCTCGTGCTTGACGACGGCGGTGTGTTTGTGCGGACGATTGGTCTGCATCGCAAATCTCACGGTAGCTGGATCGGCAGCCGGCGCATGTAACGAAAGGGTGAAAACGGGTATCTACCGCCCACGATGTTCGACGTGCGAATTGCTCTCCTTGTTTGTCTCTGCGGAGCCGCTGCGGCGTGCGGGGAGACGACCGCCGGAGGCATCGCCGACGAACAGGACGTGCTCGCCGCTCGGTCTCGGGCCTGCCGCGCAGACGACGTCCGGCCGCTGGGATCGGCCCGCGTCGCCTATGCAGCCGTAGCCAGGCGTGAGCTCCACGCCTTTCGCAGGCCGGGCCGCACGCCCTTCGCGGAGTTCGGGACGGTGAATGTGAACGGCGTCCCGACCGTCTTCGGCGTTCGCGCGGTGCTCGCGGCGCGGGACTGCGCTCCGCGGTGGTATCGGGTGCAGCTCCCGCGGCGTCCGAACGGGATCGAGGGTTGGGTGCGCGCCGCGGACGTCGAGCTTGCCCAGGTTCACACCCGAGTCGAGGTGGACCTCTCTGCGCGCCGGGTCACGCTCTTCCGCGACGGCCGACGCGTGCTGACGACAACCGGCGCAATAGGCTCGTCTGCGACTCCGACGCCGACGGGGCGCTATTACGTGAACCAGCGCCTGATCCCGACCAACACAGGCGGCCCCTTCGGCCCGGGCGCGATCGGCATCTCCGCGTTCTCGGAAGTGCTCACCGGCTGGACACAGGGCGGGCCGATCGCGATCCACGGGACGAACCAGCCGTGGTCGATCGGGAAGGCTGTGTCGAACGGCTGCGTGCGCGTGCGCAACGACGTGTTGCGCCGCCTCTTTCGCCAGGCGATCGCGGGAACGCCCGTCATAATCCACGCGTGAGAGGGGTCGTCGTCGCCGCGGCGGCGGTCGCGCTCGCCCCCGCGACCGCCGTGCTCGCGCGCGCGCTCGCGCCGCCCGATCCGATTGTGCGTGCTGTCGCCGACGGCTGCGAACGAAGCGACACGCTGTTGCAGACGGGCCGCGCTCCCAACTGGGCGTACGTCTACGACGCGGACGCGCCGGCGAGCGGACCGGCCCCGCCGCAACGCACGACGGAGGGGATCGTGAACTCGAACGGGATCCCGTGGTACTCGCCGCACGTCTCCGGCGGCGACACGCCGTACAGCCACTCCGGCTACGACCTGAACATGGACCTGCGGCTCATTGATCCGGGCGACGCCGACCTGATCGGCTCGGGCAACGACGCGACGGCCGGCGCCGACAGCGGCGAGGCGGGACGCCTGCACACCGAGCGCGAGGCGCAGGCGACTCCGTTCTTCGTCTGGCCCGAGCCCGGCGACCGCGTCTGGATCAAGGGCTACTGGGTCTGGGACTGTGACCATTTCACGCGCTCGGGAGCGCAGGCGATCACCGGTGAGCGCACCGAGATCCACCCCCTCACGGCGATCTGGACGGCGCGTGCATCGTCGCCGAACAGCCGCACGGGGGAGATCGAGGCCGATCTGTTTCTGACGACTGACAAGACCGAGGCGGGCCAGCACGCAGATTGCGCGCACAAGACGAAGCACGGCCAGGACGCGTTCAAGAACTGCGTCGCAACGGAGTCGAACTACGTCGACATGAGCGGCACGTACAAGTTCGCGCTCCGAAATCCGCCCGGCCGCGGCAAGCTGAACGTCCGCATCGTCGATGCCGGCAGCGTCCGGGCGCCGCAGCTCAAGGTGAACATCGGCGAGACGAACGCCGCACTCGCGTTGACGATTCCGGCCGACGGCAAGCGGCACGTCGTCGCCAAGAGGATCTTCGTCAGCCGTGACGTACGGCAGCGCGTTCAGCATCTCCGCGTCACCGTCGACAAGGTGCTGATCCGCCGCGCGATGGACCCGGCATGCCTGCCGCAGAAGGCGCCGCCGTGCGGAACGCCCGAGACGACGAACGAGGATCAGGTGTCGCAGGGGCCGACGGGCGAGTGGATCTTCTACTGGGACGTTGCGGGCGTCTGGTCGCTCTGGAGGCCGAAGGTGTTCCACGTCCGCGACGGCCAGACGATCCGGCCTCGCGTCTCGACGGATGTCTGGGTCCCGCACGGCAGGGCGTTTCGGGTCCTGGTGTGGCCGCGCGAGTGCGACTGGGGCAGGCTCCGGCTAGGCGGCGGCGACGCCCTCGTGCCCTGTCCGACGCAGCCCGAGGTGGGGACTCGAAGCGGCGACGACGTTCCCGGCGGCATGCTCGCGACGTTCGACCGCCCCGGCGTGAAGACGCTCGTCCCGCAGTGGGGAATCGGCACGTGCCCGCGCGCGGCGAACCCGCGTGGGTGCTACGCCGTAACGGTTCGCGTCCGACGGGTCGGGTAAGAACGGACAAACCAGACAGGAGGCAGGATGGCAGCGCGCAAAGATCTGCTCAGTCGCCTCGCAGACGCAGGCGAGGACGCGATCGGCAGGTTGGGCAAGGCCCCCGGCATGGACCAGATGCTCGGCTTCGCGCACTCGACCCGCGACCGCCTCGACGAGCTGACCAGGCGCGTGCGCGGCATCGAGGACCTCGAGAAACGGGTCGCGCGGCTCGAGAAGCGGGTCGACGAAGCGACCGGCACGAAGTCGCGCTCGGCGCGGGCCCGCTCGACCTCGGCGAAGAAGACGGCGACGCGGAAGACGACTTCCGCACGGAAGGAGTCCACCGCCAAGACCGGCGGCAAGTCGCCCGGTTAAGCCGGCACGCGCACCTTCAGCGCTCCTGGGACGATCTCCCAGCGCGCGGGCGTCGTCCCGAGCTGCTCTCCGTCGAGCTCGATCGGCAGCCGCTCCGGCGCGTCGACCGACACGGCACGGGATTGGAGCAGCTCGACCTTCGGGTGCGCGAGGTACGTGCCCTTGTAGAGCTTCGGCGACGTCCGGATGAAGTCCGCCTTTGTGATGTCGCCGATCAGCACGACGTCGAACAGCGCGTCGTCGGGACGGGCGTTCGGCGCGAGCTTCATCCCGCCGCCGTGCCAGATCCCGTTCGCGACGATCACGTCGTGCATACGCCCGCGCCGTTCGCCGTCGTCGAGCATGACGGTCACCTCGGTGTTCTCCCATTCGAAGAAGACGCGCGTAAGCGCATAGAAGAACGTGACGCGGCCGCCGAGCGCCTTGGACATCGCATTGGCGCGCTGTGCGACCGCTCCGCTCATTCCTGCGCTCGACACGTTGTCGAAGTAGCGCGTCTCGTCCGAGCCCGCCCAGGAGCGGTACGCGACGCGGCCGACGTCGATCGTGCGGGTGTTGCCTTCAAGGGCAACGAGAACTGCGTCCTCGAACCGCGTCGGGATCCCGTGCGTCCGGACGAAGTCCATCCCGGTGCCGAGCGGGATCGTCGCCACGTCTGCGGCGCCGCCTGCCCGGAGCGTGCCGTTCACCACTTCGTTCAGCGTTCCGTCGCCGCCGACCGCGACCAGCAGCCGCGCGCCGTCGGTCGTCGCCCGCTGCGCGAGCTCGATCAGCTCTCCTGCGCGCGTCGACAAGAGGGTGTCGCCGACGAGACCGAGATGGGCGGCACGGTTCGCGAGCTCGGGCCAGCGCTTGCCGGTTGCGCCGTTGTCCGACGCGGGATTGACGAGAAAGACGACGTCGTTAATGGGAGGCGGTCGCCGTCGCGAGCGCGACGCGGGTCATCCTGTCGACCGCTGCGCGAAGCTCCTCGTCGGAGATCCGCTTGAACTCTCCCTCGACGACGACGTCGCTGACCGTCAAGAGCGCACCCGCCTGCACGCCGCGGAGCGCGCCGAGCGTGAACAGGATCGCGGCCTCCATCTCCACGGCCAGGATCCCGCGCTGCGACCAGCGCTCGTACTGCCCGGCGTCGGGGTTGTAGAAGACGTCGCTGGACACGATCGGGCCGACTCGCATGCTCTGGCCGATCTCCTTCGCCGCGTGCACGGCGCCGTGCACCAGCTCCCAGTCGGCGGTCGGACAGTGCGGCTCGTTGCCGACCAGGTGCTGCGCAGTCGCGTCGGCGGGGACGGCGGTGAGGGAGACGATCAGGTCGCCGAGCGAGAGGTCGGGCTGGAGCCCACCGCACGTCCCGACGCGAACGAATCGCTTCACGCCGAGCTGGATCAGCTCCTCCATCACGATCGCCGCAGACGGACAACCCATGCCGCTCGCCTGCACGGAGATCGGCCGGCCTTCCCAGGTTCCGGTGTAGCCGAGCATCCCGCGCTCTGCGTTGCGCTGCACGGGCTCGTCGAAGTACGTCTCCGCGATGTATTTCGCCCGCAACGGGTCGCCGGGAAGCAGGCACGCCTCCGCGTAGTCGCCGGGCTCCGCTCTCACGTGGATTGGCACCCGGCAACCCTAGTGGGTCGGCCGGTGGCCGCGGTGCGCCTAGGATCGGCGCGTGTCACAGCTCGTGTCGCCCACGCTCGAGCAGATCCTCGACTTCTGCGCGCGCGAGCCGGTCGAGCGTGTTTTCCTCGAGGATGTCGCGCGGCGCGGGCTCGGTCGGTTCAGCGCCTCCACGGACGGCGAGGAGGTCACGGCGCTCTGTCACGTGGGTGCGAACGTCGTGCCCTCCGGCGAGCGATGCGACCGATTCGCGTTGCCGACGCTCGAGGGGCATGCGCGGATGATCGTCGGCGAGGAGCGCGCGGTCGCCGAGTTGTGGGACGCCGTGCGCGAACGGATGCCCGAGCCGCACGACGACCGGCCGGGGCAGCCGGTGTACGTGATCGACCGGGCGCCGCCCCTGGGCGAGACCGGTCTCCGCGCAGCGCGTCCGTCGGACTTCGAGCTGCTGCTGCCGGCCTGCGCGGCGGCGCACGAGGAGGAGCTCGGGATCGATCCGCTCGAGGGGGACCGGCACGGGTTCCGCTGGCGGACGCAGAGCCAGATCGACGACGGCCGGTCCTGGCTCTGGGCGGAGGACGGCGTGATCCTGTTCAAGGCCGAGGCCTCCGCCTGGACGCCGGCCGCGGTGCAGTTGCAGCAGGTCTGGGTCGATCCTGCCGTGCGCCGACGCGGCTATGCCCAGCGTGCGCTGAGCGATCTCCTACGGTTGCTCCTGGAGACAACGCCCTGTGTCTGCCTGTTCGTGAGGCCGGAGAACGAAGCGGCGATCCGTCTCTACGAGCGCGTCGGGATGCGCCGCGTGCTCGCCTACCGCAGCGTCATCTTCTGATGGATCGGCGCGGACTCGGGCAGTCAGGGGTCGACGTGTCGCGCGTCGTGCTCGGCTGCGGCAACTTCGGCGGCATCGGCTCCGATCTCTCCGCCATCGGAAAGGGGGAATCCGACGAGGCCGCGTACGAGCTCATGGACGCCGCCTGGGAACGCGGCATCAACGCCTTCGACACGGCGTCGTCGTACGGAGGCGGCGCGAGCGAGCGCGTGATCGGCCGTTGGCGGGCGGAGCGCCAGCCCGACGGTCTCGTCCTGACGAGCAAGGCGTTCCACCGGCGCGTTCCCGAGGACGACGAAGGGCTCGGGCCGGAGCGCCTCCGCCGCGTGGTGCACGACAGCTTGCAGCTGCTGGGGGCGGAGCGCATCGACTTCTACCTCACCCATGCAGCGGATCCGGCGACGCCTCTCGTCGAGACGCTCGGAGCCCTCGACGAGCTTCGGCGCGAAGGATCGATCGGCGCAGTCGGCGTCAGCAACGTGGACGGCGAGTACGTGCGCCAGTGCCTCGAGACCGCGGACGCGCACGGATACGCGAGGATCGAATACGTGCAGAACGAGTATTCGCTCTTGACCCGCGGCAGCGAGCGGGAAGTGCTGCCGCTCTGCGCGGAGCACGGCATCGGCTTCGCCGCGTTCTCGCCGCTCGCCGGCGGCTGGCTGACGGGGAAGTACCGGCGCGGTGCGCCATTCCCGGAGGGGTCACGGATGACGCTGCGGCCCGAGCCCTACGGGACATTTGTCCGCGACGCGGTGTTCGACGCGGTCGAGGCGCTCGAGGAGCGCGCCCGTGCGCGCGGCGTGCACGTCGTAGTGCTCGCGCTCGCGTGGGTTCTGTCGAACCCGAACGTCGCAGCCGCCGTGATCGGCCCGCGCCGGCCCGAGCAGCTCGACGCCGTACTGCCCGCGCTCGACCTACGGCTGTCCGAGACCGAGCGCGACGAACTGGCGGGGCTCTTCCCGTGAGCGACCTTCTGAACGTTTTCGACTACGAGCGCGCCGCCCAGCAGACGCTCGACGCCGCAGCTTGGGAATACCTGCGCGGAGGCGCGGGCGACGAGCACACACTGCGCGAGAACCAGGAATCCTTCCGCCGCTGGCAGCTCGTGCCGCGCGTACTCGTCGACGTCGACGTGGTCGACCCCTCGACCACGGTGCTCGGTACCGAGATCGCGCTCCCGGTGCTCGTCGCCCCGGTGGCGCTGCAGAAGCTGATTCATCCGGACGGCGAAGCGGCAACCGCGCGCGCGGCCGCGGCGGCGGGAACGGTCATGTGCGTGTCGACCTCCGCGACGATGCGCCCGGGCGCAGTGGCGGAAGCCGCCCCGGGCGCGTCACGCTGGTTCCAGGTCTATGTCTTCAAGGATCGCGGAATCACACGCGGGCTCGTCGACGAAGCGTGTGCGGCCGGCTACGAAGCGCTCGTGCTCACGGTCGACACGCCGATTCTCGGCCGGCGCGAGGGCGCCGTGCGAATCGGCTTCAGGGTTCCGGACGAGCTCGAGCTCGCCGGCGACATCTTCGGCTCGCTCGACCAGACTGTCTCGTGGCGTGATCTCGAATGGCTCGCCGGCTACGGGCTGCCGGTCGTCCTCAAGGGCGTGCAGTCGGCCGAGGACGCGCGGCTGGCGGTCGAGCACGGTGCCGCGGCGGTGGTCGTCTCCAACCACGGCGGACGGCAACTGGACGGTGTTCCGCCGACGATCGACGCGCTGCCCGTGGTCGTGGAAGCGATCGACGGACGCTGTGAGGTGCTGCTCGACTCGGGTGTACGCCGTGGAATCGACGTGCTGCGCGCGCTCGCCCTTGGCGCACGCGCCGTCCTCGTCGGGAGAGCTGCGATCTACGGGCTCGCGGTCGACGGCGAGGCCGGCGTGCGGCGCGTGCTCGAGCTGCTGCGCGAAGAGATCGTGCTCGGACTGCAGTTGCTCGGGTGCAAGTCCCCGGCCGAGGTGACGCGCGCACACGTGAGCTTGCGATCGTGGAGCGAATGATCCTCGCGCGTCACGGTGAGAGCGTCTTCAGCGAGCGCCTGCTCGTGAACGGGGACGTCGCCGCGCCGGGGCCGTTGACGGCGCGGGGGAGAGAGGAGGCGCACGCGCTCGCGCAGGCGCTCGCGGAAGACAGAATCGATCTGTGCGTGGTGAGCGAGTTCGAGCGGACACGGGAGACGGCGGAGATTGCTCTCGCAGGACGGGACGTGCCGCGCGTCGTCCTGCCGGAGCTCAACGACCCGCGTTACGGATCGTACGAGGGCGGCGAGCTCGAGCACTACCGCGAGTGGGCCGGGACGGTTCCGTCGGACACCGAGGCTCCCGGGGGCGGCGAGAGCCGGCGGCAGATCGTCGCGCGCTATGCGCAGGGATTCCGATCCTTGCAGAAGCGTGACGAGGGGACGATCCTGGCGGTGATCCACTCACTGCCGATCGCGTACGTCCTCGGGGCCTGCGGAGGTGAGTCACCGGGACGGCGCGTCCCGCTCGTCGAGCACGCGCATGCGTATCGGCTCGACGTCGACGAGCTCGACCGCGCGCTGGACGTGCTCGAGCAGTGGCTTGTGTCGCCGACATGGTGAGGCGCCTCGTCAAGATCGCGCTCGCCCTCTGGCTGCTTCGCTGGGCCGCCGCGGAGTTCGCCGCCTACGCCGGCCGGCACTGGCGGCGGCCGGGCCCCGCCCCGCGCGATTCGCCGGTGCCGCCTGGGTGGATGCCGCTCCCCTCCGCAGAAGCCCTGCGGGATCTTTCGCGCCCTTAGGAACGCTCCGCGGCTTCGGCGTGTGAGCCACACTTGCGGGATGGACACCGGGGACTTTCGCGCACGCGTCGAGCGATGGATTCGAGCGCATGACCTGATCCCACCCGGAGGCGAGGTCACCTGCCTCGTCTCGGGAGGCCAGGACTCGACCTGCCTCTGGCACGTTCTTCGCACGCTCGGCTATGACGTGTCCGCGCTGCACGTCGATCACCGGGTGCGCGAGGACGCCGACGAAGTCGCCGCCTTCTGTGCCAAGCGCTTCGATGCCGAGGTCGTCGACGGCCGGGGCGGAAGCACCGAGGCCGAGCTGCGGGAGCTGCGCTACTCGTTCGCCGCCGACCGGCTGCGCGCCACCGGACACACGGCCTCCGACCAGGTCGAGACGATCCTCTACCGGCTCGTGGCCAGCGGGCGCACCACCGGCATCAAGCCGAAGCGCGAGGATGGGGTCGTCCGGCCGCTGCTCGGCGTGAGGCGGGACGAGACTCGCGCGTACTGCGACGAGCAGGGGCTCGAGTTCCGCGACGATCCGACGAATGCGGACACGACGCGTGGCTTGATCCGCGACGAGATCCTCCCGCTGCTCCGACGGATCCATCCGGCGGCGGAGGCAAACATCCTGCGCGCACTCAATGAACGGGCCGAGCTGCAGCCGGCGCTCGCCGAGCTGATCGCGTCGGCCGTCGGCTCGAAGCGGGTCGACCTCGGCGGCGGCGTGCAGGCAGTGCGCGAATACGACCGGGTGTGGCTCGAGCACAGTCCGGTTTCGCTCGATGAGGAGGTGCGCTGGGGACCGTGGACGATCCGCGCCCGCGAGCCAGGCCTTAAGGTACGCGCCTGGCGCCCCGGCGACCGGCTCGCCGGGCGCACGAAGAAGATTCAGGACGTGTTCGTCGACGCAAAGATCCCGCGCACCGAGCGAGAGAGCTGGCCGCTCGTCGTGCGCGGGGACGAGGTCGTCGCAGTCCCGGGAATCGTCGACGCGGAAGGAGTCGAGGCGACGCGTGACCGTGACTGATTACGAGCAGGGTGTCGCGCGGACGTTGATCGACGAGCACACGCTGCGCAACCGCGTCGCAGAGCTCGGCGCCGAGATCTCGAGCGACTACACGGGCAGGGATCTGCTGCTCGTCGGCGTGCTCAAGGGCGCCGTGTTCTTCATGGCCGACCTGATGCGCCATCTGACGATCCCGTGCGAGGTCGATTTCATGGCGATCTCCTCGTACGGGGCCTCAACCGACTCCTCCGGCGTCGTGCGGATCCTCAAGGACCTCGACATCAACATCGAGGGACGGGACGTGCTGGTCGTCGAGGACATCATCGATTCCGGTCTGACCCTGTCCTATCTGATGCGGACGCTGGAAGCTCGCCAGCCTAGGAGCCTCGAGATCTGTGCCCTGCTCACGAAACCGTCCCGGCGCGAGATCCTCGTCCCGGTCCGCTACACGGGCTTCGAGATCCCCAACGAATTCGTGATCGGCTACGGCCTGGACTACGACGAGCGATACAGGAATCTGCCGTACGTCGGCGTACTCGACCCCACGATCCTGCCGTAGCTTGCCCCTAGGCTCCCTCGTTAGGGGGAAAGGCCCCTGGTACCCTCTCCGATAGAGCATTAGTGAACAGATTTCTCCGCAGCGCGCTCTTCCCGGTCGTCGTCATCACGCTGATCGTCTGGCTGGGGACGCAGACCCTGATCGGGAAGCGCCACGAGACCAAGCGGACGACCTATTCCGAGGTCATCCAGACCGTCGAGAACAACCCGGGCTCGATCGACGAGATCATCTTCGTCCCGAACAAGCACCAGGCCGAGGTGCAGATGAAGGACGGCTCGAAGTTCAAGGTCTACTACCCGACCGACCAGTCGCAGGCGGACTTCCAGAAGAAGCTCGAGAACGCGGATCCGCCCGTCACCTTCGACTCGAAGGGCGTCGGGACGAGCGCGTGGTGGTCGATCCTCACCTCGCTGCTCCCCTTCGTGCTCCTGTTCGGCTTCTGGATCTTCCTGATGAACCAGGTGCAGGGCGGCGGCTCGAAGGTGATGAGCTTCGGCAAGTCGCGCGCGAAGCGGATGACGCCGGATTCGCCGAAGATCGGCTTCAAGGACGTCGCCGGCGTGGACGAGGCGGTGGAGGAGCTCCAGGAGATCAAGGAGTTCCTCGAGAACCCGAAGAAGTTCCAGGCGCTCGGCGCGCGGATCCCCAAGGGCGTGCTCCTGTACGGGCCGCCCGGTACCGGTAAGACGCTGCTCGCCCGCGCGGTCGCGGGTGAGGCGGGCGTGCCGTTCTTCTCCATCTCCGGCTCGGACTTCGTCGAGATGTTCGTCGGCGTCGGCGCCTCACGCGTGCGCGACCTGTTCGAGCAGGCGAAGCAGGCGGCGCCGTGCATCGTCTTCATGGACGAGATCGACGCCGTCGGCCGGCACCGCGGCGCGGGCCTCGGAGGCGGTCATGACGAGCGCGAGCAGACGCTGAACCAGCTGCTCGTCGAGATGGACGGCTTCGAGATGAAGGACAACATCATCCTGATCGCCGCGACGAACCGGCCCGACATCCTCGACCCGGCGCTGCTCCGGCCCGGACGCTTCGACCGGCAGATCGTCGTCGACCGTCCCGACCGGAACGGCCGCCGCAAGATCCTCGAGGTGCACTCGAAGGGCAAGCCGCTCGCGCCTGAGATCGAGCTCGACACGCTCGCCGCGGGGACTCCGGGCTTCACCGGGGCAGACCTCGCGAATCTCGTCAACGAGGCGGCGCTGCTCGCAGCGCGCCGCGGCAAGAAGGTCGTCGAGCAGGAAGAGCTCGAGGAAGGGATCATGCGCGTCCTCGCGGGGCCCGAGAAGAAGGCCCGTCTCCTCTCCGAGCAGGAGCGGAAGATCACGGCCTACCACGAGATGGGCCACGCGCTCGTCGGCCATTACCTCGAGAACACGAACCCGGTGCACAAGATCACGATCGTCTCCCGCGGCCAAGCCCTCGGCCTGACGATCTCCCTGCCGACCGAGGACAAGTACCTGCAGACGAAGTCCGCCCTGATGGACGACCTCGCGATGACGCTGGGCGGCCGGGCCGCCGAAGAGCTCGTCTTCAACGAGATCACGACCGGCGCGGCGAACGACCTCGAGAAGGTCACCGCGACCGCGAAGGCGATGATCATGCGCTACGGCATGAGCGAGAAGCTCGGCCCGCGGGTGCTCGGGCGCAACCACGACATGCCGTTCCTCGGGCGCGAGATGGGCAACGAGCCCGACTACTCCGACGAGGTCGCGCGCGAGATCGACGAGGAGATCCGCCGCGTGATCGAGGACGCACACGAGAAGGCGGTGCGCGTGCTCACCTCGCACATGGAGGAGCTCCACAGGATCTCCGCGATCCTGATCGAGCGCGAAACGATCGATCGCGAACAGTACGAGCGGCTGCTCGCGGGCGAGGACGAAGCCTCGGTGTTCCCGGACGAGGTGGCGGAGGCTCCTGAGCCGCAGCCCGAAGATGAGCGGAAGAGGGCGCCGCAGCCGAAGCCGCGGCCATTCCCGCAGCCCGGCCGGGCGCTGCAGCCGCCCGAGCCCGAAGGCACCTGAGAGCCGTCATTGCCGGTGCTGAGCGGCACTCGCTGCGAGTGCTACGCGGCTACGTCGTGAAGCTCACCCGCCGCCCGTAGGAGCCCGGCGGCCCGCCGAGCGTGGGAACCAATCGCGGTGGTTCTTGTAACAATGAGGTCGACCCTGGAGGCTCCAATGCTTCGTCGGCTGATGCCCATCGCCGCAGTCCTGCTCTTCGCAGCTCCCGCTGCCGAGGCGAAGGGACCTCCGGACGGCGTCAAGGTGTGCGGGGCGGGGGGTGTCTGCGTCGCGATCGGTCGGCAGGACGCCGAGCGGATGCCCCTCTGGTCGCACCAAACCCGTCCCGTCGCTCCTGGTGGACCGGCCCCCTACTACGTGCTGCGTTACCGGTGGAGGGCGACCGACCCGGAACAGACGACCTACTGGATCCCGTCGCAGAACCTCGCCCGCTTCGTCTCCCCGAGCCTGGTGACCTGGTTCCGCGTCCCCAAGTCGTCCCTGCAGGAGTTCACCGGCGACCTCGCGCCCATCGCCGCACCGCGTATTACCGGCGTCACCGTCGGCGGTCGTTCTGTGCGCGCTCCCGCGACGTACCTCCGCCTGTTTTCCGTCGGGCACGCGACCAACGTCTGGCCTGCGGTGAGCGGTTGGCTGCGCGTGCGCTTCACGGCAAATGCGCCGAGCCCGTGGACGGATGCGAGCGCGGGCGTTCGCATCTCGACAGACGGCGGTTACCTGCTGCGCGACGACACCGTCTTCACGATCCCGAAACGGCTTGCCGACCGCGCGCGGCGCGGACTGTCGCTCGCATAACTACGAGCGCAGCGCGTCTGCCGAGTTGCTGCGCGAGAATGCATCGAGATGAGGTCATTGCCTTTCTGCGCCGTCTTGCTGTGCGCCGCCGCGAGCGGCACGGACGCTACAAGTGCCGCTGACGCTCGAGCCTGCGCGCGCCCGTGGACGGCCGGCGGCGCGCTCGGCGGCTTCGCCGCGCGCGTTCGCGCGCAGCCTGCGCGGCCCCACGTAAACGGTCGGGTCACCTGGCGCGTGACGATCACCAACCTGACAGCGCAACGAAGGCGCCTCGAGTTCTCTCATCCGCCGACTGTCGACGTCGACGTGTGTGCGGCGCGACGCTTGCGCTACCGCTTCACGGACGGCCGCGCCTACCCAGCCGTCACAGTGCCCATCGACTTCGCGCCGCGCCAGGCAAGGACGTTCACGCTCCGTGAGACTCGGCTCGCCTTGCGGCCGGGCACGTATGACGCCTACGGCTACGGGATCGTTCCGGGTTCACCTGTTGGACACCTGCGGCTGCGCGTGCTTTCGTCCTGACGTGCCGGACTCGATCGAACAGCGTTTCCCGAGGCCCTCCGTGATGGGCATCGTCAACGTGACGCCGGACTCCTTCTCAGACGCGGGTGTCAACTTCGCTTCGGCGGATGCGATTGCGAGCGCGCGCCGCATGTACCGCGAGGGAGCCGCGATCGTCGACGTCGGGGGCGAGTCGACCCGCCCGGGTTCTGGAGGGGTGCCGCTCGACGAGGAGTTGCGCCGTGTCGTTCCCGTGCTGGAGGCGCTGCAGCGCGACGTGCCCGTGTCGATCGACACGGCGAAGTCAGAAGTGGCGCGGCGGGCGCTCGACTTGGGCGCCGAGCTCGTCAACGACGTGACCGCGCTGCGCGCCGACCCGGAGCTCGTCGAGGTCGTCGCGGAGGGGCACGCATACCTGTGCCTGATGCACATGCGCGGCGAGCCGCGCACGATGCAGGTGAACCCGACCTACGACGACGTCGCGTCCGAGGTGGCGGCCTTCCTCGAGGAGCGCCTGCGGTTCGCGGTCGACCACGGTGTTGCGGAGGACCGGATCTGCCTCGACCCCGGCATCGGCTTCGGCAAGACCGTGGAGCACAACTTCGAGCTGCTGGGGCGGCTGGACGTGCTCGTCGCGCTCGGCCGGCCCGTGCTGGTCGGCGTGTCCCGGAAGTCCTCACTCGGACGGATCCTCGGCGACGCCGACGCGAAGACCGGCCCGCTGTCCGCCTCGCTCGCCGCGGCCGTCGCGGCCTACGAGCGCGGCGCGACGATCCTCCGCGTACACGACGTCAAGGAGCATGTAGAGGCTCTGGCAGTGGCGGCCGCCGTCTCGCGATGAGCGTCGAGGTCGAGATCCACGGACTCGAGGTCTTCGGCCGGCACGGTGTAAACGAAGAGGAGCGACGCACCGGTCAGACGTTTCTGGTCGACGTCGAGTACGTCGTCGACGAGCCGGCCGCGGACGAGCTTCCCGCCGCAGTCGACTATCGCGCCGTCCGCGACGTCGTGCGCGCCGTCTTCGACGCGGAGGTCTACTCGCTGATCGAGACGCTCGCCGCCGCCGCCGCCGATGCGCTCGTCGCCGCGCTTCCCGTGCGGTCCGTGCGCGTGCGCGTCCGCAAGCCGGGAATCACCTGGGCGGAGTGGACAGCGGCGAGCGTCGAGCGGGTCAGCGGGTCGTGATCCCGAGCGAGTAGCCGGCCTCTCCGGCGCCGCGCCCGAGAAAGACGTCCGCGTAGTAGTAACTGCCGTGCGACGCCTTGTTGTGAATCGCGACGGCGTCCGCCGCAGTTCCCTTCTGCTGAGAGCTGCCGGCGAGATCGCGCTTCCGCGCCGCGCCGTTCTCACCGATCGTGCGCGTCGCCGGCCCCCACATCTCGAGGTCGACGTTCGCATCTCCGCGTATCGTGACCGTCACCGTCTTGCGTGCCGGCACCCACACGCGGTAGACGTCCTCCGGATCCTCGGTCACGTCGACTCGGGCGTGAAGTGACGCGCGGCCTGCACCGGGGCCGGTCAGCGGCCGCGAGCCGTTCGAGAACAGGGCGCCGGGCTTGACGAGCGCGACGTCGTCGTTCGGTTCCTGCGGGTCACGCTCAGGTGCAGTGCGCGCGATCGCCGACGGCACGTCGAGGATGCCGAAGCCGGTGTCGACGTCGAAGCCTGCGCGGCCGACGTCGCGCGCCGACCAGCGCATGATGTCGAAGATCTGCGTGTTGTCGAGATCACGCCGGACGGTCCATACCCATGCCGCCGCGCCGGCGACGATCGGCGCGGAGAAGCTCGTCCCGTCGACCGCGGCGAACCCGCTCGTCGCATAGAGCGTCGGTACCGCTGCCGGGATGTCTACCCCCGGTGCTGAGAGGTCGACGCCGACCGACGAGCTCGAGAACACCGCGGCGTGATCACTGACGTCGGTCGCCGCCACGGTGAGGACGTGGGACATGTTGGCCGGGAAGTTGATCGGGTTGCCTTCCTCGCGCGAGTTGCCGGAAGCCGCCACGATCAGCGAGCCGCGCCGGAACGCCGAATAGATCACGTCCTGCAGCGCAGGATCGAATTGCGTGCCGCCGAGGCTCAGGTTGATCACGCCGGGTCCTGCTGCAGCCGCAGCGTCGATCGCGCGGATCAGCTCGCCGTCAGTCAGCCGGCCGGAAAGATCCGCGTCGTAGACGTGCAGGGTCGCCTGCGGATAGATCCCGACGATCCCGACGCCGTTCGCGGGCGCCGCTGCCACCGAGGCTACTGCCGTGCCGTGGAAGTCGTCCTCGCTGTCGGTTACTCGCTGCGTGTTCAACGCGACCGTGTCGGGACGGCCGACGAACTCGGGATGTGAGAGATCCAGGCCGGTGTCCACGATCGTGACCGGGACGCCGGGTCCCGGCGGCTCGGAGGTGTCGGCACCCACGTCGGCGCGCCACCACTGGGCGCCGGACAGTGGATCCGGCGTGACCTTGACGGCAGCGCGGCGCAGGACGCGCTCGGGCTGGACGAGGCGGACGAGCCCGGCGCGGCGCAGCGCCGGAAGGGCGCGGCGAGCCGACTCCGTACGGAGGCGCCAGAGGCCGATGCTGGGGGCGAGCTCGTTGCCTCCCGCCCTGCGAAGGGCAGGGGCGGCCATGAAGCCGCTGCCGGGGCTGATGCCCACGAGCGTGGTCGGGCCGGCGCCGACCTGCTGCTGGCGGGCGGGCAGGCCGCGGCCGGCCGCGGGGGCGGCGGCGACGAGGGCGACGCTGACGGCGAGGAGAAAACGACCCACTGCCGACACGGTATCGGCACTTTTCCCAAAGGGCTTAGCCCCGACACCGCTTCCGGCGGAGATGTACACCTACATCACCTTGCCGAGGGCGTACGTGGCCGTAGGAGCCAATCTGGGCGATCGTGAGGCGACGATTCGGGCCGCCCTCGAAAAACTCGAGGCCCTACCGGGCGTGTCCGTCCAGGCCGTCTCGCGGCTGATCGAAACCGATCCGGTCGGGCCGGTGCCCGACCAGCCGCGGTTCCTAAACGGCGCCGTCCGTCTCGAGACGACCCTGACGCCCCGCGAGCTCCTCGAGGCCCTGCTCCGGGTCGAGGCCGAGCTCGGTCGTGTCCGGGAGGGCCGAACGGGCGGTCCGCGAATAATCGACCTCGATCTGCTGCTCTTCGAGGAGCGGCAGCTCGACGAGCCCGGCCTGATCCTGCCGCACCCCCGGCTGCACGAGCGGCGCTTCGTCCTGGAGCCCTTGCTGGAGCTCGAGCCCGGCCTGAAAGTGCCTGGAAAGGGCACTGTGGAGGGTTTGCTCGCCCGGCTAGACTGAGGACATGGGCGGCGGCAGTCTCGACGATCTCGACGAGTTCGAGGCTGAGCTCGAGCTTCGACTCAAGAAGGAGTATTCGGCGGTCTTCGGGCTGTTCCGGTACTGCGTCCTGACCCAGGACGCCACCTACCTCTGCAACAAGCTCGAGGTGAAGTACGCGCCTCAGCCCGCCTACCCCTTCTTTCATCTCCGGCTCGAGGACGTCTGGGTCTGGGACAAGAACCGGCCCACGCGGATCATCCCGAAGGCCGAGGTGTACACCTCGAGCGATGTGACGATCGAGGAGCTCCGCGGGGAGAGCGACGAGCCGAAGCTGACCGCGGAAGCACTCGCCGAGAAGATCGGCGAAGGCCGCTCAGAGCTCGAAGACGACTTCTAGGTGTAGGACCCGAGGACGTTGTTCCGGTTGAGCGTTTGTAAGCGCTCGAGCGGGGCTTGGCGGCCGAGGCTGCGGTGTGGTCGTCGTCGATTGTAGAAGCCGAGCCAGGCGGTAAGCGCACGGCGTCGTTCGTC
>WNGB01000682.1_pt1 | contig 97627 bp, 96 predicted proteins | sample 5400681 | NCBI WGS metagenome assembly WNGB01 (sample SAMN13153367, study PRJNA577476) | soil metagenome | isolation source: 115 cm soil or saprolite under grassland replicate 2 | place: USA:California | collected 2016-06-15 | reverse complement strand
CGCGCGAGGAGTACACCGAGACCTGGGACGTTGCCGGCGTTCGGCTCGTGCGCACGATGCCCGACGACACGGTGCTCGCGATGCAGCTCGATGAGCGCTGCGCGGTCGTCGCGCTTACGCACGATCCGAAGCTCGACGATCTTGCGCTGATGGAGGCGCTCAAGTCGCCCGCGTTCTACATCGGCGCGCTCGGCTCGCGGGCGAACAACGAAAAGCGCCGCGAGCGGTTGAAGCAGTTCGACCTGACCGATGACCAGATCGCGCGTTTGCACGGACCGATCGGGCTTTACATCGGCAGCCGCACGCCGCCCGAGATCGCCGTGTCGATCGCTGCCGAGATCACCGCGGTCAAGAATGGCGTGCCGGCCGAGGAGCGGATCAACGTCGCGATCGCCAAGGCGAAGCGCGGCGCGTCGGTCGCGTGCGCGACCGCAGTGGCCGGATCGTAGCGATATGTCGCCCCCGCGAAGGCGGGGGCGCCCAGCGTCTTTCGTGGCGAAGACACTGGGTTCCCGCCTTAGCGGGGACGACAATCAAGGGCGCGCCTTGAGCAGTCAGGCCGGCGGCGTGCCTTCGTGGATCGCCTGCTTGATCATCTTGCGCAATTCAGGCGTGTCCTGATGCTTGTGAACGGCAACCGCGTGTTGCGTGGCGGCCTCGATCAATTCCTGTTCACTATCCGCGGTGATTGCAATCGTGCACTTGGAGTCGCTCGGGACCTCACGGCAATCGACGTACTTGCGCATGGTCATCTCCTCGGTGATCGGGTGGCGTTGTCACGCCAGAGTGCGGCGTGCGCGTATGCGTGGTGCGGACGCGCGGACGACCAGTATGGCACAACTGACGCGACGTGATGTGAGCGATGCCGTGCGAGTGATCGCGTCGATCGGCGCCGGAAGCCGTGACGTGTCGGCGTTTGCGCACGCCGCCGTCCGCGGGTTGCATCGGCTCGTCCCCTCCGAGCTGACGACCCTTTCCGACTGCGATCTGGCCGCCGGCCAGCGGCGCGTCGTATCCACACAGCCGGCGCGCTGACAATGCGACGCGCGTACGCTGCGCTCGCCTGTGCACTGCTCGCCGCGCCGGCGATCGCCGCGGCGGCCGACACTGCGGACGCAATCGATCCCGCGATCGCGCGGATCGTCGCGTCGATCTCGAAAGAGCGGCTCGAACAGACGGTCCGCGCGCTCGTCGGCTTCGGCACGCGACACACGCTGTCCGATGCCGCCGATCCCAAGCGCGGCGTCGGCGCCGCCCGCAACTGGATTCGCTCACGGCTCGACCGGTGTTCGAGCGAGGCCGGCGGCCGTCTGCGTGTCGAGCTCGACGCATTCGTGCAGCCGCCGACGGTGCGCGTCGGCGAGCCGACCGAGATCGTCAACGTCGTCGCGACACTGGACGGAACAGACGCCGCGAGCCGTGATCGCACGATCGTCGTATCGGGACACTACGACTCGATGTGCGGCAATGTGCTCGACGCGCGCTGCGATGCGCCGGGCGCGAACGACGACGCGTCGGGAACCGCGGCCGTCGTCGAGCTCGCCTGCGTGATGGCGCGCGAGCGCTTCCCGGCCACGCTCGTGTTCCTCGCTGTCGCCGGCGAGGAGCAGGGGCTGCTCGGTTCTGCGCATTGGGCGAAGGTCGCTCGGGAGCGCAACGTCGACGTCGAGGCGATGATCACCAACGACATCGTGGGCAACGCGCGCGACGAAAGCGGGCGGCACGACGCGAGCTACCTGCGGCTGTTCGCCGAGGGCGTGCCTGCGGCGGCCGCGGCGAGCGACGAATGGCGGCAGCGGCTCGAGACCGGCGGCGAGAACGATTCGCCGCCGCGTGAGCTCGCGCGCACGATTCGCGACGCCGCGTCGCGCTACGTGCCGGAGTTCGCCGTGCGCATCGTCTACCGGCGTGACCGCTACTTGCGCGGCGGCGATCATTTTCCATTTCTCGCGCAGAGCTTCGCCGCCGTGCGCTTTACCGAGGCGCACGAGGATTTCCGCCATCAGCACCAGAACGTCCGAGTGGAAGATGGCGTCCAGTACGGCGACCTGCCGCAGTTCGTCGATTTCGATTACCTTGCTTCGGTCGCGCGGGTCAATGCCGCTGCGCTCGCATCGCTTGCGAGCGCGCCGAAAGCGCCGGCCAGCGTGCGCATGGAAACGGCACGACTCGAAAACCAGACCACACTCGTCTGGAGCGCGAACCGCGAGGCGAGCCTCGCCGGTTACGAGGTCGTCTGGCGCGAAACGACGGCCCCGTTCTGGCAGGGCGCGCAATTCGTCGGCAACGTCACGCGCGCGACCGTTCCGTTGTCGAAGGACGATTACGTCCTGTCGGTGCGTGCCGTCGACAATGCGGGCCACCGAAGCCTCGCGTCGTATCCGCTGTCGCTTCGCACGCCGACGGTGCTGCAGCCGAAGTGAGCGAGCAAACAGCGCATTGACGACTTCCGCTGCCGAGTGCAGCAAGCCGCTTCGATGCTCTAGGCGTTGGCGAAGAACTGGCCAATCGCCGTGCGGACTTCCTCCGGCGCGTCGATGTAGGAAAAATGCCCGGATTCGCCAATGATGACAAGGTGGGCGCCAGACATGGCCTCGGCGATGCGGGCTGCGCATTGCACGGGGACGAAGTCATAGTCTCCGTGGATAATCAGCGTTGGGTTACGCAGCTGTTTGAGCTCTGGAATGATCGTGAACCCTTCCGACCAATACAGTCGCTCCATCAATCGATCTTCTATCGCTCTCCCGCTTAGAATGTCCTCTTTCGTCCATCTCAAGGTCAGTCTCGCCAGATGCTTCGGCTGCTTGAACGTCGTGCCGAAATCGATCCGATAGTATTCGGCAACCGCTTCCGGATCGCCGTCTCGATATCCGGGGCTGGATGTCAACGCATTCAGCCTCTCCTCGTGCACAGCACGTCTCCTGACACGCTCCTGCCGCAAGAGCAGGTAGTCTTCGTGAGACGCCGGGGCGGTATTCATCAATATCATGTGCGACACCCGATCCGGATGTTGAAGCGCATATTGCATCGCCAAGTGTCCGCCCCAGGAGTGCCCTAAAATAGCCACAGCGTCCAATCGCAGATGCTTCCGCACGCCATCCAAATCCTCGACATATTTCTCGATATTGATGTGTTCGAGCTGTAAATCGCCCCGCGACCTTCCCCGTCCTCTTTGATCGTAATAGATCAGGCGATACGAATCGGACAACCGATCCATATCGGGCAGCAAATAAGTGTGATCGAAATCGGGACCACCGTGGATCACGATAATTGGCCGTCCCTGACCGATCTCGCGACAAAATAACTCGGCACCGTCGACCGGCACGTACCATTCGCGGGGTGCTGTTTGGCGGGACTGGAAAGCGCACATGTCAGAGACTCTCCGAACTCCGCGTCAGTTTAATACTGGAACGAGTCGGTCATGGCCGAAGTAGACGATAGTTCTTCAGTGCGGGACGTACGTACCAGATTGACACCCCGTTTACCCGAACCGACATGAATCCGCTCGAGGTTCGTAACCTGAAAAAGAACTTCGGCGCGGTGGCGGCGCTACGGGGTGTGACCTTCAACGTCGAGGCGGGAGAAGTATTCGGATGCCTGGGCCCCAACGGCGCCGGGAAAACCACCACGCTTCGCATTATCCTTGGCCTGGCCCGCGCAACAAGTGGACAGGTCGCGCTATTTGAGCAACCGCCCCTCGCGGCTGCGAGTCGGAGCGACATCGGTTTCATGCCGGGTGATCTTCGCATGTACGGCGACATGACCGGCGCGAGGACGCTCGATTTCTTTGCGCGCTTTCGACTCGACCGGCCACCGGTGCTGCGACGACACCTGATGGACGCGCTCGCGCTCGACGATGGAACGCTCGAGCGACAAGTGAAGTTTCTCTCGCACGGCACGCGACAGAAGCTGGGTCTAATCGTGGCGATGCAGCACGATCCGGCGTTGTTACTGCTCGATGAGCCCTCGAACGGACTCGATCCGCTCGCACAGCGTGCGTTCCGTGACCTCCTACGCGATTTCGCGGCACGCGGTCGCTCCGTGCTGCTTTCCTCGCACGTGCTGTCCGAGGCCCAGGATGTGTGTCGACGTGTCGCGATCCTGCGGCAAGGCGAGATTGTCGCGCTGGAGACTATCGACAACCTGCGCAGGAACGTGATGCGACGACTGAAGGTTCGTTTCAAAGCAGACGTTCCGCGTGCTCTGTTGGAGAGTCCTGCAGTGATCCGGTCGGAAGTCATCGGGGCGGAGGCGGTGTTGTGGGTCCGCGGCGATTTGAACTCGATCCTGCGTGCCCTTGCGACGGCGGAGGTGGAAGATCTGGTCTTCCCGGAACCCCAGCTGGAGGACATCTTCCTGACTTACTACGCAGCATCCACCGGCGCCAATGCGTAACCTGTTCACACGGCTGTTGGCGCGAAATCGCAGCTTCCTGATTGCGTGCGCACTGCTGCTCGGCGGCTTCCAATTCATTCTGTGCGCGATTGTGCGAAGCATGAATCTCGAGAGCGCACTCGAGCAGTTACTGACCTTCGCGCCTCCCATATTTCGCAGCATGATCGAGCAGTCGGTGCTGGGCGGCTCGACCGCGGGCGTTCTTGCCTTCGGCTGGAATCATCCAATCACGCACGCCGTCATGACCGCGGTGGCCATCACGCTGGCTGCGCGGGCCATTGCAGGAGAGATCGAGACTGGCGCGATCGAGCTTGTTCTCACGCAGCCGTTGTCCCGCAAGACGTACCTTGCGTGCCATGTGATCTTTGGCGTGACCGCAATCACGATCGTCGCGTGCGCGGGAGCACTGGGCACCGTGATCGGCCAGCGGGTGTTCGAGTTGAAGCCGTTTGAAGCGCAGCGCGTCGCGGGGTTACTGCTCAACATGATTCTGCTGCAATCGGCTATATATGCCATCACGCTGCTGGTGTCGGCGTGGGGGCGTGAGGCTGGACGGGTTGCCGTAATCGGAGTGCTCGCCGTGGTCACTTCGTACCTGACCAACGCGATCGCGACGTTGTGGCCGCAAGCCGCCTTCCTGCATGCATATTCGCTGCACAACTACTACGACCCGCGGTCGATTCTGGTGAAGGGTGATTTGTCCGCTTCGTCCGCGCTGGTACTTGCCGGCTCTGCCGTTGTGTGTGCCGTAGTCGCCTTTCGACGCTTCGGCACGCGCGATCTGCCCTGATGCCTGGGTGCACGCCAAGCCGCACCGCGTCAAGCCGTGAGACGCTGCCCCAGCAGGCACTGTGGCGTTGGATTTCCCATCGTTGTTTTTGACGCTGAAGGCCTGGGGGATAAATCCGCATCAGCGGCGGCTGTCATACTAGATCGCGGACCTCGGTCTTCCGGTGCTCGAACGGGTGCTCGCCGGCACGCACTGACTCGAGGCCGACGTTTCGCTTGTCTGGTGCGCTCGCGGCACATCCGACGCGCCGCGCGAACTGCGCGGCCAGCGCCGGTAAGCCTACATCTGCTTGAACAGATGATTGAAGCTGCGGCTCACTTCGAGTTTTTCGTCGCTGCCCTTCACATGCACGATCTGATTGCCGCGAAGATTGCGGCTGACCTGCTCGACCGCATCGACGCGAACCACGGTGGCGCGATGGATTTGCCAGAATTCGTCCGGGTCCAGCTCATCGATCAGCTCCTTGATCGGCTTGCGGATCAGCGCCTCGAAACGCTGGGTCTGCACTCGAGTGTATTTGTCCTCGGCGCGGAAGAACAGGATGTCGCTGGTCGGGATCATCCGTATATTGGCGCCCACGCTAGCCTGTACCCATCGCATGTATTCGCGTGGTTTCAGGCCGCCCGCCCCAAGTCGTTGCGATAGCTGCGCGAGAAGGTCATGCATCGGATCCGGCTCTCGCTTGAGCCGCTCGCGCAGGCGCTGGCAGGTCAGCGCGAGGCGCTCCGGCTCCGCCGGTTTCAGCACATAATCGACCGCGCCCTGCTCGAAGGCGGTGATGGCGTATTGGTCGTGGGCGGTGACGAAGACCACGTGGACCTGGCCGGCCACCGCTCGGGCCGCCTGGATGCCGTCCATCTCGGGCATGCTGATATCGAGAAAGACGATATCGGGGTCCAGGCTCTGCACCATGGCTATGGCTTCGCGGCCATTGCAGGCCTGACCCACAATCAACAGTTCCGGCCATGCTTCCTTCAGGCGGCCAACAATCTGCTCGCGCATCAGGCGTTCATCGTCGGCAATGACTGCGGTGGCGGCTGGCACGGGGTGCATGCGGGCGCTCGTCCAATCAGGCAGCGGGGGGAACGATTTCGTAGGGCACTTTGATAGTGACACAGGTGCCACCCGCGGGCGGCACGCTGATGATCAGCTCGGCCCGGCCGTTGTACAACGCCTTCAACCGCTCGCGCACATTGGCCAGTCCCACGCCACTTTCGGCTTTCGGCATGAAGCCGATGCCATTGTCGAGCACATGGACGGCCAACTGGCCATCGAGGATCTCGGCACCGATCTCGAGCCGGCCACCCTCGGCCTTCGGTTCCAGGCCATGCTTGATGGCGTTTTCGACCAAGGTCTGCAGCATCATCGATGGGAAGACCGCCGATTTCAAGCCTTCTGGAACACTGACGACTGGCTGCAGGCGTCCTTCCATTCGCACCGACATGATTTCCAGGAAGGCGCTGCAAAGGTTGACCTGCTGACCGAGCGAGGGGCGGCTGCCTTCGCGCATCTGCGGCATGGCCGAGCGCAGGTATCGGATCAGGCTCTGCTGCATCTTGGACGCGCGCGGCGGGTCGGTTTGGATCAGCTGATCGATGCTGGCCAACGTATTGAAGAGGAAATGCGGCTCGATCTGGGCCTGCAGCGCTTCCATGCGCGCCTCCAGAACGGTGCGCTCGAGCTGTTCGGTTTCGGCCCGCTTGGTGGCCTCGTTCGCGGTCCGTTCCGCTCTGCGCTTGCCGCCCGCCACCACCTTGATGATGACGGAGGAGATGATGAGGAAGAAAACCGGCGTGGGGTGCTTGAGGATGCCGGACAGGAGCAGGCCCAGGAATGAAATGAACAGCAGCGCCTTCCACGACACCACGGCCAGCCAATCGAAGAAACCCCACCACATCGCGACGATGCCCTTGCGGATCTCACGCAGGGCTTGTCGGGTCCCCATTGGCTGCGAGACGGGACCGCTCTTGCCGCGCTCGGCGGCGTTGTCGGTGCCTGGGTTGCGCTGGTCGGTATTCATCTTGTCGCCATCTGGTCGCCTACTTGTCACAGGGCGAGATTACGGGAGGGGGCCGCTGGGCTCCAGCGCGGCAAGACACAATGCGCGCTGGTAGGGGTGAAATGCAGGAAACCGTCATAGTCGGTTTCACGCCGTGGCGCCGTGCTTCGCGCACCGGCGCAGGTGCGGGGAGTCTTCTTACCGTCGCGAGGTCATCGGCGCCCGTGGAGACCGCAAGAGCGCATTGTCCGAAGAGACTCGCGAATCAGCCTCGCTCGAGGCGCGCATGGCGCTCCAACGGGCGAGATCCTCGGCGCGATCGACGTCCCACAGCGTCGGCAATTGCGACCAACGCGTCCCGGTCGCGCTCAATGCGGCGCACGTCGTCGCCATGACGCGGTTCGTGCCCCATGGCACGCCGGTGAATACGTCGGCGTCGCGCGCGAGGCCGACCAGAACGTAACCGCCGTCTTCCGCCGGTCCGAACACGGCGTCGCAGTCGTCGAGCGCCGCAGCCGCTGCGCGAAGGTAATCAACGTCGAGAGCAGGGCAATCGCACCCAACAAGGATCGGACGCTCGCCGCGTGACAACGCGCCTGCGAGCGCATCGTGCATCCGCGCGCCGAGATCGCCGTCGCGTTGCGATTTCAGCTCGATCGCATGCCGGTCGCGCCAGGCGACGAAATCCGGTGCGTTCGCATCGGGCGCGCACCAAAGCTCGATGGCGCCGACGACGCCGGCGGTGCGCGCCGAACAGGCCGTCGCGAGCGTACATTCGATCAACTCGCGGTGGATCGTCGAGGCGCGCTCGGCGCCTTCGGTCACCGCGAGCCGCGTCTTCACCGTGCCGGCAGCCGGCGCCTTGGCGAAGATCTGAAGCGTCGTCGGCGCTCGTTGTGCGCTGACGCGCGAGCCCATCGCGGCATAGCGTTGCGCGAGATCGGCAGCGCTCGCGCCGCGCCAGTATGCGAGGCGCAAGCGCCACATCGTGACGATCGTCCGCCATGCGCCGTTCGCGTCCCAGCGTCGTCCCGAAGTGCGCACGGGCCCGCGCACGCACAGCGGACGACCAGCGGCGCGCTTCAAGCGGCGGGACAATTCGACATCCTCCATCAGCGGCTGCAGAGGAATGTCTCCGACCGCGTCGAGCAGTGCCCGTTCGACGAACATCGCCTGATCGCCGGTCGCGATGCCGGTGAGCCGCGACCGCAGATTCATCGCGAGCGCGACGAGCGGAAGCCACGCCGAGCGTCCATCGATCGCGACGTCGAAGCGTCCCCAGCGGCGGCTCGACGTGCGAAGCTGCGCGATCATCGCATCGACGGCATCGGGCGCAAGGCGCGAGTCCGCGTGCAGGAACAGCAATATCTCGCTCGTCGCCGCGATCGCGCCCGCGTTCATCTGCGCAGCGCGGCCGCGCGGTGCGACGATTACGCGGTCGGCGAGGGGTGCTGCAATTGCGCGTGTCGCATCGACGCTGCCGCCGTCGACGACGATGATCTCGTGACCGACGGCACGCAGCGGCTGCAACGGCGCGAGCGTCTGCGCGATCTCGCGTTCCTCATCCAGCACCGCAACGACGATCGTCAGCCGCATCGTCAGCCGAGCGCGCCGCCGCAGCTCGATCCCTGGCCCGCCGTGCAGCCGTAGCAGTGATCGGCCACGGCGATCGGCGCACCGTCGAGCTTCGTCTCGAGCAGATCGCTCACGTGCAGACGCGGCCGGCCCGCGATCGCGAGCGGGATGCCGAGCATCTGGTTGAAGTCGCAATCGTACAGATAGCCGCGCCAGTCGATGCTCACGAGCGTGCGGCACATGACGCGCTCGACATTGTCGTCGCGGTGGGCGCCGCGCAGCAGCTGCATGTAGCTCGCGAACTGGCCCCGCGACACGAGCGTGGATCCGAACCGCGCGATCGGCATGTTCGCGAGCGTGTAGAGCTCGCCGAACACGATGCCGTGACGCTCGAAGAGCTCGCGCTTGTACGTCGCCTCGAGCTCGGGCTGCGGCGGCGGCAGGAACGGGCCGACCGGGTTGTAGACGAGGTTCAGCACCAGGCCGCTGCGCGCTTGCCCGTATCCCAGCGCGTTCAGTTTGCGCAGCGCGAGGATCGACGACTCGTAGACGCCGGCGCCGCGCTGGCGCGTGACGTTGGTCTCGGCATAGCAGGGCAGCGACGCCGTGATCTCCACACGCTCGCCGGCGAGAAACTCCGCGAGATCCTCGAAGCCGGGCTCGTTCAGGATCGTCAGGTTGCAACGGTCCATCACGCGCAAGCCGAGCCTGCGCGCGGCGATGACGAGCTCGCGGAAGTGCGCGTTGAGCTCGGGCGCGCCGCCGGTGATGTCCAGCAGCGCGGGGCGCCGGGCGCGCAGCACGGCGATCACCTCGTCGATCGTGTCGTGGCCCATCATTTCGGTGCGATCGGGGCTCGCGTTGACGTGGCAATGCAGGCACGCCTGGTTGCAAACGTAACCGAGGTTGACCTGCAGCGTGTCGATGGTGCGCCGGGTGAGCGGTGGAAAATCGGTCGTCTTGAGCAGCGGCAGCACGGCATGCATGTCGTTTGTTCCGTCCTTCGTGCGTCAGGCGCGCTGTGTCCGGCGCGCACGCAGCTTGCCGATCGCGACCGGCGCGAGCGCAAGCAGCCCGAGAAGCGCGAGCGCGATCAGTACGTCGGTCGACACGAGCTCGTGCATCGAATCGATGCGGCCGAGCGCCTGCCCCAGGTTCACGTAGACGAACGTGCCCGGGACGATGCCGATCGCGGTGGCGAGCACGTACGTCGAAAGCGGGATCGGCGCGAACGCCGACGCCAGATTGACCAGCACGAACGGAAACAGCGGCACGAGGCGCAGGAACAGCATGTAGCTCCAGGCGTGGTTGGCGAAGCCTGCGGCGATCTTGCGCCCGCGCGGGCCGAGACGCCGGTGCGCAGCTTCGGCGAACAGGTAGCGCGCTGCGACGAAGACGATCGTTGCACCCACGGTTGCGCCTGCGATCGCAAGCGCGGTGCCGACCCATCGGCCGAACACGAAGCCGCTCGCGAGCGACAGCCACAGCGCGCCGGGCAGGCTCAGCCCGATGACACTCGCGTAGAGCAGGAAGCCGAGCGCGAGCGCCGCGACGAAGTGGCGGTCGGCGAATGCGAGCAGCGCCGCGCGATTGGCTTTCAGCGCCTCGAGCGAAAGCCATTGCGGGCCGCCGAGCGCGAAGAAGGCGATCATCGCGATCGCGAAAAGGCCCAGCACGATAAGCCGTCCGCGATGGGTACGCAGGCGGTTGCGCCATGAACGCGCCGACGCGATGGGGCGGCTCACGCGCCCTGCAGCCGGAAAATGCGCCGGATCCACGATTTCGCGGACGCGGTCAGCGATTCGCGCAACCGCTCGTCGGCCACGCGCCGATTGATTTGCGCGAGCGTCGGATACGCATGGATCACACCGGAAAGGTCCTTCGCCGACATGCCCTTCGTGAGCGCGAGCGTGTATTCGGCGATCAGCTCGCCGGCATGCGCACCCACGATGGCGGCGCCGAGCAGCTTCCCGCGCGGATCGGTGACGAGCTTCGCGAAGCCCTCGGTCGAGCCGTCGGTGCGCGCGCGATCGACATCCTCGAACGGGAAACGGTAGACGCGATGGTCGACGCCCGACTTGTGCGCTTCGGTTTCGGACATGCCGACGCGCGCGAGCTCCGGGTCCGTGTACGTGCACCACGGGACGATGGCAGACGGCTGCGTCCATTTCATATGGAACAGCGCATGGCGGAGCACGATGCCGGCGTGGTGCTCGGCGACGTGCGTGAATTGCAGGCCGCCGGCGGCGTCACCGATCGCGTAGATGTTCGGATTGGTCGTACGCAGGCCGTCGAGCTCGAGACGCCCGTCGTGCACGTGAACGCCGGCCGCATCGAGACCGAGGCGGTCGATGTTCGGCTTGCGCCCGGTGGCGACGAGCAGATGCGACGCTGCGAGCATCTCCACCGTTGCGTCGGCGCGCCGAAGCGTCACGCGTACGGCGCCGGCCCTGGGATCGGCTCCGGGTGCAACTTGTGCGATCGACGTGCCCAGCCGAAAAGCGACGCCTTCGCTTTCGAGCTGCCGGAACACGACGCTTGCGAGATCGGCATCCTCGTTCGGCAGGATCGACGGCGCGATGTCGATCACGGTGACGTTGCTGCCGAGCCTGCGGAACGCCTGCGCCATTTCGCAGCCGACAGCCCCGCCCCCGACGACGATGAGCTGCGGCACCGCCTCGCGCAGGTCGAAGATCGTCTCGTTGGTGAGATACCGGATGGAATCGAGCCCCGGCATCGACGGAATCGCCGGGCGCGATCCGGTCGCAAGGACGAACGTCTTCGCGGTGAGCCTGCGGCCGTCGACTTCGAACGTTTCATCGTCGGCGAAGCGGCCGTCGCCGAGCACGACGTCGACGCCAAGGCCTCGAAACCGCTCGGGACTGTCGTTGGGCTCGATCGAACGGATCACGCGGGCGACGCGCTCCATCACGCTGGCAAGATCGGGTTTCGCGTCGTGCGGCGCGAGCGCCCAGCGATCGGCGTGGCGCATTTCGTAGGCGACGCGCGCGGACTTGAGCAACGTCTTCGACGGCACGCAGCCGTACCACAGGCAGTCGCCGCCCATCTTGTTCTTTTCGACCAGGGCGACCTTCGCACCGAGCGCGGCGCCGCCCGCGGCAACGACGAGCCCACCTGCGCCGCCGCCGATCACGACAATGTCGAACTCAGGGCGCGCCATGGGTCGAATATTACTCGACCGACCAGCCGAGTGCCGCGGCCCCGCGAGCGTTGAGCGTCGCCGTAGGCGACGCTCCAACGCGAGCAGTTATTACGTCAATGCGGGTTCGTAGCGTGCCAAGTCGAGCGGCAACATCGCATTGACGTAATAACAGTTAGTGAAAATCGCGCGAGCGGGTCGGCAGCTGACCGAGCAGCGGTGTCAAGTCGGCGAGCCGCCCGGCGAGCACGTGCACGACCGAGCCTTCGCGCTCGACCTTGCCGTAGACGGCGAGCAGCCGCGCGCCGAGCAGCTCGCGCCGCTGGCGATCGCCGAGGTCGCGCCACACGATGATGTTGGTCGCGCCGGTTTCGTCCTCGATCGTGACGAACACGACGCCGCTCGCCGTGTCGGGCTTCTGTCGTCCGATGACGATGCCGGCCGTGCGCACGATGCGGCCGTTCGGTGTCGCGGCGATTTCGCAAGCGGTCGCGAGGCGCCGCTGCGCGAGTTGCCGCCGCAACAGCGCCAGCGGATGGCGGCGCAACGTCAGGCCGAGCGTGCGATAGTCGGCGATCACCTGCTGGCCTTCCGTGGGTGTGGCGAGCTCAGGCTTGCTCTCGGCGAACGTGCTGCCGGCGACGAGCGGCGGCAGCCGTTCCACACCCGCGACATCCCACACCGCCGCGTGCCGATGGCCGGCGAGCGCGGCGAGCGCATCGGCGTCGGCGAGCGCGTTCATGTCGCGGCGGTCGAGCTGCGCACGGTGCGCGAGATCGGCGACGTCGGCGAACGGCCGCTCGCTGCGCGCCTGAACGAGGCGCTTGCCGCCGGCTTCGGACAGTCCCGCGACCATGCGCAGGCCGAGACGCAGCGCGGGCGCTGGAAGATGAATGCTGTCATCCCGAGCGGAACGCGAGGGATCTTCTTTTCGTTTTGAGGTCATAGCAGCAGATTCCTCGGCCAGTGATGCATTGGCCTCGGAATGACAAGTGTCGGGCGGTGATGCATTGGCCTCGGAATGACAGCGCTCCAGCGTGCACTCCCAGTCGCTGATCGTGACGTCGACCGGCCGCACCTCGACACCGTGTCGGCGCGCGTCGCCGACCAGCTGCGCCGGTGCGTAGAAGCCCATCGGCAGCGAGTTGAGCAGCGCGCCGGTGAACGCGGCGGGCTCGTAGCGCTTCAACCATGACGACACGTAGACGAGCAACGCAAACGATGCCGAATGCGATTCCGGGAAGCCGTACTCGCCGAAGCCCAATATCTGCTGATAGATCTGGCGTGCGAATTCCTCCGCGTAGCCGCGCGCGCGCATGCCCTCGACCAGCCGCGCCTCGAATTTCTCGAGCCCGCCTTTCCTGCGCCACGCCGCCATCGAGCGGCGCAGCCGGTCGGATTCGCCCGGCGTGAAGCCTGCGGCGACGATCGCGAGCTGCATCACCTGTTCCTGGAAGATCGGCACGCCGAGCGTGCGCTCGAGCACCGCTCTTACCGCGTCGCTCGGATACGTGATCGGCTCGAGTCCCTGCCGGCGCTTCAGATACGGATGCACCATGCCGCCCTGGATCGGCCCCGGCCGCACGATCGCCACTTCGATCACGATGTCGTAGAAGCATGCCGGCTTCAATCGCGGCAGCATCGACTGCTGCGCGCGCGACTCGATCTGGAACACGCCGATCGTGTCGGCGCGCTGGATCATTTCGTACACCGCCGGATCCTCGGCGGGAATGTCCTGCATCGTGAGCGTCGTGCCGCGAAGGTGCGACACCATCTCGAGCGCGCGGCGGATCGCGGACAGCATGCCGAGTGCGAGGCAGTCGACCTTGAGCAAACCGAGCGCGTCGAGATCGTCCTTGTCCCACTGGATGACCGTGCGCTCTTCCATCGCAGCGTTCTCGACGGGCACCATTCGCTCGAGCAGATCGCGCGCGATGACGAAACCGCCGACGTGCTGCGACAGGTGGCGGGGGAAGCCCATCAGCTCGTTCGTGAGCGCGGTGAGCCGCCCAATGATCGGGCTGTCGGGCGCGAAGCCTGCCTCGCGGATACGCTGGTCCTCGACCTTGCGGCCGTCCCACCACGCGAACACGCCGGCGAGACGGTCGACCTGCGCGAGATCGAGCCCGAGCGCCTTGCCGACGTCGCGCACGGCGCTCTTCGGACGATAAGTGATCAGCGTCGCGGCGAGCGCGGCGCGGTGGCGCCCGTACTTCTTGTACACGTACTGCATCACCTCCTCGCGCCGCTGGTGTTCGAAGTCGACGTCGATGTCGGGTGGCTCGTTGCGCTCCTTGCTGATGAAGCGCTCGAACAGCATGCTCATCCGCGCCGGATCGACTTCGGTGATGCCGAGCGCGTAGCAGACCGCCGAGTTCGCCGCCGAGCCTCGGCCCTGGCACAGGATCTTCTTCGATCGCGCGAACGCGACGATGTCGTACACGGTCAGGAAGTACGGCTCGTAGCGAAGCTCGGCGATCAGCGCGAGCTCGTGCTCGATCAGCGCGCGCACGTCCGGCGGAACGTTCGGGCACCGGTATGTCGAATCGCCGTGGAGAAGGACGGTGCCGTCCCACGCCTGGCTCATGTCATCCCGAGGCGCCGGGCTCATGTCATCCCGAGGCGAAGCCGAGGGATCTGCTTTTGCGTGCGGCAAGCGAACAGCAGATTCCTCGCTGCGCTCGGAATGACATCGTCGCGCATATCGCCGCGCCAATCCCTCCTCGGTCAGCTTGCGCAGATACGACGCCGGTGTCTCGCCCGGCGGCACGATCTCCTCCGGATACTCGTAGCGCAGCTCGTCGAGCGAGAAGCTGCAGCGTGCGGCGATCGCGAGCGTCTCATCGAGGAGCTCGGCCGGATAGATCGACGCGAGCCGCGCGCGCGAGCGCAGATGGCGCTCGCCGTTGGCGAACAGCGCATCGCCGCATTGCGCGACCGGTTTCTGCAGCCGGATGGCGCTGAGCGTGTCCTGCAGTGCGCGCCGTGCGCGCACGTGCATGTGCACATCGCCGGCGGCGACCGGCGTCAGACCTGACTCGTTCGCGAGCTCGATCGCGCGCGCAAGCCGCGCGCGATCGCCGGCGCCGGCGAAGAGCTCCACTGCGAGCCACGCGCGGCTGCGAAACGTCGCGGCCACGAAGCGTGCCTCGGCAAGTCGCGCCGCATCGGTGCGTGACGCTTCGGTGCGATCGAGACCCGCAGGCGCGGGCACCCACAGCGCAAGCAGGCCATCGGCGAAGCACTCGACGTCGGCGCGCGTCAATCGATACGTGCCTTTGCGCGCCTGCCGCCGTCCGCGCGTGATCAGTTGCGACAGGTTGCCGTACGCGTAGCGGTTCGGCGCGAACAGCACGAGCTTCAGACCGTCGTCGAGCGTGACCTCGCTGCCGATGAGCAGCGGCAACTCGGCGGTCTTCGCGGCGAGATGCGCGCGAACGACGCCGGCGAGCGAGCATTCGTCGGTCAGCGCGAGCGCGCTGTAGCCCAGGCTCTGCGCACGCTCGACCAGCTCCTCCGGATGCGACGCACCGCGCAGGAACGTGAAATTGGAGAGGCAGTGAAGCTCGGCGTACGCGGGCAGCATGGGGGATCGGCGCCGGCCGCGAGAACAGGCAGGCGCTACCGTACGAATATACGGTATGCGTCTTGCCTCGGCAAGATGGCAGGGTGCCGATCGTCATTCCCGCGAAGGCGGGAATCCAGAGTCTCCGGCTGGCAAAATCAACGACCGCTGTCCCGGCTGAAGTTTATCCCGAGCGAAGTCGAGGGACAGGGACGACAACCCTCTACGGAAACGCGGGCACCGTTGGATCGACACCACCCCACTGTGCCTCGGGGTGCTTCCCTTGCACCAGCTCGTGGATCTCATCGACGCGCTGGAATGGCACATCGACGATCAACAGCACGCTGCCGCGCTCGATGTCGGCGGCAAAGCGCTTCAAATGCGAGTTCGGCACCGATATTCCGACGAGGCTTGCCGTCCAGATGCCGAACACGAGACCGAATCCGATCAGCAGCAGCGCGCCGAGATGATTCACAACCAGGCCGCCGACGGGGAAGTACGTGAACGCGACCGCGGCAAGGCCGCCGAGAATCGCGCCGATGACGCCGCCGAGCCAGGCGCCGTGGCGAGCGTCCGATTTCTGCAGCCACGACGCCTCGTGCAGCTCGCCGAGATCGGTACCGCGGGGGGCCAGAAAGTGCATGTGACGGTCCTCGACGCGCGCGAGCAGCAGGTCATTCGCGCAGCGCCGCGCGCTGTCGACGTTGGGCAGCATCCAGTACAGTCGGCGTCGCATGAGAATCCTCCCATCGGATTGAGCGATGGCATTCTACGCTGCGCATCGCGAATGCAAAGTGGGCATCGGCCGACAATACCCTACGCGTAGTGATGTCAAGTCTTGACGGCGGTTCACCCGCGCCGTGACACTTCGCGGTCGCCGACTTCCTGCGCGCCATTCATGCCCTCGTTCGCCACGGACGCCTTGTATCGCTACGCGGATCTCACGCGAGTCCTGCACGAGCTCGTGAGCGAGCATCCGCGCCTCGTGAGCTGCGAGAGCATCGGCAGGAGCCACGAGGGCCGCCATATCTGGGTCGTTACGGTTACCAATCGCGACACCGGCTCCGCCGCCGACAAACCGGCGTACTGGATCGACGGCAACATCCACGCGACCGAAGTGGCAGCGTCCGCGGCAAACCTGCACTTCCTGTCGACGCTCATCGACGGTTACGGCAAGGACGCCGACATCACGCGGGCGCTCGACACGCGCGCGTTCTACATCTGCCCGCGCATCAATCCGGACGGCGCCGAATGGGCGCTTGCGGATAGTCCGAAGTGGATCCGGTCGAGCACGCGCCCGTATCCGTATGACGAGGACGAGATCGAAGGTCTCACCGTCGAAGACATCGACGGTAACGGCCGCATTCTGCAGATGCGCGTGCCGGATCCGAACGGATTGTGGAAGGCCCATTCGGAAGCGCCCGACCTGATGATCCGCCGCGAGCCGACCGAAACGGGCAGCACGTACTACCGCATTCTTCCCGAGGGTACGCTCGAAGGCTACGACGGCTTCACGCTGCGGCTCAAGAAGGCGAAGCAGGGGCTCGATCTCAACCGCAACTTCCCGGGGAGCTGGCGCCAGGAATTCGAGCAGCTGGGTGCGGGTCCGTATCCGGCGTCCGAACCGGAAGTGCGCGCGGTCGTCGACTTCGTCACGCGGCATCCGAACATCACCGGCGGCACGACATTCCACACGTGGAGCGGCGTGCTGCTGCGGCCCTTCGAGCATCAGGCCGACACCGAAATGCACGCCGAGGATCTGTGGTTCTACCAGAAGGCAGGCGCGACGGGCACGGAGCTGACCGGCTATCCGGCGATCTCGGTGTACCACGAGTTCCGCTATCACCCGAAGCAGGTGATCGGCGGCACCTTCGACTGGATCTACGAGCACCTGGGCATGTTCAGCTGGGTGGTCGAGATCTGGAGCCCGATGCGCGAGGCGGGCATCGACAAGTATCCGTACATCGACTGGTTTCGCGACCATCCGCCCGCTGACGACCTGAAGCTCTATCGCTGGGTGAAGCAGGAGCTCGGCGACGAGGGTCACGTGCCGTGGAAGCGCTTCGAGCACGCGCAGCTCGGCGCGATCGAGATCGGCGGCTGGAACCGCTTCCACACGTTCTCCAATCCGCCGCAGAAATTTCTCGCCCGCGAGCTCGCGCGCTTTCCGAAGTGGCTGCTGTGGCAGGCGCTCTGCTCTCCCAGGATCGAGCTCGTGCATGCGAGTGCGCAACCGCTCGGCGCCGGCGCATGGAAGGTGACGCTCGTCGTGCAGAACACGGGGTGGCTCCCGTCCTATGTGTCGAAGCGCGCGCTCGATCGCAAGGTCGTGCGCGGCACGATCGCCGAGATCGAGCTGCCGCAAGGCGCCGAGCTCGTCCAGGGCAAGCGGCGCATCGACATCGGTCAGCTCGAAGGCAAGGCGTACAAGCACACCGGCGTGTCGTTCTGGCCGGATTACCTGGTGACCGACGATCGCGCGAAGGTCGAATGGGTCGTACGCGCACACCGCGGCGACACGGTTTCGCTGTCCGCGCGCCACGAGCGCGCCGGCGTCATTCGCGCCGCCGTCACGCTGTCGTGAAGGAGATCCACGATGCTGGAACTGCGACCGAGTTGCGAGTGCTGCGACCGCAATCTTCCGCCGGAGGCGCCCGACGCGATGATCTGCTCGTTCGAATGCACGTTCTGTGCGGCGTGCGCGCGCGACGTGCTGTGCGGTGTGTGTCCCAATTGCGGCGGCGAGCTCGTCCGCCGACCGGTGCGGCCCGCCGCGGCGCTCGAACGCCATCCGGCGTCGGCGCAGCGCGTCGTGAACAAAGACGGTTGCGCGCAGCGGGCCTGACGCGAACGACACCCCAAGGAGCGAACACGTGCGCAATCGAATGAGAGCATGGGTTGCCGCGGCGATCGTCGCGACGATCGCCGGATGTGCGGCGCCGCCGGCGGAACGCGCAGGCCTAGACCGTATCGAGACGATCGTCGTCGTCTACGCGGAAAACCACAGCTTCGATAATCTCTACGGGATGTTCCCCGGCGCCGACGGCGTCGCGAGCGCCACACCCGAGCAGTCCACGCAGGTCGATCACGACAGCAAGCCGTTGCCGCAGCTTCCGCCGGTGTGGGGCACGGGCGGCAAGCCCGACCCGCGCTTCGCCTACGCGCTGCCCAACAAACCGTTTCGCATCGATGCGCCGCCGGTATCGAAACGGATGGACGAGATTGTGCCCAGCCCGATCCACGCGTACTGGCACCATCAGGAGCAGATCGCCGGAGGCGCGAACAATCGATTCGTCGCGATGACGACGGTCGGCGGCTGGGTCATGGGTTATTACGACGGCTCGAAGATGCTGCTGTGGCAATGGGCGCGCGAATACACGCTCGCCGATCATTTCTTCCAGGCGGCGTTCGGCGGCTCGTTCTTCAATCACTTCTGGCTCGTCTGCGCGTGCACGCCCGAATTTCCCAACGCACCGCAATCCATTCGCGCGCAGCTCGATGAGCAGGGACGCCTGAAGAGGCGGCCGACTTCGCCCGCATCGGTAATGGACGGACCGGTGCAGGTGTTCGACGGCCAGGTGACGCCGGACGGCTATGCGGTCAACACATCGCAGCCGCCGTATCAGCCGAGCGGCGTGCCGCCGGCCGCGAATGGCGATGCGAATCTCGCCGACGCCGCCGGCAATCCGGTGCCGCCACAAACACGGAAAACGATCGGCGATACGCTGTCCGCGAAGGGCGTGTCCTGGGCATGGTACTCGGGTGGCTGGAATGCGGCGCTGGCCGATGGCCGTCAGGATCCGAAAGCGAAGCGCGCGATCATCTACAACCGCGACCCCTCGAGCCCGAACTTCCAGGCACATCACCAGCCGTTGAATTATTTCGCGCGCTTCGCGCCGGGCACGCAGGATCGCGCGCAGCATCTGAAGGACGGCGACGATTTCCTGCGCGACATCGACGCCGGAACGCTGCCGCACGTCGCGCTGTATAAGCCGGTCGGCCGCAACACGCAGCATCCGAGCTACACCGACGTCGCCACCGGCGATCGCCACATCGCCGGCGTGCTCGAGCGGTTGCGCAAGAGCCCGCAGTGGGATCGGATGGTCGTCGTCGTCACGTACGACGAGAACGGCGGCTACTGGGATCACGTGCCGCCTCCGCGCGGGCCGGGCTGGGGCGACCGCTGGGGACCCGGCTCGCGCGTGCCGGCGATCATCGTGTCGCCGTTCGCGAAGAAGGGCTACGTCGACAAGACGCCGTACGACACGACCTCGATCATCAAATTGATCACGCGCCGCTTCGCACTCGAACCGCTGCCCGGCGTGCGCTCGAACGCGGGCGACCTCACCGGCGCGCTCGACCTCGCGCACTAGCCTCGGTCGACGACGATGCCCGAACGCAAGAGCGGCCTCGCCGCCGTCCCGCGCGGCGTATGGGCGCTCGGGTTCGTCAGCCTGTGCATGGATCTTTCGTCCGAGACGATCCACGCGCTGCTGCCGCTTTACATGGCGACCGTGCTCGGGGCCAGCACGACGACGATCGGCATCGTCGAGGGCGTCGCCGAATCGATCGCGCTCGTCGTCAAGATGTTCGCGGGTGTGCTGTCCGACTGGACGCGCCGGCGCAAGCCGCTGGTGCTGCTCGGCTACGGGCTTGCCGCCGTGACCAAGTTCATCCTCCCGCTCGCGCCCACGCTCGGATGGGTCGTCACCGCGCGCTTCGCCGACCGCGTCGGCAAGGGCATCCGCGGTGCGCCGCGCGACGCGCTGATCGCGGACTTGACGCCGGGGAACGCGCGCGGCGCGAGCTTCGGCTTGCGCCAAGCGCTCGACACCGTCGGCGCGATCGGCGGGCCGCTGGTCGCGATCGGCGCGATGGCGTGGTTCGCCGGAAATTTCCAGGCCGCTTTCTGGATCGCCTGTGTGCCGGCCGTGGTGTGCGTGATCGTCATCATCGTCGGCGTCGACGAGCCGAAATCGGCGGCAACGGCACGTGCCGACGGCAAGCCGCGTGCGCCCCTCGCATGGTCGGACGCGAAGCGGTTGCCGCGAGAATTCTGGGTCGTCGTTGCGATTGCGGCCGTGCTCACGCTCGCGCGATTCTCGGAGGCATTCCTGTTGTTGCGCGCGCAGAACGTCGGCTTCACCGTCGGCGAGGCCCCATGGGTCATGGTGGCCATGACGATCGTCTACGCGACGACCTCGTACCCATCGGGCGCGGCCGCCGATCGCGGGTACGGGCCTCGGCTGCTGGCTGGCGGGCTCGCATCGCTGATCGCCGCCGACCTGCTGCTCGCGCAGGCGACCGGCGCAACGCTCGTGCTCGCCGGCGCGGCGCTCTGGGGGCTGCACATGGGGCTCACGCAAGGACTGCTCTCGGCGCTCGTCGCAGCGTCGGCGCCCGCCGACCTGCGCGGCAGCGCGTTCGGCGTTTTCAATCTCGCGAGCGGCGCCGCGTTGCTCGTCGCGAGCGCGCTCGCGGGCTACCTGTGGGACACGGCGGGGCCGCGCTTCACGTTCTACGCGGGCGCGGCATTCACGGCGGCGGCGTGGATCGCGCTGCTCATCCACGGCCGCGGCTCGCTCGGCCGGTTGTCGGCGTCAACGTAAACGCCCCACAATCGCCGCGCGAAGTGCAACGCGCGTAAGCTAACATCGGCAGCGGCGACCAATCGCAAAGGCGCGCCGGCGGGTGCGGCGCCGGCCTGCACGGAGGCGAACGATGGAAGAAACCCTGACTCTCGCGGCTGCGCCGGCGGACTACGTCTACCGCCGGCATGCGCTCGCGGTGCGCGTCATGCACTGGATCAACGTCGTCGCGCTGACGATCCTGCTGATGAGCGGGCTGCAGATCTTCAACTCGCACCCGCACCTTTACTGGGGCAAGTCGTCGTACACGGGCCGTCCGCCGATCCTCGAAATGGTGCCCAAGCAGGTCGGGCAGAACCAGGTGATCGGCGTCACGCGTCTGTTCGGGCGCGAGTTCGACACGACGGGCGTATTCGGCGTGTCGAAGAACTCGAACGGCGAGATGGCGGCGCGCGGCTTCCCGAGCTGGCTCACGATCCCCGACGACCAGTGGCTGTCGATGGCGCGCTCTTGGCATTTCTTCTTCGCATGGGTGCTCGTGATCAACGGCCTCGCGTACATCGGCTATACGATCGCAAGCCGGCATCTCGCGCGCGATCTCGCGCCCACACGCGACGACTGGCGCTCGATCGGGCGCGAGTTCGTCGACCACCTGCGATTTCGCCATCCGAGCGGCGAAGCCGCCAAGCGCTACAACGTGCTGCAGAAGCTCGCCTATCTTGCGGTGATCTTCCTGCTGCTGCCGTTGATCGTGATGATGGGCCTCGGCTTGTCGCCATGGCTCGACACCGCGATACCGGGCTGGATCGAGGTCTTCGGCGGCCGCCAGTCGGCGCGCACGATCCATTTCATCGTCGCATGGCTCATCGTCGCGTTCGTCGCGATCCACGTGTTCCAGGTGATCGTGACCGGACTGTGGAACAATCTGCGCTCGATGATCAGCGGTAATTATCGCGTCCACGTCGACGCAGGCGAAACCGAGGTGAAGCCATGACGATGTCCGCATCCTCGCGCCGGCGTTTTCTCGCCCGCGCGCTCGCCGCCGCGACGGCGCCGCTTCTCGCCGGCTGCGAACGGCTGTCCGAGTCGGCGTGGTTTCCCAAAGTGCTGGCGATCGGCGAAAAGGCGAGCGACGCCGTCTCGCATCTGGTCACGTCTCGCAAGTCGATGGCGCAGGAATTCGGCGTGGCGGATCTTTCGCCTTCGTTTCGCAGCAACGGCACGGCCGAGCCCGACAGCGATGAGTACCGTGCGCTTGCGCGCAGCGGATTCGCCGACTATCGGCTGCAAGTCGACGGGCTCGTCGAGAAGCCGGCGGCACTTTCGCTCGCCGATCTGCGGGCGCTGCCGAGCCGGACGCAGATCACGCGTCACGACTGCGTCGAAGGCTGGAGCGCGATCGGCAAATGGAAGGGTGCGCGCCTCGCAGCGTTGCTCGACGCGGTACAGCCGAAGCCGAATGCGCGCTTTCTCGTGTTGTATTGCGCCGACCCGATGGACGAGGGCGGCGCGAACAAATACTACGAGAGCATCGATCTCGAAGATGCTTACCACCCGCAGACAATCCTCGCGTACGAGCTCAATGACGCGGCGCTTCCGATCCCGAACGGCGCGCCGATCCGGCTTCGCGTCGAGCGGCAGTTGGGCTACAAGCACGCGAAATACGTGATGCGCATCGAGCTCGTCGAGAGCTTCCATCACATCGCCGGAGGCAACGGCGGCTACTGGGAAGACCAGGGCTATCAGTGGTACGCGGGGATCTAGCGCTGGGTGTCGCCCCCGCGAAGGCGGGGCCCAGCGGCGTTTGCGCCGCGATGTGCAAGACGCTGGATTCCCGGTCTCTTCGCCCGGTCGTCGTAGCGTGGAGCGCTCGTGTCGGCCGGTTCGACTCGCGCGGCGACGCACGCTTCGCGCCTTGGCTTCGCCCGCCGCGCTCGCGAGTCCTTCGCGGGAATGACGGGCGTCACGCGAACAATCCGTGCAGGAACCACTCGCCGTCGTCGATGCCGTAGCGGTGGTCGCGATAGATCCAGCACAGCTCACCGTGCGGGCTCTCGGCGACGTAGTAATCGCGGCGCACGTCGGCGCCGTCCCACCAGCCCGACTCGATACGCTCGGGACCGTCGCGCAGGATCCACGGCGCGCTTTCGAGCGCCGCGGCGAGCGGCTCCGGCTCCGACAGCAGCCACGCCGGGCGCGGAGCGTGAAAAGTAGGGTCAGACTCGACTTTTGATGTACTCCGCTGGCGACGTTTCTGCGGGATCGCAAAAGTCGAGTCTGACCCTACTTTTGTTGCCCCTATTTTTCCCTCGCGCGACGCGCGCTCCGGCCGATGCTCGGCCTGCGGGTCGATGCGAACGACGGCTTGCTCGCCGAGACGCGCGCGCAGCCGGTCGATCAGCGGCACGGTCGCGGCAGCGGCGGCATCCTCCGGCAGCAAGCCCAGATTGCGTCCGGGCAGCGGCGCGGCTTCCTCGCTTCCCAAGGCGAGCGCGACGACGGGTGCGCGCAGTGTGACGCGCGCGAGCCGCTCGCGCAGCACCGAGTTCAGATGCGCGGGCTCACGCGCCGGAGCGGCGAGCGCGAACGGCACGTCGGTGCGCGCAGGCGTCTTGCGGCCGATCGCATAGCGCTCATGCACGAGCGCGAGCGAAAGTCTTGTCACGCCGAGACCGCGGCCGAGCAGCCAGCCGGCAAGCTCATGCACGAGACGGTTGACCGCGAATGCGAGCGCCTCGACGTTGTCGACCGACGACGGCAGCTCGAGCCGCCCTTCGTAGCGCGCCGGCGGCGCGAACGGTGCGCGAGCATCGGGAATGCGGCCGTGCGCACGATCAAGCGCATCGACGAACGCGGGGCCGACGCGCCGCGCGAGGCCATCGCGCGGAAGCGCGCACGCCTGCCCGACGGTCGTGACACCCGCAGTGGCGAGCAGCGTGACGGCTTCGGTATCGACGTCGAGCTTCGCGAGGGGAAGCGGCGCGAGCGCGGCGTCGAGTCCGCGCCGATCGGTCAGCGGCTCGACGCGGCCGCATCGCGCGAACAGCAGCGCGGCGCTCGGCGTGGGCGCGAACGCCCATTCGCTGCGATAGCCGAGAGCGGCGAAGCCGGTTTCGACCAATGACCGAAGCTGCGCGAGACCCCCGAACAGGCGCAGGCTGCCGCCGATGTCGGCGAGCACCGCGTCGGGCGGCGCGAGGTGCACGGCTGGCGTGAATTGCGTGATCCACGTCGCGACGTTGGCGAGCGCAGCTGCTTCGACGTCGATGTCACGATCGCGCAGCACGAGGTCGGGTACAAGCGCGAGCGCTGCCGACACGCTGTGACGCGCGCGCACGCCGGCCGCGGTGGCGGCGTCGTTCGCCGCGACCACGCTCGGATGCGAGCCGCTGCTCGCGACCGCGAACGGTTGCGTCGCGTTGTCGGCGATCGCGCGCGCGAACACTTCGAGCGGCAGGTCGGGCAGGCGCAGGCAGGCGTAAAGCCGCATCGCGGTGTCATTCCCGCACAGGTGGGAATCCAGTGTCGTTCATTTCAAAGTCACTGGGGCGGGACCATGGTCCGCGCGCCTTCGCGGGGACGACCTCTTGCCAGATCGCCGCTTCGCTCAATCCGAGCTCGGCGAGCTCGGCGGCGCGCAGGTGCGCTTCGTTCGCACAGAAGAATTCGTCGAGCTGCGGCGGCTTGACCGGCGTGCCGGCGAGCATCGCGTGCACCTGCCCGCGATGATGGATCTGATGCTGGAACAGATGCGCAAGCAGCCGCGTCGTGCTCTCGGTTTCGATGCCGTGGCGACGCATCAACGGCACCGGCAGCTCGATGTTGCGCTCGTCGAGCGCAATGCACGCGGCGATCAGCCGACGATCGGCCTCGCGCTGCGCGTCGGCAAGCGGCGCGCACTGCTCGAACGGTTCCTCCGGCTCGAAAAATCGCGCGGGCTCGGTGTTCGGCGTCTCGCCGCACTGCGCGCGTTCGAGCGCATCGATGTAATACCAGTCGACGGTGAGGATGTGATTCGCCGTCGCCTTGATCGACGGAAAGAAGCTCGTCCGCCTGGCGACGAAGTCGTCCTGCGAGAGCTTCGCGCAGGCGCCGAGCAGCCGCAGATTCGACCACGCGTTGTTGCAGGCCATCGTGTAGAAATGGTGCGCGAGCGATGCCATCGGCTTTCCTCGTTGATTTCAATTCGCGGCGCGACGCCGCTGCGGCAACGCCGATCGGGCCGGCAGCTCGCGGGCGAGCGCGCGGCCTTGGCTCGTGCGTGCATCGGGCAGCATGCGCGTCGGTGCGTAGGGCAAGGCGCGTGCCGTCATATCGAGCAGGATCGGCTGCGCGACGTCGCCGCCGCGGCGCTTGACGATCTGCACGGCGAGCTTGCCGTCGCGCGGCGCGAGCGCGAGGCGCAACGGTGCGGCAATCGCGCTCGCGCGCTGGCCGGGGCGGCGCCACAGCACGCCCCACGTGCGGCCTTCGCGCGCGGCGACCGCGAGACGGCGCAGCACGCGCTCGTCGTGCGTGCCGAGCCAGGCGAACGCAGCGCCGCACTCGGGCGCACGCAGCGCCTGCTCGTACGCCCATAGCTGCTCGCGCGCATCGTTGCTGCGAACGACGAGCAGGCGCGCAAGATCGAGCCCCGCGGCGACGAGCGCGGGCGCGTAGGGGCGATGCGGCGGCTCGACCCAGACGATGTCGTGGCCGCCCGCCTGCACGCGCACGAGCGCCGGCAGCGTGAGCGCGATCTCACCGATGCCTTCGTGCGCGAGCGCGATCTCGGTGAGCGCTGCCTGCGGCCAGCCGCCGCCGGGCAGCAACGCGTCGAGCGGCGCAAAACCGGATGCGAGCGCAGCCGGTTCGGGCGCGCAATCGCCGCCGCGCCAGATCGCGGGATTTTCGAGCAGCGCGGCGAGCGGCGATGTGGACATGGCTCGTCGTCATTCCCGCGAAGGACTCGCGAGCGCGGCGGGCAAAGCCAAGGCGCGAAGCGTGCGTCGCCGCGCGAGTCGAGCCGGCCGACACGAGCACTCCATGCTGCGACGACCGGGCGAAGAGGCCGGGAATCCAGTGTCGTGAATTCCAAAGCCACTGGGTCCCCGCGTTCGCGGGGACGACAACCTTACGTGCATCATCACCCTCCGCCCGCGTCGGCCATCGCTTTGGCCGCGCGGCGCTCGAGCTCGTCCGGCGCCACATCCTCGACGTGCGTAGCGAGATACCAGTGGTAGCCGAACGGATCGTCGATGCCGCCGGTGCGATCGCCGTAGAACTGGTTCGCGATCGGCCGCGTCAGCGTGCCGCCGGCGGCGACCGCCTGCGCGACACGCGCATCGACGTCCTCGACGTAGACCATCAGCGAAATTGGCGAACCGCCGATCGTCTTCGCGCTGCGCGCGCCCATCGACGGATACTCGTCGGCGAGCATGATCGTCGAGTCGCCGATCGTGATCTCGGCGTGGCCGATCCTGCCGCCCGGCGCCGGCATCCGCAGCTTTTCGACGGCGCCGAATGCGTGCTTGTAGAACTCGAGCGCGCGCGCGGCATCATCGACAATGAGATAGGGCGTAACGGAGTGGTAGCCTTCCGGAATCGGTTTTACGGCCATGCGAGGCTCCTTCATCAGTTGGACAGTGCTTCACGACCAATGCTGCGCGAACACCGGCGCGACCTTCGGGTGCGTGTCGATGCGCGCGAGCGCTTCATGAAATGCCGGGCGTACTTGGCGCAGATGCGCGCGCGAGCCCGACCATCTCGACACGACGGATGCATACAGATCGAGCGAGCCGATTTCGCTGCCTGACAGAAACGGACGCGCGGGAAACAGATCGGCGAACATCTCCCAGTGCCGGTGCAGCCGCGCCCGCGAGCCGGCGCGGATGCGCTCCTTCGTCGCGTCGTCGGCGTCCTCGCAAAAGCGCTCGGGAAAATCGATGACGGTGATCGCCGAGTAGCAGTTCGCCGCGATGAACACGAGCCCCCGGATCGCCTGCGCGCGCGCCGGCGCATTGCGCGGCAGCAGTCCGCTCGACGGATGAGCATCGGCGAGATGAACGTGGATCGCGGCGCTCTCCGAAAGCGCGCTGCCGTCGGGCAGCACGAGCGTGGGAATCTGTCCGATCGGATTGATCTTCAGCAGCTCGTCGAATGCGTCGTTCGGCTCCCACGACGCGGTCTCGACGATGCGATAGGGCGCACCGACGATCTCGAGCGCCGCCTGCACCGATGCTGAGCCCGAGCCTTTCTTGCCATAGAGGATGTACATCGCGTTTCTCCGTTTTCGTGCGGACACCGATCGGGCGGCCAAAAAACTCCGGGCGGCACGCGGAGAGTGGCCCGCATGCCGCCCGGCAGCCCTCAGTCAGGATCGGATGGTTGCGCGGTTGCGCAGGAGGCGTCGCGCAGTTCGTGTTGGAGTGCTCGCGATGGCGAGCGTTCGCTTGCGCTCGGCGGTGCGGGTTCGGTTCGCACGTTTCACAGGCCTTTGCCTCCGCGGATCAGGCCGACGCCGATGCCCTCGATCGCGAACGGCGTGTGCCGCGGATCGACGGCGATCGGGTCGAATTCGGGGTTCTCGGGTATCAACGTGATTTGCGCACCGCGACGTTTCAACCGTTTGACCGTGACGTCGTCGCCAAGCCGCGCGACGACGATCTGGCCGGAGCGCGCATCGTCGCATTTGTGGACGGCGAGAAGGTCGCCGTCGAGGATACCGGCGTTCTTCATGCTGGTGCCGCGCACGCGCAGCAGATAGTCGGCACGCGGTGCAAACAGATCGGCGTCGATCCTGTAGTGCGCCTCGATGTGCTCGGCCGCGAGGATCGGGCTGCCCGCGGCCACCCGGCCGACCAGCGGCAGCGTTCCCTGCACCGGCACGCCGGGCATATCCTTCAGCCGTAAGCCGCGCGAAGCGCCCGGTATCATTTCGAGCGCGCCTTTTTTTGCAAGCGCGCGCAGATGGTCTTCAGCCGAGCTTGCGGTCGAAAAACCGAGCCCTGCGGCGATCTCGGCGCGGGTGGGCGGCATGCCGGTCGCTTCGAGATAGCCACGAATCCAGTCGAGGATCTGCTGCTGGCGGGGCGTGAGCGCGGCGGCCGGCTGCGGCGGACCCTGACGCAGGTGCAGGAATGGGCGGCGATCGGCGGGTGCTCGGGCGGCCATGGACGACCGAATGAATATACGGTACCGTCATTATAGACGGCAATGCCAGGACGTCAAGACCTGCGCCGCGCTCGATCGCCCAGAGCTACAGGCGCAATGGCAGTCGCGCTTTGACGCTCGAGGGCGCGGGACCTATAGTGCGCGCGTTTTCCGCCTCGATGAGTGCACGCCGGTGTCCGACCCTGCCTGATTTTCCCTATGTCTGGCGCGAGCACATACCCGACTCATCAAAGGTCTCGCCGACAGGCGGGCCAAACGGAGGGAGAGGATCATGAACAAGAGATTCTTCATCGCGTGGTTCGTCGTCTTCGTCGCATGGTTCATCGGCAGCTACGTCGTGCACGGCGTGCTGCTGCACGACGATTACGCCAAGCTGCCGAATCTGTTCCGCACGGAAAGCGACGCGCAGCAATTCTTCCCCTTGATGGTGCTCGCTCACATCATCATGTCGGGCGCGTTCGTCTGGATCTATTCCCGCGGCGTCGAAGCTGCGCCATGGCTGCCGCAAGGGATCCGCTTCGGGATCGCGGTCGTGCTGCTCACGACCGTGCCGACCTATCTGATCTATTACGTGGTGCAGCCGATGCCGGTTGCAACCGTGACGAAGCAGATCGTGTTCGACGGCATCCTGCTGGTGATACTCGGCGTGATCACGGCGTCGCTCTATCGACAGCGCGCAGCGTAATGCCGCATGAGAGCGTCGAGTAAAATGGTTCGTCGTTGCCACGACACGGCGTAGCGCCATGAGCCTGCAATCATTGCTGGGAATCGAGCTTCCGGTCATTCAGGCGCCGATGGCGGGCGTGCAGGGCAGCGCGCTCGCGATCGCCGTGTCGAACGCTGGCGGGCTCGGCTCGCTGCCGTGCGCGATGCTCGATGTCGATGCGATTCGAAACGAGCTCGCCGCGATCAGCGCGCAGACCGCGGCGCCGTTCAACGTCAACTTCTTCTGCCACACGCCGCCGACGCCGAGCGCCGAACGCGAGGCGGCTTGGCGCGCGGCGCTCGCGCCGTATTACCGCGAGCTCGAGCTCGACATCGACGCGATACCCGCGGGACCCGGGCGTTCGCCGTTCAGTGCCGAAGCGGCCGACGTGCTCGCGCAGTTCAAGCCGCCGGTCGTGAGCTTCCATTTCGGCTTGCCTTCCGACGATCTGCTCGCGCGGGTGCGAAGCCGGGGCGCGAAGATCCTCTCGTCGGCGACCACCGTCGACGAAGCGCGCTGGCTCGAGCGTCGCGGCGTCGATGCGATCATTGCCCAAGGGCTCGAGGCGGGCGGTCATCGCGGCATCTTCCTGTCAGATGACCTCACTACACAGGTCGGCACGCTTGCGCTGGTGCCGCAGATCGTGAAAGCCGTGAGCGTTCCGGTCATCGCCGCCGGCGGAATCGCCGACGCGAAAGGGGTTGCGGCCGCGATGGCGCTCGGCGCTGCGGGCGCGCAGGTCGGAACGGCGTACCTGCTCTGTCCCGAAGCGACGACGACCGCCGTGCATCGCGCCGCGCTCAAGAGCGAGGCCGCGCGTCACACGGCGCTGACGAATCTCTTCACCGGACGACCGGCGCGCGGCATCGTGAACCGCCTGATGAGGGAGCTCGGTCCGATCAGCGCGGCCGCGCCCGAATTTCCGCTCGCGACGTCGGCGATCGCGCCGCTGCGAGCATCGGCGGAAAGCCGCGGCAGTGGCGACTTCTCGCCGCTGTGGTCGGGCCAGAACGCGAGCGGATGCGGCGAAATGCCCGCCGCACAGATTACGCGCGCGCTTGCCGCTGCGCTCGTCCGTTGAAAGTGCACGCGCGCCTTTCCATCAGCGGGTTTCGAATTGCGTGGATCGTCGTTGCGCTCCTGTGTGTCGCGCCCGCGCGCGCGGAGCGCGACGCGTTCGACCTGCACACCGAGTCCGTACAGCTCAGCGGGCGCGACGTCGAGGTCGATGTCTACCGGCCAGCGACCGGTGCGAGCGACGGAATCGCGATCCTCGCGCATGGATTCACACGCGCTCGCGCTCGCCATCGCGATCTCGGTCGCGCGCTTGCGGCCGCCGGCGTTATCGCGGTCGTTCCCGATCTGCCGAACGTCATGGACCACTGGGGCAACGGCGATGCGATCGTCAACCTCGCTCACACGCTCGAGCAGGGCGCGCTCGGACTTGCGCCGTTCGAGCGATCGCGCATCGTGCTCGTCGGAACGTCGGCCGGCGGCCTCGCGTCGGTGCTCGCCGCGGCGAAATTGCCCGGCATCGCAGGCTGGGTGGGCCTCGATCCGGTCGATCGGACCGGCAGCGGCATTCGAGCGGCAGCGCAGCTGTCGTCGCCCGCGGTGGTGCTGCTTGCCGAACCGTCGGGCTGCAACCTGTTCGGCAGCGGCCGCTCGATCGCGCATGCGGCGCCGCGACTGCTGCGAGCCGAGATGATTCGCGGCGCATCGCATTGCGATTTCGAAAGCCCGACGACGAAGCTCTGCCGTGTGATGTGCGGCGAGTCGTCGTCGAATATGCAGGCGCTCGCACGCGACGAAACGGTGAGCGCCGTCGTCGAAATCCTGCACGCGGGCGGAACGACGCACACGAGCGGCGCGACAGAGGCTGCGCAATGAGCGATGCGTGCGGGCAGGTGGTGCTTGAGTCTGCTGGCAGGATTTACAACGCGACGGCCGCGTTCGGCGGCCCGACGGAACCCTGACCTGCGGCCGGCATCACAAAAGGGTCGACATCGATCGAACGTGGCCGCGGCATGCCCAACGACACCCAACCTGTATCGAAGCACGCGGCGCGGCCGGTCGCCGCGCTGACCGTCATTGCCTTGGCGTTGTTCGCCGCGCCGGCGCAACCGGCGCTCGCGCAGCAGCGTTCGCTGTTCGAGATTCCGGTGCCAGGCGCGGAGCGCGACCCGCAGCCTGTCGCTCGCGAGGCAAGTCGAACATCCGATACTTCGGCGACCATCGAGGCGAACAAGAGCTATCTGATTCCCGCGCTCGACATCTTCGCCTTCGAGTTCCTGCTCAATCGCCACAACCATTACATCTACTCGGGCCACGATTACGACGTCACCGCATCGACCATTCGCCACAATCTGCACACGAAGTGGGTCGTCGACAACGATCCGTTCTCGGTCAACCAGTTCCTGCATCCGTATCAAGGATCGATCTACCACGGCTTCGCGCGCTCCGCCGGCCTCAACTACTGGGAGTCGCTCGGCTACACGTTCGCCGGCAGCTTGCTGTGGGAGATCGCGGGCGAAACCACGCCGCCGTCGAAGAATGACCAGATCGCAAGCGGCATCGCCGGAACGTTCCTCGGCGAAGCGATGTTCCGGTTGGCGAGCCTCGTGCTCGAGAACGACGAGCTGCCGCCGTTCTGGCGAGAGGTCGCCGCGGCTGCGATCTCGCCGTCGACGGGCTTCAACCGTCTTGCGTTCGGCCGTCGTTTCGACGCGGTCTTCCCGAGTCACGATCCGTCCCGCTACAGCCGCTTCGCGGTCGGCGTGAGTGGAACCACGCAGAACGACCCCGGCACGTCGACGAAGGTGCACCGAAACGAAGGCATCGTCGAGTACTCGATGGACTACGGGCTGCCCGGCAAGCCCGGCTACACGTACACACGTCCATTCGACTATTTCACCGTGCAGACGACGCTGTCGACGGCCAACGGCTTCGAGAACATCCTGACGCGCGGCGCGCTGTGGGCGAGAGACTACGAGCTCGGCCCGAGCTATCGCGGCATCTGGGGCCTGTACGGCAGCTACGACTACATCGCGCCGCAGCTCTTTCGCATCTCCAGCACGGCGCTTTCGGTCGGCACGACGGCACAATGGTGGGTGTCCGATGCGATCGCGATCCAGGGCACAGGCTTGTTCGGCACCGGGTACGCCGGCGTCGGCACGCTGCACGGCACCGCCGAGAACGACTACCACTACGGCCTCGCGCCGCAGGCGCTCGCCGCACTGCGATTCATCTTCGACGGTCGCGCCTCGGTCGACGTCACCGCGCGCGAATATTTCGTCAGTCGTGTCGGCGGCGCGGCGACCGGCGGCAAGGACAACATCGTTCGCACCGATGCAGCACTCACCATCCCGGTCCGCGGCCAACATGCGGTCTCGGTGCGCTATCAGCTGTCGCGCCGCGATGCGTCGACGACCGGCCTCGGCGACATCACACAGACGCGTGGAACGATCGGAATCTTCTACACGTGGCTTGGCCACGACCAGTTCGGCGCGGTCGACTGGCGCAAGTAACGATCGAACCTCTCGACAGCGCGAGCGCCATTGTGTAGCGTCCGGCCGACGGGGCTCGCACCCCGACGGAGGACGTCGATGAACGCGCAAGCCTCGCGCGCCGAGCGGTTTCGCGATCTTCATACGCGGCCGCACCTTTTCGTGGTTCCCAATCCGTGGGATGCCGGCTCGGCCAGAATCCTCGCAACGCTCGGATTCGAAGCGCTCGCGACGACGAGCGCCGGTTTCGCGTTCTCGCTCGGCCGGCCGGATGCGCAGCGAGCGCTCGGGCGCGACGACGTGCTTGCAAACGCTCGCGACATTGCCGCGGCGACCGAGTTGCCGGTTTCGGCCGATCTCGAGAACGGCTTCGGCGATGATCCCGACGACTGCGCCGAAACGATCCGGCGCGCGGCGCAAGCGGGTGTCGTCGGCGGATCGATCGAGGACGCGACGGGCCGCAGCGGCGATCCGATCTATCCGTTCGCGCAATCGGTCGAGCGTGTCGCGGCCGCAGTCGCCGCCGCGCGCGGCATCGGCTTTCCCTTCACGCTGACGGCGCGCGCCGAAAACTTTCTCTTCGGCCGCCCCGATTTGGACGACACGATCCGCCGGCTCGTCGCGTATGCCGATGCCGGCGCGGATGTTCTGTATGCGCCGGGACTCGCCACGCGCGAGGCGATCGCCGCGGTGGTCGACGCGGTCGCGCCGCGGCCGGTGAACGTGGTCATGGGGCTTTCCGGCGCGAAGCTGACACTCGATGAGCTCGACGAGCTCGGCGTCAAGCGCGTAAGTCTCGGCTCGTCGCTCGCGCGCGCCGCGCTCGGCGAAATGATTCGCGCCGCCAACGAAGTGCGCGAGCACGGGACGTTCGGATTCGCGGCGCGCGCCGCACCCTACGCGCAGCTCAACACGCTGTTCGACACTTTCCCTCCCGGCAGCGCACATGCAAAGCGATGAACGTGCGATCCGCGATCTCGTCGCGACGTGGATGGACGCGTCGGCGCGCGGCGATCTCGCGGCAATACTGCCGTTGATGGCGGACGACGTCGTGTTTCTCGTCTACGGCCATCCGCCGATGCGCGGGCGCGACGCGTTCGCGGCCGCTTTCCGATCGGCCGGGCAGCAGCAGAAGATCGACGGGACCAGCGACATCCAGGAAATCGCGATCGCGGGCGACTTCGCGTATTGCGTGAGCCGGCTGTCGGTGGCGATCACGCCGCCGTCCGGCTCGGCGAACCATCGCAGCGGCTACGTGCTGACGGTGTTGCGCAAGCAGGCGGGCGGCAATTGGGTGATCGCACGCGACGCGAATCTGCTCGCGCCCGAATCGCGGAGCGGACCATGAGCGATACGGGCGACGCGTCGACGACGTTGCGCGTGCATACCGGCGGCTGCCACTGCGGCCGCGTGCGCTTCGAAGTGCGCGCTCCGGCGCGGCTGTCGGTGAGCGAATGCAACTGCTCGATGTGCTCGAAATCGGGCTATCTGCACCTGATCGTGCCGCGCTCGCGATTCACGCTCGTTCAGGGCGCGCCATTCCTGACGACGTACTCGTTCAACACGCACACCGCGCGGCATCTGTTCTGCTCGGTGTGCGGCGTCAAGTCGTTCTACGTGCCGCGCTCGCATCCGGATGGCTACAGCGTCAACGCGCGCTGCCTCGACGAGGGAACGGTCGAGGCGATCGAGATCGAGCCGTTCAACGGCCGCGAATGGGAACAGCAATATCCGGAAGGTCGCGGCAAGCTGCCCGATGAATAGCGGCAAACCTGCAGGGGAGAACGTGATGGACGAGTTGCTCGCGTCGGCTGCACAGCGCGCAGCCGCGTATCTCGACGGATTGCGCACGCGACGCGTCGCGCCGGACGAGCGCGCCGTCGCCGCGCTTTCGCGCCTGGACATTCCGCTTCCATACGAGCCGACGAGCGGCCAAGACGTGCTGGCCGAGCTCGACGACGTCGCATCGGCCGCGACGATGGCGATGGCGGGCCCGCGCTTCTTCGGTTTCGTCATCGGCGGAACGCTGCCCGCGGCGCTCGCCGCGCATTGGCTCGCCACTGCCTGGGATCAGAACAGCGCGCTGTACAACGTGACGCCCGCGGCCGCCGAGCTCGAGCGGATCGCGCTCGGATGGCTGCTCGACGTGCTCGGCTTGCCGGCGTCGACGGCGGGCGCGTTCGTCACCGGCACCACCGTCGCGCACATCACGGCGCTCGCGGCGGCGCGCCACGCGGTGCTCGCGAAAGCCGGCTGGAACGTCGAAGCCGACGGACTGTTCGGCGCGCCGGCGATCGACGTGGTCGTCGGCGCCGAGTCGCATCCGACGCTTTACAAGGCGCTCGGCGTGATCGGTCTCGGCCGTAATCGCGTCATCAAGGTGCCGGTCGACGCTCAAGGCCGCATCCGCGCCGACGCGCTGCCGGCCATCACGCGGCCGACGATCGTGTGCGTGCAGGCAGGCAACGTCAATACCGGAGCATTCGATCCGATCGACGAGATCTGCCGGCACGCGCATCGCAGCGGCGCGTGGGTGCACGTCGACGGCGCGTTCGGGTTGTGGGCGCGCGTCGCACCGTCGCGCGCAGCTCTCGCGGCAGGGATCGAGCACGCCGATTCATGGGCGACCGACGCGCACAAGTGGCTCAACGTTCCCTACGACGGCGGTGTCGCGCTCGTGCGCGACGCCGATGCGCTGCGCGCGGCGATGGCGATCAGCGCCGAGTACCTGCCGACCGCGAGCGAGCATCGCAATCCGTCGGATTACACGCCGGAGCTCTCGCGCCGCGCACGCGGCGTCGATGTCTGGGCGGCGCTGCGCTCGCTCGGCCGTAGCGGACTCGCCGATCTCGTCGAGCGCAACTGCCGCCAGGCGCGCCGCTTCGCCGACGGTCTCGCCTCGAGCGGTTACCGGATCCTGAACGACGTCGTGCTGAACCAGGTGCTCGTTTCGTTCGGCGACGCCGACACGACCGGCCGCCTGATCGCGGCGATCCAGGCCGAGGGCACGTGCTGGTGCGGCAGCACCGTCTGGCAAGGGCAGACCGCGATGCGCATCAGTGTCATTTCGTGGGCGACGACTGACGACGACATCGATCGCAGCATCGACGCGATCCGGCGCGTGGCGGGACGCGCACGAGCCGTGCGATGAGCTGATGCGAAGGCGAGCGCCCGCATGGATTGCCGTCGGCGTCGTCGTCGGCTTCGCCGGCTTCGTGTACACGAGCTATCGACACGACATCGGCAACGCGCGCGAGCGCGTCTCGCGCGCAAGCCTGATCGCCCATACGCCGTGCGGGCCGATCGAGTACGCGGTCGCCGGACAGGGTCTGCCGTTGCTGGTCGTTCACGGCGCCGGCGGCGGATTCGATCAGGGTGTCGATTTCGCCGCGCCCCTCACGCGACGCGGCCTGCGCGTGATCGCGATGTCGCGGTTCGGCTACCTGCGCACGCCGTTGCCCGCCGATGCGTCGGCGGCGGCGCAGGCGGACGCGCACGCGTGCCTGCTCGATGCGCTGGCGATTCCGAGCACGGCGGTGGTTGGCGCGTCGGCCGGTGCGCCTTCGGCGATGCAGCTCGCGCTGCGTCACCCTGCGCGCGTGTCGGCGCTGGTGCTCCTGGTGCCGGCGCTTTACGTGCCGCGGCCAGCGAACGCACCGCCACTTACTGCGCCCCCTGCAACACAATTTCTGTTCGACACCGTGCTTCGTTCCGACTTTCTCTTCTGGGCCGCCATCAGGCTCGCACCGGGATTGGTGATCCGGGCGATTCTTGCGACATCGCCTGCGGTCGTCGATGCGGCAGGCCCGGATGAACGGATACGCGTTGACGCCATACTCGATCGCATTCTGCCGGTGTCGCCGCGACGGCAGGGGCTCATCAACGATGCAGCCGTCACGTCGACGTTGCCGCGCTACGATCTCGAACGCATTGCCGCGCGTACGCTTGCGATCAGCGTCGCGGACGATCTGTTCGGCACCGCTGATGTGGCCCGTTACAGCGCCGAGCATATCCCGAATGCGCGGCTCGTTTTGTATCCGAGCGGCGGTCATGTCTGGGTCGGGCATCAGAGCGAGCTGATAAACGAAGTGGCTGCATTCGTGCGGGCGCCGTGAGCTCTACAATGGGCATCCGTTGTCGCATTTCGCGAGGCGAGCATGATGAGTCAGACCGTTGAACGCCCGAGCGTGCGTGTTGCCGTCGTGCAGGCGGGGTCGGTGCCGTTCGACAGCGACGCCTGCGTCGACAAGGCGGTCCGGCTCATCGCCGACGCGGCGGCGACCGGCGCGAAGCTCGTGCTGTTTCCCGAGGCATTCATCACCGGCTACCCGAAAGGGCTCAATTACGGGCTCGTCGTCGGGGCGCGCGATCCCGCCGGCCGGGAAGAATTCCGTCTCTATCTCGACGCGGCGATCGACGTTCCGGGCGCGCAAACGCAGCGACTCGGTGAAGCCGCGGCTACGCACGGCGTCTACGTCGTCATGGGCGCGATCGAGCGCGAACGCGGCACTTGCTACTGCACCGTGCTGTTCTTCGCGCCCGACGGCCGCCTCGCCGGCAAGCATCGCAAGCTGATGCCGACCGCGCTCGAGCGGATGATCTGGGGCTTCGGCGACGGCTCGACGCTCACCGTGGTCGACAGCCCGTACGGCCGCATCGGTTCGGTCATCTGCTGGGAAAACTACATGCCGATGCTGCGGATGGCGATGTACGCGAAGAACGTCGCGCTGTATTGCGCGCCGACTGCCGACGACCGCGAAACATGGCTGCCGACGGTACGCCACATTGCGCTCGAAGGCCGCTGCTTCGTGCTGAGCGCCTGTCAATTCCTGCGCAAGCGCGATTTTCCGCCCAACGTGCGCGTATCGCTGGGCGACACCCCTGACGCCGTGCTGATGCGCGGCGGCAGCGCGATCGTGAGCCCGCTCGGCAAGGTGCTGGCGGGACCGCATTTCGAAGGCGAGACGATCCTCACCGCGGATCTCGACCTCGACGACATCGGCCGCGGCAAGTTCGACTTCGACGTGGCCGGCCACTACAGCCGGCCGGACGTGTTCCAGCTTCTCGTCAACGAAGCGGCTGCGTCGGCGGTCGTGACACGGACCGAACGCTGACACGCATCGTGGAAAAACTGGTCGGCATCGGAGACTTCTTCTTCCGCGCGGAGGATCCGGTGGCATTGGGCGCCTGGTATCACGATCATCTCGGCATCGATCTCGTGCCGGGCGATCACGATCATCCACCGTGGCGCCAGCAGGCCGGGCCGACGTTGTTCGCGCCGTTCGCGCGCGACACCGACTATTTCGGCGATTCGCGAAAGGAATGGATGATCAACTTCCGCGTTCGATCTCGACGCGATCGTCGCGCAGCTCCGCGCGGCGGGCGTTGCGGTCGCCGTCGACGCCGAGCAGTATCCGAACGGGCGCTTCGCTCGCCTCGCGGATCCGGAAGCCAATCCCATCGAGTTGTGGCAGCCCGAAGGCGGCGACGCAGGTCGAGCCTGACATCGCGATCCAACGCGCGATTGAGAGCGACCCGCCTTCCGCGGTAGGCTTATGGGTCGCGCTCCAACGCGCGACCCGAACCCGCTGTGCGAAAGCCGGCGGACCCTAACAGACCTGGAGAGCCAGATGACCGCGTTCAATGTCGTGCGCTTTCGCGTCAAACCCGGGCGCGAGGAGGATTTCCTCGAATTCCACCGCAGCGCATCGGCAGATTTTTCCGGCTATCGCGGCGGCGTCATCATCAAGACCGGCGACCGCGCGTACTGCTTCATCGCCGGCTGGAACGATTTCGACAGCATCGTCGCCGCGCGTCCGCAGATGATCGGCATGCTCGATCAGATGCGCGACATGCTGGAGGACCTCGGCGGCGGCCTTGGCGTGACCGATCCCGTCTCCGGCGAAACGGTCGTCGAAATGCCCGCGAAAATGGCACGCAAGCGGTCGCGAAGCGCGCCGAGGAAGCGCGCGGCGGCCGAGGAAGCGCCCGAGCAGGAAGAGGTATGACGTCGGCCGCGCCGCCCGTGCGACGGCGGCGGGGATGAGCGAGCGCGCGGCCGAGCGCGCTGCCGATCTGCTTCGCTGCCACCGCGTCGCGGCGCTCGGCACGTTGCGCGACGGCGCGCCGAGCGTCACGATGACGCCCTACGCGTTGCTGAGCGACCCGCTCGCGCTGATCGTGCTCGTGAGCGGGCTTGCGTCGCACACGAGCGACATGCGCGCCGATGGCCGCGTCGGCGTTCTCGTCTCGGAACCGGAAACGGACGGCTTGTCGGTGCACACGCTTGCGCGCGTGTCGATCCGGGGCAACGCGCGGCCGCTGTTTCGCGACGATCCTTTGCACGACGCCGCGCGCGCCGTCTACGCAGCGCGCTTCCCCGACATGACGGAGCTTTTTGCGCTCGGCGATTTCGCGCTGTTCGCGATCGAACCCGCGACGGTGCGCATCGTGTCAGGATTCGCGCAGGCGGCGTCGATCACGCCAGGCTCGCTTGCGAGCGCGATCGGCGGCACTGTGGAATGACGCGCGCTGCCGCTCGCTGCGGCTGGGTCGCCCTCGCGGGCGCCGTGCTCGTCAGCGCCTGCGGCGCGAGCTCGCAGAACGCCGCGCAGGTGAACGGCGACGCCGCGCGCGGACGGGTGCTGCTCGCCCAATACGGCTGTGGCCGTTGCCACCGCATTCCCGGCGTAGCCTCCGCCAACGGCAACGTGGGGCCGCCGCTCGACGGCGTCGGCCGGCGCGTCTACCTTGCGGGCGTGCTGCCGAACTCCCCCGAGCACATGGTGCGCTGGATACGTTCGCCGCAGTCGTTCAAGCCGACGACGCCGATGCCCGATCTGAACGTCACGGAAGAGCACGCGACCGACATGGTGGCGCACCTGTTCCGCCTGCGCTGAGGAGCCGACGATGCGCACTGCGATCAAGCTCGCGGCGGGGGTGCTCGCCGCGCTCGCGGCGGGCGCCGCGTTCTTCCTATCAGGCATGTACAACATCGCCGCGACCGAGCAGCACACTGCGCCCGTTTATTACTTGCTGGAGGCGGGGATGCGCCAATCGGTGCGCGCGTACGCGAGCGGCATCGTTGCTCCTGCGCTCGACGATCCGCCGCGTGCCGTGCGCGGACGCGCGCTCTACGACGAGCATTGCGTGCGCTGCCACGGTGCACCGGGCGTGGCACCGGAACCTTTTGCGCTGGGAATGACGCCGACGCCCGGCAACCTCGCGTTCACGGCGCGGGAGTGGCCGCCGGAGCAGTTGTTCTGGACGATCAAGCACGGGATCAAGATGACGGGCATGCCGGCCTGGCAATTCCGGCTCGACGATGACGACCTGTGGTCGATCGTCGCCCATCTGCGGGTGCTGGCCCGCCAATCGCCGCGCGAGTACCGCGCCGGCGTGCAGCAGGGCGCAACGCCGGCCTTGAGCACGGCGACGAACGCGCCGGCGCCGCAACGCGATGTTCGGCGTGGCATCGTCGCGCTGCGCCAATACGGATGCGCGACGTGTCATCGGATTCCCGGCGTCGTCGGCGCCGATGCGCCAGTCGCGCCACCGCTCGCCGACATGGCAACGCGCACGTTCATCGCGGGCGTCGTCGCGAACGATCGCGCGGACCTGATTCGATGGCTGCGCTCGCCGCAGTCGCTCAACGCCGACAGCGCGATGCCCGATCTTGGCGTGACCGAGCGCGACGCGGCCGACATGGTCGCTTACCTGTACTCGCTCAAATAGCGGCGAACCTGCTCAGGGCATCAGCACGTACGTTCCCGGCGCTGATTCGAGCGGCGCATAGCCTTTCTGCGGCGCGCCCACCGGCGGCGGCGCGACGCGCGCCCCCGAACGTGCAGCGAGCCATCGTTGCCATTCGGACCACCACGAGCCTTGCTTGTGCGGCGCCTGCGCGGCATAGGCGTCGGCGTCGACGTACGTCCGCTCGACGGGCCGCGTCATCACCTGGTAGCTGCGGCCGGCGTGGCCTGGCTCGCTGACGATGCCCGCGTTGTGCCCGCCCGTGGTGAGCGCGAACGTGATCTCGGTGCCGGTCAGCAGGTGGATCTTGTAGACGGAGCGCCAGGGCGCAACGTGGTCGGTGACGGTGGCGACGCAGAACATCGGCACGCGGATGTTCGATACCGCGACCGGGCGGCCGCCGACGCGATAGCGCCCTTCGGCGAGGTCGTTGTCGAGGAAGAGCCGGCGCAGGTACTGCGAATGCATCTTGTACGGCATCCGCGTCGTGTCGGCGTTCCACGCCATCATGTCGTTCATCGGCGCGCGCTCGCCGAGGATGTACTCGCGCACCATTCGCGACCACACGAGATCGTTCGAGCGGATCAGCTGGAACGCGCCCGCCATCTGGTCGGCGGAAAGATAGCCGCGATCGAACATGATGTCCTCGAGGAACATCATCTGCGAGTCCTCGATGAAGAGCGCGAGCTCGCCGGGCTCGGTGAAGTCGACCTGCGCAGCGAGCAGCGACACGGTTGCGAGCCGCTCGTCGCTGTCGCGCGCGAGCGCCGCGGCAGCCATGGCGAGCAGCGTGCCGCCGAGGCAGTAGCCGACCGCATGCACCTTGCGGCCGGGTACGATGGCGCCGACGGCATCGAGCGCGTCCATCACGCCCATCCGCAGATAGTCGCCCATGCCGCGGTCGCGATCGGCGGCGTCGGGGTTCTTCCACGAGATGCAGAACACGGTATGGCCCTGGTCGACGAGATACCTGATCAGCGAGTTCGACGCCGACAGGTCGAGGATGTAGTACTTCATGATCCACGCCGGCACGATCAGCAGCGGCTCGGCGAAAACGGTCGACGTCGTCGGCGAGTACTGAATCAGCTCCATCAGGCGATTGCGGAACACGACGGTGCCGGGCGTCGCGGCGACCGTTTCGCCCGGCCGGAAATTCTCCGCGCCCGCCGGCGGGCGCCCGGCCTGCTTGCGCTCGAAATCGTCGATCCAGTTCATGGCGCCGAAGACGAGGTTGAGCCCGCCCGTTTCGATCGTCTTGCGCAGCACTTCGGGATTGGTGAGCGGGAAGTTCGACGGCGCGACGATGTCGAGCAGCTGCCGCGCCATGAACTCGACGATGTCCTCGTGGTGCTTCGACATGCCGCGAATCTCGGATGTCGCGTTGTGCCACCACTGTTGCGTGAGCAGGAACGATTGCGCGTACACGTTAAACGGGAGGAGCCGCCAGTCGGCGTGGCGGAAGCGCCGGTCCTGCGCGAGCGGCTCGATGCACCACGGCGCTTCCTTCTGCAGGCTGCGCGGCGCGTACACGGCGAGCCGGTAGAGCTTGCGCCACGCCTTGCGCACGAGCTCCGCCTGGCGCGCCGGCGACAGCGCGAGGTGCGATACCCAGTCGACGTACGCGAGCAGCAGCGCGGCCGGCGACACGGCGCCGGTATAGCGACCCATCACACTGTGCAGCCAGCGGTCGAAGCCTTCGGTATGCACAGGCGGCGGCGGAATCGCAGCCGCGGGCGGCTCGGTACTGCGCGCCTTGAGCGGCAGCGCGACGACGTTGCCCAGCACGGGAGAGGGCGAAGCGGTGTCCGGTAGTGGGCGGCTCATCAGATGCTCCGGCGGGCGACGCGGCACGACCGCGGCGATCCTGCCGCCTCCGTCAACCGCATCGTAGGCGCGCCGCGACGCCGGCGCGTTGACCTTCCTCAACGATGCAACCAACGCGGGCGCGCGGCCGTTCCGCGCGTGCGGCGTTGCGTCGCCTAGGCTTTGCCTCGCACGCGCATCCCGCGCGCGACGACCGCCTCGAGCGCGAGCTCGGCGTGATCGCAGACGACGATCGTGAGCGGCGTCTGCTGCACCACGTCGAGCCGCTGCGCGGGCGCGAGCCCGTACGCGAGCAACCGATCGCGCAGCATCGAGTCGACCGTCGGATCGAAGCCGACGAACTCGACGTTTTCGCCGGGCGCGACGTCGGCGAGGCGTCGATCGATCATGCCAGCGCGCGAAGAACCCAATTCGCCGCGCCGCCGACTGCAAACGCCGTCGGCATGATCAGCGCGAGCATCAGCGCCGCCGTGCGCAAGCCTTGCTCCTTCACGATGATCATCACGCTCGCGATGCAAGGCACGAACAGCGTGATCGTCACCATGCCGACGACCATCTGCACCGGCGTGAGCGCGTTGCCCATCGCGAACAGCCCCGTCGCGCCGAAGTCGCGGCGCAGGAAGCCCATGACGAACGCGGCGGAGGCTTCCTTCGGCAAGCCGAGCCATCCGGTGACCAGCGGCTCGCCACGCGCGATGATCCAGGGCAGCGCGCCGATCCTGTCGAGCGCGAACATCAGGAACGTGCCGAACAGGAAGAGCGGAATCACTTCGACAAGATACCAGCGCAGCCGTCCCACGGTCTTCTTCAGCACGTTTGCGGCGACGGGCAGCCGCATCGGCGGCATCTCCGTCACCAGCGGAATGCGCCGGCCCGGGATGAGCTTCGCCGCGAGCCAACCGGCGCCGAGCATCGTGATGACGAGCGTTGCGACCCACGCGAGCGTGCCGCCGAAGCCGACGGCGCCGAGCATGCCCATGACGACGCCGAGCTGCGCCGAGCACGGAATGGCGAGCGCCATCAGGAACGTCGCGATCAATCGTTCGCGCCGCGTGTGCAGGATCCGCGTGGTGAGCGTGGCCATCGTCACGCAGCCAAGGCCCAGCACCATCGGCAGCACCGCGCGGCCATTCAAGCCGATCACGGCGAACGCGCGGTTCGCGAGCACAGAGAGCCGCGAGAAGTAACCGGAGTCCTCGAGCAGGCCGAACGCGATGAAGAATGTCGTGACGATCGGCAGGATCAGCGCGATCGCGTAGGTCATCCCCATCGTCCACAGGCCGTATGGACCGACGAGGAGATCGGCGAGCCAGGGCCACGGCGCGTACGCCGTGACGAATGCCGTCACCGCGGGATTGAGCACGCCGCCGAACAGACCTTCCTCGGTCCATTTGACGAGCGTGCCGGCGCCGAACACGCCGACGAACGCATAGACCGCGTACAGCACGGCCATAAGGATCGGCACGCTCCAGACGCGGTGGACGACGAGCCGGCCGATCTTCGTGGCGAGCGGCATCGGTGGCTTCGCGCCCGAGCGCATCACCGTTGCGGTGATCGCATCGGCGGCCGCGGATCGCGCGGCGGCGAGCGCGCCGGGCAGCCCCGCTGCATGATCGGCAGCCGCGCGTTCACGCAGCTCGATCAGCAGCCTGAGATCCGCGCCGAGCTGTGCGGCGAGCCACTGCTCGACTTCGTGATCGTCGCCGAGGAAGAGCACGGCGAGCGCGCGGCTTGCGATCGGCGGGTGTGCGATGCGCGCGTCGATGAGCCGCGCCGCTTCCGCGATCGCGCGCTCGAGCGGCGGCGGATACGTGAACGCGGGCTGCGCGACGCGCGGCGCACGCAGCGCATGGACGAGTGCGTCGATGCCTTCGCCGGCGGTCGCCACGGTCATGACGACGTCGATGCTGAGCGCGCGGGCAAGCGCCGCGGCGTCGATGGCAACGCCGCGCGCCGTCGACTCGTCGTGCATGTTGAGCGCGAGCACGAGCGGAAGGCCGGTGTCGGCGAGCGTCAGCGTGAGCGCGAGCGTTCGCCGCAGGTGCTTCGCGTCGCCGATCTGCACCAGCGCACGCAGGTCCTCGTGCAGCAGCGCGCGTACCGTCGCGCGCTCGTCGTCGCTTCGCGCCGGCAGCGTCAGCACGCCCGGCGTGTCGAGCACGTCGGTGTCGCGCGCGAAACGAGCGGTCGCGCGGGCGACCTCGACGGTCGTGCCGGGGTAGTTCGAGACGTTGACGTAGGTGCCGGTCAGCCGGTGGAAGATCACCGACTTGCCGACGTTGGGGTGGCCGATCAGGGCGTGCGTGCGCGCGGTTGTGCGGTCGGTGCGCGCATCGAGCGCAAGCGGCGCACGGGTGGTCGAAGGTGAGCAGTGCATCTGCCGGCAGGCCGAGTCGTCAATGAGAATGATTCTAATTGACGATTCGACTGCCGGAGCGGCAGTGCCGGCGTTTATCGCGCGCGGTTGATCTCGATCAAGACGGCTGCGGCTGCGACATAACGCCGCACACGCGATGAAATGCGCTTCAATATCCGCGTCCCCAGTATTCGCAGAACCGTTGCACGTTGCCGAACAGATACGCGTCGTACGTCATCCAGCCTTCGTATTTCGGCAGCTTGACCGCGCGCATCGCGTCGTCGTTCAGGCACTTGCGCTCGTCGGCGAGCTGCTTCGCGACGTTCGAGACGTCCGTCATGTACTCCTTCAGCGCGCGAACGTCGTCCTTGGTACCGAGCCGTCCGCCCGGGCCGGGATGGCCGGGAATCAATCGATCCCACGCACGCCGCCGAGCTCGAGCGTGCGACGATCGTCCACGACCTCGTCGGGCAGCACCACGTTCGACTGCTTCAGCTCGGCGAGCTTCGCCTTCGCGTTGCGATGCGCGATGAACGTGGCGCCGGCGTCCTTGAAAGGCTTGCCGCCTGTAATGTGGTCGTAATGATGATGACTGTAGACGACGTATTTGATGGGCGCGGAGGTGATCTTGCGAATTTCGTCGAGATAGATCTGCGAAGCCTGTGGATTGGCGTAGCTGATCGGGTCCGTCGCGATCACGCCGTCCGGCGTCACGACGAACATCGATTGGTAGCCGCCGTGGCGAAAGTAATAGACGTTTTCGGTGAGCTTCGTCGTCGCGTAGGTCGGCGGCGCGGCGGGGGCGGCCGGCGCAGTCTGCGCAAGCGAAGCCGCGCAAACCGATGTCAACAGCACAAACGCGCAGCAGGTGACGGCGGGGTGGCGCATGGTGCCTCCTCGTTGTTGTCGAAGACCACGTACGATGCGGCGACGCGCGAGCGAGCTCAATGTGCGCGCACGCGGCGCCGGCGCAGCGCGAACACATAAGCGGCGACGTTGATTCCGACCAGCGCGACGCCCAGCCAGACTTGCGTGTCGCGGGTGAGGCCGGCCGGATAGAGCAGCGGCATCAGGTAGCGGTCGATGAATCCGCCTTCGTAGGTCGGCAGGCCGCCGCCTTCACGCAACCAGTTTTCGAGCGGCGTGAGCGGGCAGATCGTTCCGCTGAGCTCGACGTAGGCGCCCCACGCTGCAGCAGGGAGGTGCACCCACGCGGCGCGCGGCCAGCGCAGCACGAGCAGCCCGCCCAGCGCGGCGAAGACCACGAACGCGAAATGCAGCACGACGACGAGATCGGCGGCGACGCTTGCCAGGATGCGGCTCCGGAACGACATGTCAACGCGCAGCATGCGGCAATCGGCTGCTACGATGCAACCTTGGCGTGACACCGGCTCTCCGTGATGGCGGCAACGATGCAGGCGATGGTGTGCGAAGCCGCGAATCGTCCGCTCGCGCTGCGTACCGTGCCGCGTCCTTCTCCCGGGCCGGGGGAGGTGCTCATTGCCGTGCGCGCATGTGGCGTCTGCCGCACCGATCTCCATCTCGTCGACGGTGAGCTGCCCGATCCCAAGCGGCCGGTGATTCCGGGCCACGAGATCGTCGGCACGGTCGCGGCGCTGGGTCCTGGCGTGACCGGATTGCGCGTCGGCGCCCGCGTCGGCGTGCCGTGGCTCGGCTGGACCTGCGGCCATTGCGCATATTGCACGAGCGGCCGCGAGAACCTGTGCGGTGAGGCGCGCTTCACCGGCTATCAGCGCGACGGCGGATATGCCGAATTCGCCGTGGCCGACGCCCGCTACGCGTTCGCGCTGCCGGATGCCTACGACGACGCGCACGCCGCGCCACTGCTGTGCGCCGGACTGATCGGCTATCGCGCGTACGCGCTCTGCGGCGCCGCGAAGACGATCGGACTCTACGGTTTCGGCGCCGCGGCGCACCTGATCGCCCAGGTTGCGCTCGTGCAGGGCCGCACGATCTACGCGATGACGCGGCCGGGCGATTCTGCTGGGCAGGCTTTCGCGCACACGCTGGGCGTCCACTGGACGGGCGGCAGCGACCAGACGCCGCCGACGCCCCTCGACGCGGCGATCATCTTTGCCCCGGCAGGCGCGCTCGTTCCGGCCGCGCTCGCGGCGACCGCGCGAGGCGGCAAGGTGGTGTGCGCCGGCATCCACATGTCCGATATCCCGTCGTTTCCCTACCGGCTGCTGTGGGGGGAGCGCATCGTGCGCTCGGTCGCGAATCTCACGCGTGCCGACGGCACGGCGTTCCTCGCGCTCGCGGCCGACGTGCCGCTCGACGTGCACGTCGTGCCGTTCGAGCTTGCTCGTGCCAACGAGGCGCTCGATCGCGTGCGCACCGGCACGCTCGATGGCGCCGCGGTCTTGACGATCGGCGGTTGAGGGCGTCGAATAGCCGTAAAACCGCTACCGTGCCCGATCTCCGCGGCTCGAGCCGCCGGTTCCGCTGTCACACCACCCGAAAGGAACGCTCAAATGGCCACCAAGACCGCCGCCAAGCACGCCGCTGCAAGCTCGAAACGCGCCGCGAAGAAATCGAAGCCGCGCGCGCGCACGGCCTCGTCGTCGAGTGCCGGGACGTCGCCTGCTTTCACGATGCCGGGCATGGGTCAGATGCCGAAGATGCCCAACATGCTGACCGCCGAGCAGGCGATCGATCTGTACAAGGCGAACGCGGCGATGGCGCTCGACATCATCAACGCCGCGATCGACGGCACGGCGAAATTGCGGCAGAAACAGTTCGAGGGCGAGGAGACCGCGCGCGCGATGGGCAAGAAAGCGGCGAAGACCGCTGCCGAGGCGCGTGACGCGCAGTCGCTGATGCAGGCCGGGCAGGGTGTCGCGCAGGAGGCGATCGACATGTCGATGCGCTACTGGGGCGAAATGTTCGACCTGATCGTCGAGATCCAGAAGCGGCTGTTCACGATGATCGAGGAGCAGACGCAGGAGATGCCGGGCGTCAAGCAGGCCAAGGCGGCGCTCGCGATGATGCCCGACCTGAAGCAGATGCAGAACGTCGTGTCGGCCATGCAGGGCGTCGTGCAGTCGGGCGCGCCGGCGTTCGAATCGATGCAGCGCGTGATGTCCGACTTCAGCAAGATGGCGCAAAACGCGATGCCGGGAACGAAGCGCTGACGTTCGCGTATCGTCTTTTCGCGGCCGCCGCAGCGATGCGGCGGCCGTTTTCATGGTAGCGGTCGGATACACATCAACACGGGAATCGGAGCAGCGTGGAGGCCGGGACCGGCGTATTGACGCATGTCATGCGCGTCGCTGCCGAGCGGCGCGACAATGGATGTGGCACCCGGAGCCGTCGATGTCGGTTCTTCCTCCGCTTCCACGCGATGCGCACGCGCGATCGGCTGCGGAAGTCTGCTCGCTGTTCAGTGTCGAGCCCAAGCACGGGCTCGTTTCCGATGTCGCGCGCATGCGGCTTGCCGCCGCAGGGGCGAACGCTTTGCCGGCGGCCCCGCCCGTGCCGTTGTGGCGACGCATCGCTGCGCAGTTCACGAGCCCGCTCGTCCTGCTGCTGATCGCCGCCGCGGGCGTCTCATTCGCGGTTTGGGCGGTCGAAGGTCACGGCGTCCCGCACGAAGCGCTGACGATCCTCGCGCTGGTCGTGCTGAATGGCGCGCTCGGATTCGCACAGGAAGCGCGCGCCGAGCGTGCGCTTGCAAGCCTCGCCCGCATGACAGCCGCAACCGCGGTGGTGATCCGTGACGGCGCGCAGCGCGTGATCGCCGCAGTCGATGTCGTGCCCGGCGATGTGATCGTGCTCGAGGAAGGCGCAGCGATCTCCGCCGATGCCCGCATGATTGCGGCGTACGGACTGCGCACCATCGAATCGGCGCTGACGGGCGAAAGCACGGCCGCCGCGAAGGACGACGCAACGGTTCCGCAGACAGCTGCTGCCGGACGCGGCGGGTGATCCGCTGCACGAGCACGCGGAATGCGCGCTCGTTTGGCTTGGAGTGATCGGGATGATCGATCCGCCGCGGCCGCAAGCGCGCGCTTCGGTGGCGGCCGCGCAGCGCGCCGGCATTCGCGTGCTGATGATCACCGGCGATCACCCGGTAGCCGCCGTCGCGATCGCCGCGGAGATCGGGATTGCGCCGCGCGGAGCGCGCGTTCTGACGGGCGTGCAACTCGCGGCGATGGACGAGGGCGAGCTGCGCGAGACTGCGGCGCACACCAACGTGTACGCACGCGTCGCACCCGAGCAGAAGCTCGCGATCGTTCGCGCGCTGCAGAGCAACGGCGAGGTCGTCGCGATGACCGGCGACGGCGTCAACGACGCGCCCGCGCTGAAGGCGGCCGACATCGGCATCGCGATGGGGCGCGCCGGCACCGACGTCGCGCGTGAGGCAGCCGACATCGTGCTCGCCGACGACAGCTTCGCGACGATCGTCGCCGCGTCACCGACGGCTTTCCGGCCTCGCGCTCGGCGTGGATCCGGCTGATTCAGGGTTGATGCAGCGCGCGCCGCGCGACCCGCACGGCGGCGTCATCACGCGTCGAATGTGGATCGGCATCACGACCGCGGCGATGGTCATGGGGGCAGCTACGCTGCTGCTCCTGGATGCGGGCCTGCCTGGCGGGCTCATCGATGCCGACGGAAACGTCGTGCATGCGCGAACGGTCGCGTTCCACGTGCTGGTCGTCTTTCAGCTCGTCTACGCGGTCTGCGTCCGTTCGGAGCAAAGCCTGTTCGTGCGGCCCTTCGCCAATCCTTGGCTGTGGCTCGCGATCGCGGCCGCGCTTGCGCTGCAGGCGGCCGTGCTCTACGTGCCGTCGCTCAACTCGGCGTTCGGAACCGTGCCACTTTCGGCGCGCGACTGGGCCATCTGCGCGATGATCGCGTTGACCGTCGCCGTGTCGCACGAAGCGCTCAAGTGGCGCTTTCGGGTTGCGGATCGTGCGCAGGCGAGCGCTGCGTAAAGTCGCCTCGCGACCGGAAGGCGTGTTTGCAGCGCTGTGCGCCAATTGCGGACGTTCCGAATGGCTTGGTCGGCACATTCCGCTCGAGCTTGATCACATCGACGGAGATCGCGAAAACAATCAGCTCGGCAATATCCGGTTGGTCTGTCCAAACTGTCATGCGTTGACACCCACCTACCGAGGCCGGAACATCAAGCTGAGAAGACAAAAGCGAGGGGCTACATTGTAGAATGAGCCCGAAACCCTCGCCCGGGTGGTGAAATTGGCAGACACAAGGCACTTAAAATGCCTCGCCGGTGAATTCCGGCATGCCGGTTCGAGCCCGGCCCCGGGCACCAAGAAGTCCGAGCTCTCGATTGGTAGCCCTCACGTTGCACTGGGCTATCAAGGTCGTGATTTATCTTGGTGACTCTGCGAGCCATGGATCGGCGATGTCGGTCGATCTTAACGGAGCCTTGGTAGGATACGCGTTCTCCGCTCCGCGACAGAAAGCGACCGGCTGCCATGCCTCGCGAACGCTCGCTCGCAGCAAACGCTACTGCCGAAGGCAAAGCGCCCCGTGCCACGGCGACCGCCGCTCGCGCACCGTCCGCCGCGCCGAGCGCATCCGCGAAGGCGAAAGATCCGCTCGCGCTGCACCGATTGCTCGACAGCTTCCCTGCGCTGTCGACGTATCGCGGCAAGTTGTTCGCCGCGGTGCTCGCCGCGACGTTGGTGCCGTGCTTCCTCGCCATCCTGATCACGATGATGGGCGCGCATCGAATGAGCGTGCTCACGCTCGTGCTCGTGTTGCTCGTGCTCGGGGTCGCGGGTGCCGCGCTCGCCCTATGGTCAGTTCACCGGCTGCTCGCTCCTCTCGACGCGGCAACCGACGCACTCGACGCATACGCGGAGCGGCGAGACATGGCGCGCATCGATGTTGCCGGAACCGACACCGCAGCACAGGTTGTGCGCGGCGTGCAATCGCTTGTCGCGCGGCTCAAATCGCAGGATGAGGAGAGCCACAAGCGCGACGAGCGCGACGAAGCCACCGGGCTCTACAGCCGTCGCGCCGGACGCCCGAAGGCGCAGGCGGTGATCGACGCCGAGTGCAAGCGCGGACGCATCGTGCGTGTCATCGCGGTGCGCGTCGATGGCTTCGGCGCGTTCAACGATGCGCATGGTTACGGGCATGGCGATGCGCTGCTGAAGGCGGTCGCGGCGCGGATTGCCCGCGTGGCCGGCGATCACGGCATCGCGATGCGATGGAGCGGCGACGAGTTCATGCTCGTGCGCGGCGTGGCGTCCGGCGAGCCGGCGGAGTTCGAGGAAGCGCTCGGCCGCGCGATCGTGCTGCGCGGCGCCGACGATCCGATCACATTGTCGGTTGGCGCTGCGCAAACCGAGGACATCACGCCGTTCGAGTCGCTTGCCGCGCGCGCCGGCGAGGCGCTCGTCGAGGCGCGCAAGCGACGCGCGGAGCGCACGGGCGGTTGATGCGGGCTCATCCGGCCCGGAAGGAGTCGAGCGATGGCGAATGTCAAGATCACCGCAACGAAGAACGGTCCGTACAAGGTCGAGGGCGCGATCGAGCTGTTTTACGACACCACGTCCGTCGCGACGCCCGGATCGACGCTTTTCCTGTGCCGCTGCGGAGCCTCGAGCAAAAAGCCCTTCTGCGACGGCACGCATTCGAAGATCGGCTTCCAGGCGGCGGCGCAGATCGTGCCGGAAAGCAAGGAATGACCTAGCGCCGTCACGGCGTCGCCGCGCGGGTAGCGCGTTGGCGGCGCAGGATCTCCTGCCGCAGCTCGGCTACTGCTTGCGCGTCTCCGCTTCGATCAACGCCGGTCCGACAATCGGCGGCACCCATGTCGTGGCCTCGTATTCGCCGTGCTTGATGACGCTCACCGCTGTTCCATCATCGACGATACCGGCCGTGAACGAATAGGATTTGAACTTGCCTTTGACCAGTGTCGAGCGAATTTCCTCGAATGGAACGAGCTCGACCGCCCGCACGGTCTCGAACGGATACGCGAGCAGGCCGCGCTTCGCCTCTCCGCTCTGCTCGACCTCGAGCGTATTGTCGTTGCGGCGCAGGACCACGCTGGATTTGAGATTCGACATGAATGCCGCTATATGCTCGTAGTCCGTCCGAACGGGCCACGCCTCGAGCGGGGTCGCGGCGATGGAAAATTGCATATCCACGATGATCTTCGCCCCGCGCCGGTCGACGTTGACTTCGATGCCTTCATCGTCCGGAACAGGCGCCGCTTGGACCGAAAGCGCGATGGCGCCGATCGCGAGGATTCGCAACAGCGATCGCATCGAGTTATTGACCTGCTCGGATGGCCGCAGTTCGATTCCGAACGCCGGCGGTACCTTCGCAACGGAGCGTGAATGGAATTCCTGACGCCGCTGCTCCAGTTCGTGCTCCATCCGGACCAGCAGCTCGGCGTATTGCTGCACGAGTACGGGACCTGGGTCTACGCGATTCTGTTTGCCGTGCTGTTCTGCGAAACCGGACTCGTTGTCACGCCGTTCCTGCCCGGAGACTCGCTGCTGTTCGTGTCCGGTGCGTTATGGGCGTCGGCCGGGATGGACGTCGCTGTGCTGATTGCGGTGCTCGTCACGGCGGCGCTTTGCGGCGACAACTGCAACTACTGGATCGGCCGCGTCGTCGGTACGCAGCTGTTGCGCCACGCGGCGGGGCGATGGATCAACCCGAAGGCGCTCGCGCGCACCGAGGCGTTCTACCGGCGTCACGGCGGCAAGACGGTCGTCATCGCGCGCTTCGTGCCGATCGTGCGAACGTTCGCGCCGTTCGTCGCGGGGCTCGGCCGGATGGCGTACGCGCGCTTTCTGGCGTTCAGCGTCGGCGGCGCGTTGCTGTGGGTCGGCTTGCTTGCGTCGCTCGGCTACTGGTTCGGCAACATCACCTGGGTGCGCGCCAACTTCGGCGTCGTGACGATCGTGATCGTGGCCGTTTCCGTTACGCCGCTGGCCATCGAATTCGCGAGACATCGGCTGCGCTCATCGAGGCGATCGTAAGCGCGTCGCCGCGCGCGTCGTCGAGCTGTAGCGCCGACCATGCGAGTCGCAGCATCTGCCAGCCGTTCCTTGCCCGGAAGAGCTTCGCATGCAGCTTCTGCCGGGACATCGCGCCAAGGAACCAAAGTCGCCGCGACGCGAGCGAATCGCGGCCTGCGACGAACGCCGGCACGACGACGTCGTCGAGCAATGCGAGCCAGCGGGCGCGGATCGCGTCGACGGCAAAGTCGCGCGCGCGTTGGTGCCCGTTGTCGACCATCGCGCGATACAGCCGCGCGTCCGCGCGCAACCGATCGACCGCCCGTAGCGCATCGCGCGCATCGTTCACCTCGATGAAGTCGAGCGGCGATCGGCGCAGCTCGCGGTAAGCCGGCTCGGGCCCGGCAAGCATCGGCACGCCGGCAAGCCACGCATTGTAGAGCTTCGTCGCGGGCTTGACGTCGAGCATCCCGGGCGCAGTCACGCGTGCCGCGATCGCGAGGTCGACGTCGCGATAGTCGTTCCAGCGCCTGTGTTGCACGTCGAAGACCACGCCGCGTTTTTGCAACGCGCGGTGGAAAGCGGCGCAGAAGAACCAGTCGGGTGAGGACTGCGTTCGGCCTGCGTACGCGAGGCGTTCGACACGGCTGCCGCGCGAAGTCGCGCGCGGCAATAGGCCGGGCTGCGGCCACAGCGGAACGAAGTGCTCACCCGCATTGGCCGCGAGCGCGTTCTGCACGAGCGCATGATCGCAGGCGCGAACGGGCGGTCTGTCGGCACGCACGACGACGAGGTGGCTGCGGTGCGCGCCGCTCGTGAAGTCGTTCGCATCGTCGCGGTGCGCGATGCAGATCGCATCGGGCTGGAAACGAGTCGACACGTGCACCTGCCATCCGCGCTCGATCAGTGGGGCGCGCAGCCGCAGATACGTCTGCGCGATCCACGAATTGCGGCCGCCGACGAAGCGAGCCGGCTGGCGCTCGATGTCCTGCTCACGAAGGCGCTCGATGTCGGGCCAATCGCGCGCGCGATTGGCAAGCGTGAAGCAGACGGTAATTCGCGCGGTACGTGCCACTGGGTCCGGTATCGATGCCGCCTGGAATGCGGCGAAGCGACTTTGACGCGGCGCGGATCATTTGGTTGATGTCTTTTTGTAAGAGACTGTTGCAGCCGAACGAAGCGTCGCACGGTGATTGCGTACTCGCACCAGTTTCGATCGGCGCGACGCCGGATGCATCGAATCGGGCGACGCATTGCACGGTCGCGGTGCTTGCACGCCCGCGGCCGCTACGGGTGCGTGCCCTCGTGGCGTTGCAGCCCGATCGGGGGCGAGTCAGCCGATTCTGAAGGCGAAATCGAGCACGCTCAGGCCGACGAGAATCGACAGCCACAGCACGCCGGCGGCAGCAGCGACGCGGATCATGGGGCCGCCTTTGCGCAGTCGCATGAATACGAGCGCGACGAGCAGCGCCTTCAGCGCGGCCACGCCGAGATTCACCACGACGTTCGCCCATCCCATGGACACGAACGAGCTCGCGCAGCTGATGGCGAGCAGTGCGAGCAGCGCGATCCACGTCCAGACCAGCGTTCGTGCGCGGTCGGGATTCATGCGCGCGAGACCAGATAGAGGCATGGATAGAGAAAGATCCAGATCAGATCGACGAAGTGCCAGTACAACCCTGCGATCTCGATCCGACCCGCGAGCGCGTTCGCCGCTGACCGCTCGACGCGCCACGCGAAGACGAGCACGATAGCGATCCCGATGGCGAGATGCACGAGGTGCAGCCCCGTGGTCGCGAAGTAAAGGCCGAAGAACACGCGCGCACCCTGCGCATGGCGCGGATCGAATGCGAAAGCGAGCACCGGTACGAGATGCTCGCGGTAGTCGATGCCGTATTCGGCGAGCTTGATCGCCGCGAATGCGATTCCGAGCGCTCCCGTCGCAACGAGCAGCCGCACGGTCAGCCTGCGAGCGCGAAGCGCAGCCGCGCGCACGGCGAGCGCCATGGTGAAGCTGCTGGTGAGCAGTACGGCGGTGTTGACCGTGCCGAGCGCGAGATTCGTATGCCGGCTCGCGGCCACGAACGCATCGGGAAACTGCACCCGCGCGATCGCGTAAGCGAAGAACAGCGCACCGAAGAACAGCGTCTCGGTGGTGAGGAAGATCCACATCCCGAGCGTCGCCGCCGAGCGCTGCTGCTCGTCGTCATCGAATTGCGGCTCGAGCGTGCGCGCCCTTGCGAGCGCTGCGGCGGATGCGGTGCTGGCGGTCATTGCGTACCCTCGCGCGCGGACACGACATCGCGTGCGAGCGTCGCCGGCCGATACGCGTAGGGTGGACCGTCGACGACCGGGGTCGCGCCGAAGTTGTGTTTCGGCGGCGGCGAGGGCGTCTGCCATTCGAGTCCGGTCGCGTTCCAGGGGTTGGGGAAGCAGGTAGCCGAGCGCGAGGATGACCGCGCCGGCCGACGACAGCACGTTCAGCGTCTGGAACTCCGGCGGGTATTCGTGGTAGCGGCGCGGCATGCCCGCGATGCCGAGCAGGTACTGCGGGAAGAACGTGAAGTTGAAGCCGATGAAAAGCAGGACGGCGGCGAAGCGCGCCCAGCGGTCCGAATAGCGACGACCGGTGATCTTCGGCCACCAGAAGTGAATGCCGCCCAGATAGGCGGCCACGCTGCCGCCGACCATGATGTAGTGGAAATGCGCGATGACGAAGTAGGTATCGGTCAGATGGACGTCCAGTGCGAGCGAGGCGAGGAAGAGTCCCGTCATGCCGCCGATCGTGAACAGGGCGACGAATCCGAGCGCGTAGAGCATCGGCGCCTCGAACGTGATGCGACCGTGCCACAGCGTGGCCGTCCAGTTGAATACCTTGACCGCGGAGGGGACGGCAACGAGGAAGCTCAGCATCGAGAACACGACGCCGGCGTACACCGATTGCCCCGACACGAACATGTGATGACCCCAGACGAGGAAGCCGACCACGGCGATCGCGAGGATCGCGTACGCCATCGTCCGGTACCCGAACACGGGATTGCGTGCGAAGCAGGCGATGATTTCGCTCGCGACGCCCATCGCCGGCAGCACCATGATGTAGACGGCCGGGTGCGAATAGAACCAGAACAGGTGCTGGAAGAGCAGCGGGTCGCCGCCGAGCGAAGGATCGAAAATTCCAATGCCGGCGAGCCGCTCGATGGCGAGCAGCACGAGCGTCATCGCTAGCACCGGGGTGGCGAGCACGAGGATCGCCGCGGTCGCGTACTGCGCCCAGACGAACAGCGGCAGCCGGAACCAGGTGAGGCCCGGCGCGCGCATCGTATGTACGGTCACGATGAAGTTGATGCCGGTCAGGATCGACGAGAAGCCGACGACGAAGATGCCGGCGACCATGTAGATGACATGCGTGCTCGAGGACGACGTCGAGAACGGCGCGTAGAACGTCCAGCCGGTGTCCGCGCCGCCGGCGATCATCGTCGCGATCGTGAACAGCGCGCCGCCGACGTACAGGTACCAGCTCGCGAGATTCAGCCGCGGGAACGCGAGGTCGCGTGCGCCGATCATCAGTGGAACGAGAAAGTTGCCGAGCGTCGCGGGGATCGACGGAATCAGGAAGAACCACACCATGATCACGCCGTGCATCGTGAAGAGCTTGTTGTACGTGTTCGCCGACACGAGCTCGCCGGCGGGTGTCGCGAGCTCGAGCCGAATCAGCGTCGCCGCTGCGCCGCCGATGAAGAAGAACGCGGTGATCGACAGCGCGTAGAGAATCGCGATTCGCTTGTGATCGCGGGTGGTGAGCCACGAGCGGATCGTGAGCCCTTCGTCGAGGTAGCTCGACGGCGGATGCGCAGCGCGCAGGTCTCGATCGTCGCGCAGGACGTCGTCGCCGCCCGCGGCGCCCGCGCTCGTCATCGCGGGCGCTCCATCGAGCCCGACAGGCGACGGATATACGCGATGAGGTCGAGAATATCCGGCTCGCCGATCTGGCCGGCGAACGACGGCATGATCGGCTCGTATCCGGCGGCGATTTCCTTGCGCGGCAGCAGGATCGAATCGCGCAGGTAACGCTCGTCGGCGATCACCGTCGTGCCGTCGGCAAGCGGCACCGGCTTGCCGAAAAGGCCGGCGAGATCGGGCGCGTGGATCGTGGCGTTCGCGCCGTGGCAACCGCTGCAGCCGTATTGACGGAACAGCGCCTCGCCGCGAGCGGCCATGTCGGGCGTGCCGCCGTGCGCGTCGAGCCAGCGCTCGAAGTCGGCGGGTTCCATCACGACGATGTCGCCGCCCATCCTCGCATGGTCGGTGCCGCAATACTCGGCGCAGAACAGATGAAAGCGCCCCGTACGCGTCGGCGTGAACCACATTTCGGTGTAGCGGCCCGGCAGCACGTCCTGCTTCAGCCGGAACGCAGGAACGAAGAAGCTGTGGATCACGTCCTGCGATGTCATCACGAGCCGCACCGGCTGCCCGCGCGCGACGTGCAGCTCGTTGATCTCCCGCTGGCCGCTCGGATGCTGCAGCGTCCACATCCACTGCTTCGCCACGACGAACACGTCCACCGCTTCGGCCGGCGGCGCGGCGCGCGCGACGTACAGCCGGGTCGCCCATGCGAACGCTGCGATGAACAACAGCAGCGGCACGAGCGTCCACGCGACCTCGACGCGCCTTCGCGCACGCGCCTGCGCGGCCGGCACGTCATCGGCTCGGCGAGCCTTCGACCCGGCCCGATAGCGGATAGCGAACACGATCATCGTGACGAATACGGCGAGCGCGACCGCAGTCGTGACGCCGGTGACCGCGAAGAGCAGCGCGTCGATGCGCGGCGCGAGCGTCGAAGCTTCCGGTGGCAGTCCGAACGCGCTCATCGGGCCTGCCGGATGTCCTCATCCGTCGTTTTGCGTCGCTCGCGCGCCCGGGAACGAATGATGAACAGCGCGAGCGCGGCGAGAGCGATCGAGCCGGCGACGCGCATGGCCGTCAGGACAGCTGCCGTGTAGCGGCCAGTGTGGGGGTCGTAGCCGAAGCAGAGCAGCCAATTACGGGCGGGCTGCGGTGGCGTTTCGTCACTGCGCGATGCGGCCGTCTGCAACGCGCTGCCGAGCTCGTCGGCGGAGAACACCGCGCCATACAATGCGCGCAGCACGCGGCCGTCGGGCCGAACGATCGTGATGCCGGCTGCATGCGCGTACTGGCGCTCGGTCGCGTCGTAGTCATAACGGTAGTCGAGCGCTGCGGTGAGCAGCCGGATGGCTTCGTCATCGCCCGTCAGGAAATGCCAGCCGCGCGCCTCGCGCTCGCCGAGCGCCGCGCGTCTGCGCTGCAGCGCAAGCGCCGGCGACTCGCGCGGATCGATGCTCGCGACGATGACCTCGAAATCGTGGCCGGCGCGAAGACGCGTCTGCACAAGGCCGGCAACGAGGCCGTTCAGCACAACGCTGCAGAGGTTCGAGCAGCCGTAATAGCCGAGCACGACGATCGCGGGGTGGTCGCCGAAATAGTCGCGCAATCGGACGAAGCGGCCGTGCTCGTCGGCGAACCGCGCGTCGAGCGGCAGCATCGCGCCGGCCGCAGGCGCGAAGGCGACGCGGTCGACGGGCGGCAGCGGTGCCGCTGCCGTGGCGGCACTGAACACGATCGCGACGAGCAACAGCGCGGCGGATGCCATCATTTCGAGGGCTCCGGCGCTTCGATTTGACCGGCTGCGATCGCCATCGCCCGCTCGATCGGGATACGCACGATGCCGCGTTCGCGGTCGACCCACGCGTAACCGTCGAGCAGCCGCTGCTGTTCGGTGCGATACGCGGCGGCGTCGGTGACAGGTTCGGGCTGCAGCTTCGCTGCGGCCGCAATCGGCGGTGGCGTTCCGGGACGCGCCGCGGAATGCGCCGCCGCCGCGTTGCGCTCGTCCCGATTAACCGCGACGAACGTTGCCACGAGACTGAAAGCGATCGCCGCCGCGACGAGGGCGGCGCCGACGCCGATGCTGCGCAGGCGCACGTCGTCGGCCGCGGGGCGATTTTCGGATGGCGGCGGCGCTTCAACCATAAGCGCGAAGGTCACGTCGTGCGGGTGCGGGCGGCCGCTCGACGAGCGCCACCACCGCGGCGATCCACAGTCCACCCTCGCCGATCAGCGCCAGCACGTCCAGCGCGTGCAGCTCGAACCCCGAGGGTCGCATCGATGGAGCGACGAGCCACAGCGTATCCAGCCACTGGCCGGCGAGCGCGAGCGCGCAAACGGCCGCAAGCGCGGTGCCGCTGCGCTTGACGCTTCGAAACAGCATGGCGATGACGGGGAGCGCGAAGTTGAGCAGCACGAGCGGTACCACGAGCGCGTGCCAGCTTGTCTGCACGCGTGGCAGGAACCACGACGTCTCGTGCGGCAGGTCCCCGCCCCAGACGATCACGTACTGCATGAATGCGATGTACGCCCATACCATTGCGAAGGTCAGCAGCAGGTTGCCGAGATCCTGGAAATCGCGCGGCTGCGCGCCGGCATCGACACCACGGGCGCGGGCGCGCAGTACGGCGAACGGCACCGCGAATCCGAACGCGGCGACGAACTGGCCGACGGCCAGGCGAAGACCGATCGCGCTCGAGTACCATTCGGGCACGAGCGAGGCGACCCAGTCGAACGCCGCCGCGGTAATGGTGAACAGGTAGACGATGAGGCCCGCGACGGCAATGCGTCGCGTGGCTGGCGCGCGCGCCATGCCGGGCGCGAGCTGTCTTCGCATCGCGATCGCAAATGCGCTCCAGATCGCGAGCCACGCGGCGTTGCGCCCGATGAACGCCGGCTCGTTCAGGAACCACCGTTTCGCTTGCAACAACGCGCTTGCGCTGACCGCATCTGCGCGCGCCCACCGGAACAAATCGGGCAGCCCGAACACAAGCGGAATCGCGAGTAGCGCCAGCAGCGGCAGCGTCGACATCGCGGCCTCGAGCGGCGGGCGCAGCACGAGGCCCCATTTGCCGCCGGTGAGCTCGTGGATCATCACGTCGGCCATGCTCGCGAGCGCGATGCCGAGCAGGAACAGCCAGTTCACGAGCCACGCCTGGAAGAACGCGGTGCGGTCGAAGTACGCGCCGATCGCACACCCGACGAGCGCGATCATGCCGATGGCGCCGGCGCGGCGCGACAGCAGCGGCAGCTCGCGCACGGCGATGCTCATCGTGGCCGACCCGTCGGAGGTATCGCGGCGGCGCGTTCGGCAAGCAGCCGCGCGCGCTCGGCGTCGGGAACGACTGCAAGGGGTGCGTGCTGCGCGAGCTGCAATGCGCGGATGTAAGCAACGATTGCGACGCGGTCGGCCGGCTCGACGCGTGTCGCGTACGCGCTCATCGCGCCGTAGCCATCGGTAACGACGGCATACAGATGAGCGTCGCTCGCCGCGCGCATTTGCCCGGTATGGAAAGACGGCGGGCGCGGAAAGCCACGGCGCACGATCATGCCGTCGCCATCGCCGGCGATACCGTGGCAGGGCGAGCAGAAGATATCGAACCGCTCGCGGCCTCGCGCGAGCATCGCGGCCGTGGGACGCCGGGACGACTGCGCTGCCGCCGCACGCGGGCGCAGCGCATCGCGGACGCTGTCGAGCCGACCGGGAACGGACTCGGGCGTCATGACACCTTGCCGTCCGCTTGATGCGCCCGCGGCGGTTCCTTCGCTGTGCGCGAGCGTGCCTTCGACCGGCGGTCGCGACGCGCGCTCGTCGGGCCACCGCGGACTCGCCGCGAGCGGCTTGTATCGCGGCTGATCGTACATGTCGCGAAACGTCGGCTCGCATCCGGCGAGCGCCATGACCGCGACGACGAGCAGCATCCGCGAGTTCACGCAGGAACCTCGATCACGCGCATCGGCGCGAGCGATTCGAGAAACGCCCGCGTGCGAGCCGGGTCGAACTGCGGATCGCTCGCGCGGACGCTGACGAAAAAACGGTTGCGCGAGGCGAGATCGAAATCGGCGGCGTTGAAAATCGGGTGATTGAGCCGCGGCAGGCCGTTCAGGATCAGCATGCCGAAAAAGGCGGCAAACGCCGCGATGAGCACCGCGATCTCGAACGTCGGCGGAATGAATGCAGGCCAGCTGTGCAGCGGACGACCGCCGGCATTGATCGGATAGTCGATCGCCGCGCTGTACCACTGCAGGCCGTACATGGCCGCGCCGCCGAGGATACCGCCGATGAGCGTTGCGAGCGGAACCCGATTGCGCCGGAAGCCGAGCGCTTCGGCGAGGCCGTCCACTGCGTAGGGCGTGTAGGCGTCGACATCGCGGTAGCGTTCGCGGCATGCCTTGACCGCGGCGATCACCGCCTCGGGTTCGGCGAACTCGGCGACGAGCGCGTACAGCGTCGGCGCGCTCATGTCGCTCCGATCGGCTGGTCATTCGCTTCCTTGCGAAGCTCCGACATCGAGATCGCGGGCAGGAAGCGCAGGAACAGCAGAAACAGCAGCGCGAATGCGCCGAGCGATCCGGTCAGCGTTGCGAGATCCCAGAACGTCGGGTAATACATATGCCACGACGAGGGCAGGAAGTCGCGGGCGAGGCTCTGCACGACGATCATGAAGCGCTCGAGCCACATGCCCACGAGCACGACGAGGCCGAGCACGAACAGCGCAAGCGGCGCTCGACGAATTCGCGACGACCACAGCGCCTGCGGAAGCACGACGTTGCACAGCACGACCGACCAGGCGATCGGAGCGTAGGGACCGGCATAGCGATCGGCGATCATCGCGGTCGCGTAACGATCGCCGCTGTAGAACGCGGTGAAGATTTCGATCGCGTAGCTGTACGCGACGAGCAGCCCGGTGACGAGCATCAGCGTGCCCATTTTCGCGAGGTGCTCGTCACTGATGAAATCGCGCAGCCGGAACGCCGCGCGCAGCGGCACGGCGATCACGAGCGCCATCGCAAAGCCCGAATACAGCGCGCCGGCGACGAAGTACGGCGGAAAGATCGTCGAGTGCCAGCCAGGGACGAGACTGAACGCGAAGTCGAGCGATACGACGCTGTGCACCGAAATGACGAGCGGCGTCGCCAAGCCCGCCATCAGCCCGTAGGCGGTCTCGAAGCGATCCCAGTGTCTCGCTTCGCCGCGCCAGCCGAGCGCGAGAAGACCGTAGGCGATCCGCTTGCCGCGCGAGCGCGCGCGGTCGCGCAGCGTCGCGAGATCGGGAATGAGCCCCATGTACCAGAACAGGAACGACACGATGATGTACGTGGTGATCGCGAAGATGTCCCATACCAGCGGACTGCGCCATTGCGGCCACACGTTCATCACGTCCGGGTACGGGATCAGCCAGTAGAAGAACCAGGGCCGGCCCAGATGCAGGATCGGCATCAGGCCGCCCATCGCGACGGCGAAGATCGTCATCGCCTCGGCGAAACGGTTGATCGACGACCGCCAGTGCTGGCGAAGCAGCAGCAGGAACGCCGAGATGAACGTTCCCGCGTGGCCGATGCCGATCCACCAGACGAAGTTCGTCAGCGCGAACGCCCATGCAACCGGCTGGTTGACTCCCCAGATTCCCACGCCCTTCGCGAACAGGTAGCTCACCGCGACGACGAACACCACCGTCAGCGCAGCGGCGATCGCGAAGCCCGCGATGAAGCCCCAATGCATCGGCCGCACGAGCACCAGGTCCGCAATGCGATCGGTGATGATCGCGCCGGTGTAGCGCGTCGTCGCGGCGCTCGCGATGTCAGCCGGCATCGCGGCCTCGGATATTCAGGTCGGCGAGCTTGCCGTCCAGCTGCGGCGATGGATTCGTGACTCGGGCAAGATACGTCGTGCGCGGACGCGTGTTCAGCTCGGCCAGCAGCGCGTAGTCGAGCGGCGACGCCTTGCGCTGGTTGACCTCGCTTGCCGGATCGTTGAGATCGCCGAACACGATCGCGCGCGTCGGGCACACCGCCTGGCATGCGGTGACGACGTCGCCGTCGCGCAGCCGTCGCCCGCCGGCGTCGGCGGCGATCTTCGCAGTCGTGATCCGTTGCAGGCAGTAATTGCATTTCTCCATCACGCCGCGCATGCGGACGGTGACGTCCGGGTTGCGCTGCGCGTCGAGCCCGCGCATGTCGCTCGCATAGGGATAGAAGTTGAAACGGCGCACCTTGTACGGGCAGTTGTTCGAGCAGAACCGCGTTCCGATGCAACGGTTGTACACCTGCACGTTGATGCCTTGCGCGTCGTGCACCGACGCTTCCACGGGGCAGACGACCTCGCACGGTGCGTGCTCGCATTGCATGCACGGCACCGGCTGGAACACCGTGCGGGGATTCGCAACCGTTCCCTCGAAGTAGCGATCGACGCGGATCCAGTGCATCTCGCGGCCTTTGGCGACCTCGCTCTTGCCGACGATCGGAATGTTGTTCTCGGCTTGGCAGGCGATCGTGCACGCGCCGCAGCCGATGCACGCCGAGAGGTCGATGCTCATTGCCCATGCATACGGACCGGACGGCGGCGGATCGTAGAGCGTGCGTTGCTCGCGGACCTGTGGCGTGCCGCACGCGCGGGTCGAGCACGCCGCGGCCTGTGCCGCGGAGTACGAGCGCACGATGTCGCGTCCTTCCATGCGGCCGTGCGTTTGCGCGCATGCGAGCCGATACTTGCGGTCCGTCTTTGCGATCGCGGCGCCACGTGCGAGCCACGGCGCATCGCTCGTACGGAGTGCATATGCGTCGACGCCGCGACCGTTGGCGACCTCACCGGCGCGCGTGCGGCCGTAGCCGAGCCACAACGAAACCGAGTTTTCCGGGAGGCCGGGCATCCGCCATACCGGTGCAGCGGTTGTGCGGCCGCTCACGCGAATGTCGACGATGTCCTCGTCGTTCAAGCCGAGCCGCTGCGCAAGCACGGGAGAAACGAGCGCTGCGTTGTCCCAGGTCAATTGCGACAGCGGCTTCGGAAGCTCCTGCAGCCACGCGTTGTTCGCATGGCGACCGTCACCGATCCGTGGATCAGGAACGAACACGAGCTCGATGTCGTCGCCGCCGGCACCTAACGCCGGCGAGAGTGTCCGCATTTCGCTTCGAAGCGTCGGGCGTTGCGGTTCGAATGCCGTGCCTTGCAGGACACCGGTTCGCAACGCGTCGTCGAAGAAGGCGTCGAAGTCGGCCGCGTGCCGCGCACGCCATGTGTCGCGCAGCAATTTTCGTCCGTCCGCCGTGATGTTTCCGGCGACCGCAGCCAGAAACTCGGACGTCGACCGACCGCCATTCAGCGGCGCGATGCACGGTTGCTGCAGCGAGACGGTGCCGTCGAACGCGCGAAGGTCGCCCCAGCTCTCGAGCGCATGCGCAGCCGGAACGTGCCAGTCGCAAAGCGCCGCCGTCTCGTCGACGTACAACCCGTGGTGCGCTTTGAACGCGACGTGTTCGAGCGCCTGCGCGAAGCCGAGGTCGGCGGGCGCGTCGTAGACCGGGTTCGCACCAACGACGACGAGCGCGCTCGTGTCGCCGGCGCGCATCGCCTGCACCAGCTCACGTATCGATGCCATTTGATCGACCGGCTCGGCGACGACGGGCGGAATCCATGCGACGGTCGAGCCGACGTTGCCGAGCCGCTCGTTGATCGCGTGGGCGAGCGCGTGCACGACCGCAGGCTGCCGCTCACCGGCGATGACGATCGATGCGCCGCGCGCGTGCTCGAGATCCGCGACGAGCGATCGAAGCCACGCATCCGGCAGCAAGCTCGCCTGAGAGGTCGCTACGACACCCAGCGCGTACGCGATCGCATATGCGGCAGCGGCGATGTCCGACCCGCGCATCGGCAGCCGATGATCGGCCGCAGCGCCGGTGAGCGTCGGCGTGCATTCGATCGCATAGAGCCGGCTTCTCGCTTCGGCGCCCACGCGTGCGTTTCGCGTCGCGCTGAAGTCGAGCGCGTAGCGGACGCTTCCCGGCACGCCGTCGAGGAAGTCGGCGTCGAGCGCGAGCACCGTCCGCGCACGATCGAAACGGTACAGCGCATCGAAGGGCGCGCCGTACGCGAGCCGCGCGCCCGCGTACGCGTTGTCGCGGTTGATCGGCTGCCATTGATGCCACCGCGCTTGCGGATACCGTCGCCGCAACGCGGCGAGTTGCGCATGAAGCGTCGGCGACGTGATGGTTTCGGTGAGAATCCGCAGTCCGGCGCCGCCGCGGGCCGCGAGCGGACGCGTTGCCGTTTCCAGCGCGTCGAGAAAGCCGCTCCACGTCGAGATCGTCTTGCCGTGACGCACCGTCTGCGATCGGTCGGGGTCCCACAGCTCGAGCACGGCGGCCTGCGCGAAGACATCCGTTGCGCCCCGGCTCGCCGGATGCAGCGGGTTGCCCTCGATCTTGGTCGGCCGGCCCATATGGGTCGCGACCAGCACGCCGAGCCCATAGCCGTCTCGCGCGAGCGACGACGCATAGTAGACCGGCTTGCCGTACGTCTGCTGCGCGGGTCCGTCGCGATAGGGAACGATTTTCTCGAGCGGAGCGCGTGAGCATCCGCCCGCCCCTGCAAGCGCGAGCGACGCGCCCATCACCTTCATGAAGTCGCGCCGGTTGTAGAGCGCGCCGATGGTTGGACCCGGCACCTGCGCGTCATGCTCTTCGCGCGTCTGTGTCTCGGCGATGCTGCGCCAGAAGCGCTCGTGCGCCAGGTGGGTCGCCGCGTGCGTCATCGATGGCACGTCGAGCAGTCGGTTAGCTCGCGCGTGGAACGCAGTCCGTACGCCTTCCGCAACCGGGCACCCCGCTCGAGCTGGTCCGGGAGCGGCCGCCAGTCGACGTCGAAGACATGATCCCGCGGACGCAGGAAGCGCTCGGGCGCGCGGTGGCAGTCGAGACACCACTGCATCTCGAGCGATGCCACGCGCCGAACGAGGGGCATACGGTCGATCGGACCATGACACGTCGTGCAACCGACACCCTTCGCCACATGGATGCTGTGATCGAAATACACGAAATCGGGCAGGTCGTGCACGCGATTCCATTGAAGGGCCGGCCCGCCTCGGTACGCGTTCACGAGCGGCGCGAGCGGCGGGGCATCGGTGAATAGCTGCGAGTGGCAGGTCATGCAGGTCGCGAGCGGCGGAATGCCGGCGACCGCCGACGTCTCGACCGACGTGTGGCAATAGCGGCAGTCGATCCCGTCGTCGCGCACGTGGTGCTGATGACTGAACGGAACCGGTTGCTCGACCGGGTCGTCGAGCGGAGCATCGGCACGCGCGTTGATGCGGTAGACGATGACCGCCGTGCCAAGCGCGGCGAGCGCGGACAAGACCGCGAGCCGCAAAAGGAGCGTGAACCGTTGCGAGAAGACCTGCGCCATGGGCGGTCGACGGACCAGGCGTCGCGCGAGCGCTTGCGCCGCTCACGCGCGATCGAACGGCCGGAATGATCGTGCCGGAGCCCGTCGCTCGCTTCGACCCGTCGACGCGCGAAACATTCGCATCGACGTTGCGGCGTCAACGCTTCGCGTAATTTCTACCGGCGGTTGTCGCTAACCCGCCGCGTCGCGGCGACGGGCATCGCGTCAGGGGGCCCACGCCTGCGAGCAGCCGTCAACGGGCTTGCGCGCCGCAACAAGTCATGACATGAAAAGATGGCTGCGAGGATTTCTTTCAACTTGCACCTAGGGAATCTCGAGCCGGCGATCGCGGCCCTTGCAAGCTCGGCCACGGTCGAGCAAAAGTGAGAATCGGGGACGCCATGGTAGAAAACACCTGTTACGCAAACGTCGACCAACTGACCGGACGCATACGTGAGCAGGAAGTCTCGCCTGTAGAAGTCGTGCGAGCATCACTCGAACGCATTGAAAAGCTCAATCCTCTGCTGAACGCATTCATCACCGTTTTGCCGGACGAGGCGTTGGAGCAGGCGAGGGCCGCGGCGGCGGAAATCGAGGCCGGTCATTGGCGCGGGCCGCTGCACGGCATTCCGGTGGGCGTCAAGGATATGTACGACACGGCCGGCATCAAGACCACGGCGGCGTTCGAGCGCTTCAAGGACCGCGTGCCGGCAAGAGATGCCGTCGCGGTGAAGAAGTTGAAGGAGGCGGGAGCGATCATCATCGGCAAGATGAACATGCACGAGCTCGCTGAAGGCACGACGTCGCTCGCGAGCTATTTCGGACCCGTGCGCAACCCGTGGAACCTCGATTACATCGCGGGCGGGTCATCGGGCGGGTCGGCGGCGGCAGTTGCCGCGGGCATGTGCTATGCGACGCTCGACACGGACGCCATCGGCTCCTGCCGTCTGCCGGCGTCATGCTGCGGCGTAGTCGGCTTCAAAGGCACGTACGGGCTCATCAGCAACAAGGGCGTCCTGGAAGGCGAACCGGTCGACGACACGATCCTGTGGTTGGCGCACGCCGCCATTACGACGCGCAGCATCAAAGACACCGCATTGTTGTTGAACGTGTTGGCAGAGCCTCGCGCCGGATCGAAGCGTGGAGTCGATTTCCTCGCGGCGCTCGAAGAGGATGCAAAGCCCCGGATCGGGATTGCCACAAACTTCGCCGCCGACAAGGAGGTTGCGGAGGCCTTCAATGCGGCGGTCAAGACGCTTCGTGACCTCGGGCCTGCAGTGCGTGACGCGACGGCGCCGTTCGACAAGGCCGGGTTCGACGTGCGCAACATCGAAGCGGATCGGCGGGCGATCGCCGGTTCGCTCTTCAAGGACATCGATGTCTTGATGCTGCCAACGACGACGGCAGTCACGCCGGCGATTGACGAAGCGGCCGCCAACCCGCAGGCGCTTTCGCCGCAAAACACCCTTTTCGCCAACCACTACGGGCTGCCTGCGATCAGCGTCCCATGCGGCTTCGACCGCAAAGGCCTTCCGTTGGGATTGCAGATCGTTGGCAAGCCGTGGGACGAACAATCGGTGCTTCGAATGGCACACCAGTACCAGGAGGCGACCGGGTGGAGCAAGGCCCACCCTGCGGAGCGCTCTTCAACGTCGTATGAACCGCAGTCGGCCGACATTGGGCGCTCGCCGATGTGAGACGTCCCCGCGTGAAAGAAAAGTCGATTAGGTGTGACAGCGCACATACGTCATAGGGAAAATGCGCGTATTCAATTAAACGAGGTGGCGGTTTAGCCGCAAGGATTTTCGGCCTCGAGCCACCAAGGTCCCAAGTTCGATTCCATCGCTTCGCGGGATTGCGCCGGCCCTATTCTTGCCGTCCATTGAAAGGCGCTGTCATGAAAATTCCAGTCGAAACGAAACCGGCTTTTTGGGGCGTTGTATGCGGGGCCATCGCATTGGCATTCGTAGGGTTCACATGGGGTGGATGGGTCACCGGTGGCAAGGCCGAGGCGAGCGCGACGCAACGGGCCAACACTGCTGTCGTAGTGGCCCTTGCACCGGTCTGCGCCGATAAATTCCAGCACGCGGGTGACGTCGCGGCCAATCTCGCCGCGCTCAAGAAGGCCGATTCGTGGTCGCAGGGCGAATTCGTCGAGAAGGGCGGCTGGGCAACGTTGCCGGGATCGAACTCGCCCGAACAGGTCACGGCGGTGGCAAGAGCGTGCGCCTCATTGCTCACCACCGTTTAGCTGATGCCGAGCTGAAGGGGTACACGACCAGCGTAGACAAACCCCCGCCTGCGCGGCGGGGTTTTGCACGTTCGGAGCGCTGCACGGCGGTCGCCCATTTCCACTCTGATGAAGAATATCGTGAATCGTCATTCCTCTGCTTCCGCTGTGATGGATAAGGCTCCGCTTACGGTCGATGTGCCTCGCGAATTCCACCGGCGCATGGCCGCGATCATCGACGCGGTCCAGACCGGCATATGGAACGAAGGAGTGCATGACCTTGTCGGCTACGCCACGGATTACGACTTCGGCCAGCAGCGAGGCTTCCAGACGCTGGTGCTGAAAAACAAACACAGGTCCGCGTATGTGCGGCTGCATTGGAATACCGTCATGGGAGACGCCGTTGCCGATCGACAACTCGTGGACGAGGCCACCAGAAACGCGATAACCGAGCTGCGATAGGCGGACCCGCGCAGTGCGACGCGGGACTAGCCGAGGATCCGATCGTACGATTCCCGGTCTGCTTTGTAGCACGCGCACGAAGCAGCCTTGAGCCCACGTCGGTCGAGAACCGTGATGCTGCCGCGACGGTAGTCGATCAGCTTGCGCTTCTGCAGTGAAGTTGCCGCCTTGGTGATGCCGACCCGGCGGACGCCGAGCATGAAGGCAAGGAATTCGTGCGTGATGTGGAACGTGTCGGCGTGCGCGCGATCCTGGGTCATCAGCAGCCACCGGGCGAGCCGCGCCTCGACCACGTGGAAGCGCGTACAGGCCGCTGTCTGCGCGAGCTGGCTCAGCTGGACGAAGACGTAGCGGTTGATGCCGCCTTGCAGCGCCTGGCTGCGTTCGAGCTCGAGGCAGAAGAACGCGGCGTCCATTCGCAGCGCAGATCCGGCGCCTTGTACCACTGCACGCACGGGTGACACGTCTACGCCGAGCGCGAGCGGAATCCCGAACATCCCTTCGTTTCCAACGAGACCGACTTCGAGCGCGGCAGAATTGTCGACCGGCATGACCAGCGAGATGAAGCTACGGGTCGGGAAATACACGTGCGTGAGCCGCTTCCCGGGTGTGTAGAGCACGTCGGCAAACGCGAGCTCGACGGTTTCGCATCCGGCCAGCATCCGGCGTTGCTCGCTGCCGGGCAGGGCTTCCAGCAAGCGATTGCCTGCGGGGGCGCGCTGGAACGATGGCACTGATACTCTCCTCGAGAGTCAGCACCCCGAGAATTGCGACGCAATTCAGATGCCGATGCTGACGATACGCGCGCGGTGTGACCTACTTCGATGGGACTGACAGTAGGGCGTCGCCATGCGCGCCGTCTGCGCGCCGGCGCACATAGCACGGCACCAAGGAAAAAGGATTCGAAGCGCTACGCGGCGACGTAGGGCAGAAGACGATCGAACTCCTTCTTGACCACCAGATAGCACTCGCAGCATCGCGCCTCAAGAGCGGGGCGATCGAGCACGGTTATCCTGCCACGACTGTAGCGAATCAACCCGGCGTCCTGCAACTTGCCGGCGGCCTCGGTGACGCCTTCGCGGCGCACGCCCAGCATGTTCGCAATCAATTCCTGCGTCATGGACAGCTCGTTGGATGACAGGCGATCGAGGCTCAGCAAGAGCCAGCGGCACAATTGCTGGTCGATCGAATGATGACGATTGCAAACCGCCGTCTGCGCCATCTGGGTAATCAGTGCCTGGGTGTAGCGCAGCAGCAGATGCAGCGTCGGACCGAATCGGCCGAACTCGTTTTTCAGCAACTGGGCCTTTAGCCGGTAGCCGTGCCCCGCGCTCTGGACGACGGCGCGGCTGGGCGTGGTCTCGCCGCCCATGAACAGCGATATGCCGAGGATGCCCTCGTTGCCTACGATCGCGATTTCAGCAGACGCGCCATCCTCCATCACGTAGAGCAGCGAAACGATGGACGTGGTGGGGAAATAGACATAGCGCAACTGGATCCCGGGTTCATAGAGGACATCGCCGAGCCTCATCGGTACCAGTTCCAAGTGGGGTTCGAGCCGCTCATAGTCGGCGTTCGGCAGCGCGTCGAGCAAGTGATTCTGATGGGGACTGTGGCGTGCGGCTGGCGCCACGTACAACGTCTGCTTCAGAGGCGAAAGCGACGCTTTCCCGACGTTGCGGACCGGTCTATCGGCTGCCATCGGGACAGTGTAGACCATCGAGCGGTCTCTGTCCGGTTGCGCACAAACCGTTGCGGCGGTGTCGAGCGGCCGCGTTCATCAATGTGGGTTACTGCACGACTGGACCGACTTCCGGCGCCCAAACTAAAATCGGGCGCTATCCTCATTGCCTATCACTTTCTGGTGCGCAGTTCGCGTTAGATCATGTTCGTTGGCCCGCAACCATTCGTTGAATCGAGATCGTCATGACTGCCGGCACGCGTTGGACCATGCTGTTTGCCTCCCGTCGAGGCACTATCTTCGCCTCGCTCCTTCGGAACAAACGTCAAAGCGCGAAACAGGCGCACAAGACAGAGCTTCAGCAATGGGAGAACGAAGGCGGCAATGTGGCCCCAGCTACCGGGGTGGCAGACACGCTCGTGACCACCGGTTCCGCCTGAGGCGTCTTGCGGCCTACGCGGCAGCGACTGCCGCAACGTGGCTGGCCTTGCGCTGGCGTCTGCACCGCCGGCGTCATCTTCGTTCGACGGCCGTCCTCGCGATGGGGAACGACGCTACTCAGCTTGCAGACGCCACGAAGTGCGTGCTGGTGGCATTCGATTCGACCTAGCGCAGCAACCGCTCGGTGGGCACGCCCGTCGATCTGATTTGGTACCAACGAGACAGCCTCGAGGTGGACAGGCGCAGCCGATTCACCCGGAGACCATCATGCAAATTCGCGCCGGCTTCGAAATGATCTACGAGTGCCCGCAGCCGACCCCGATGATATTCAACCTCAACGTTCATTTCACACGCGTGTCCGATCTGGTTGGCCGTGACGACTTGGTAATTGATCCGCCAGTGCCGATGGCCGCTTATCGCGACAGCTTTGGCAACTGGTGCACCCGCATCGTTGCGCCAAAGGGCCGCACGCGCATTTGCGCCAACGTGCTCGTGAACGATACCGGAGCCCCCGACGAGATCGTGCCTCGGGCACAACAGCTTCCCGTACCTGACCTGCCCGAGGAGACGCTTCTCTTCCTGCTCGGAAGCCGGTATTGCGAAACCGATCGGCTGTCCGAGACGGCGTGGAATCTCTTTGGAAAGGCGCCGGCAGGATGGGGCCGCGTTCAGGCGATCTGCGACTATGTCCACGGCCATATCAGCTTCGGATATGAGCATGCACGCATGACTCGGACGGCGCTGGAAGCCTTTCACGACAGGACCGGCGTCTGCCGCGATTATGCGCACCTCGCCATTGCCTTCTGTCGGTGCATGAACATCCCTGCGCGTTACTGCACAGGCTACCTTAGCGACATCGGCGAGCCGCCGCCATACGGCACGATGGACTTCGCTGCTTGGTTCGAGGCTTTTCTGGGCGGGCGGTGGTATACCTTCGACGCGCGCAACAATGTTCCGCGCATCGGCAGGGTGCTGATCGCGCGCGGCCGCGACGCTTGCGACGTCGCCATCAGCAGCACGTTCGGCCCCAACACATTGACGAGCTTCCGGGTGTGGACCGACGAAGTACGCGCCGACTGAGTCAATCCACCTTGCGCGTCGCCGCCTGACCGGCGGTACGCAAGCGCTGACGCGCGGCGCATCGAGTAAAATTAGCGCATGGCTCGAATTTGCAAGCGCCGTCGCGCTCTGCTCGCGGGCGCAGCGTTGCTCGCCGCACGCGTGATGCCTGCGCGGGCAGAAGTCGACGGCAGCGACCCCGCCGTCGCACGCGTCCGCGCGTTCTACGGCACGCTTCTAATCGTCATGAAACAGGCCGATGCGCTCGGGCTTCGCGGCCGCTACGACAGGCTCGCGCCGTCGATTCGCGAAACGTTCGACCTCGCGGCGATGACTCGCATCGCAGTGGGCCCCGATTGGAACTCGTTTTCATCGGAGCAACAAGCGGCGCTGACCGAGGCCTTCGCACGGATGACGATAGCGACCTATGCCAACCGCTTCGATGGCTACTCGGGCGAACGCTTCGACGTGGAAGGTACTGCCGAATCGCGCAATACCGGGCGTCTGGTGCGCACGAAGCTGATTCCGTCGACCGGCGAGCCGATCGCGCTCAATTACCTGCTGCGCGGATCGGGCGACAATTGGAAAGTCGTCGACGTGTACCTCACCGGCACCATCAGCGAGCTCGCCACCCGACGTTCCGAGTTCGGCGCAATTCTCAAGTCCGCGGGGCCGGGCGCGCTTGTCGAAAGCCTGCGACAACGAGCCGACAAGCTGATGCGCGCGCCGAGCTGAGGGGTCGAGCGCGCGCTGAATCGGAGTGTTCAGGCGGCACCTATCGCTACGTTCTTCGACAGCCTCAGGACAACCGGTGGTTCAGGCCTGCTCGCGACGAACGGATCGCTACCTTGGCGGCTCGCTCGCAGGTGCGCCCGGATCGGTCAGCTCGATCGGCTGCTCCGGTTCACCGCGCGCCTCGCGTAATTGCGCTTCGCGCCGCTGCCGCGTGATGCTCTTCAAATGCACGTACAGGTCGAGCGCGCTCTTCTTGATTTCCTCCAGCGTTTCGATGTTGCGCGCCCGCAGATCGATTCCGTCCAGCGTGCCCACGACGGCGTTCGTGATTCTGCCTGCATGGCCGGAAACGACGAGCGCGGGCGGCGTGGTGAATAGATCGACGCCCAGCCCCACCGTGTCGCGAACGTTCGACGGGCCGAAAAGAAGAAGCACGACATAGGGCCCGTCGGCGACACCCCAAGCGAACAGTGTCTGCCCGAAATCGCCCGATTGCCGCGGGAAGCCTTGGGGCGTGGCGCGATCGAACAGGCCGCCTATGCCGGCGATGGTATTGATGAAGAATCGCGACAGCGTGATGCCGGCGGGATCCAGACGTCCCTGCAACAGATCGTTGACGAAGATCCGCGGCTCCGCGAGATTATCGATCGCCGACCGGATGCGATCGCGGACGAATTCGGGCACGATGTCCCTGTAGGCTTGGGCGACCGGCTTGATCAAGGCATCATCGAGCGCGATGTTGGTCTCGAACACGGCCCGGTTGAGCGGCTCCAGCGGATCGTCGGGACTGCCCGCCTGTCCGGTCGTCAGATGCGCACAGCCGCTCAGCGCTATGCCAAGGCCGAGCGACACGACGGCGCGAGGGAAATCGTTCATGAACGGTGAGTGTCGAAGCGCACGCAGTGTAAATCAGCGGCGCTCATAGGCGCTTCATGAGCACGCGCAAGGGAAGACCGCTTTGATCCGCACGCTCGTCGAAGCTCTCGGCCTGCTGTGCGTCGTGCTCGCCTGCGCCGGAGCGCTGTACGCGCTCGCGGCGGCCGTTGTCGTGCGGCGATTCGCCGGTGAACAGGCGTCGGATGCCACGACGTTGCCCGCGGTGACGCTGCTGAAGCCGCTGCATGGCGCCGAGCCGGGCTTGTACGACAACCTGGCGTCATTCTGCGATCAGCACTATCCCGCTCCGGTGCAAGTACTGTTCGGCGTGCAGGATCCGGCCGATGCAGCGGTCGAGGTCGTCGACCGTCTCGTTGCCGAGCGACCCGGCCGCGACCTTCGACTGATCGTCAATCCGCGCATAGCGGGCGCGAACCCGAAGATCGCCACGCTCGTCGGATTGCAGCAGCACGCGCGGCACCCGGTGGTCGTCATCTCCGACAGCGACATCACGGTCGAGCGCGATTATCTGGCAAGAACGGTTGCTGCGCTCGACCGGCCCGGTGTCGGCTGCGTGACATGCCTGTACCGCGGCGACGCGAGGGACGGCGCGTGGTCGCGGCTCGCGAGCATGGCGATCGACTATCACTTCCTGCCGAACGTGTTGATCGGCCTCGCGCTCGGCGTTGCACGGCCGTGCTTCGGTTCGACGATCGCGCTTCGACGCGACACGCTCGCCGCCATCGGCGGCTTCGAAGCGTTCCTCGATACGCTCGCCGACGACTACGCGATCGGTGAAGCCGTGCGCGGCCTCGGCATGCGCATCGCGATACCGCCTTTCGTCGTGGTTCACGGCTGTTCGGAGCGAACGCTCGGCGAATTGTTCCGCCACGAGCTTCGCTGGGCGCGCACGCTGCGTGCGGTGACGCCGTGGGGCTACGCGGGATTGGTCATGACGCATGCGTTGCCGTTCGCATTGCTCGGTGCGTGGTTGATCGGCTCGACGGCTCTCGGCGTCGGCGTCATTGGTTCGGCAATCGCCTGTCGCCTTGTCCTGCAGGTCCAAGTTGATCATACTTTGCGCGTGAGTCGGAGCCGCTGGTGGCTGGGTCCCGCACGCGATATGCTCGCGTTCGCCGTGTACGTCGCGAGCTTCTTCGTCGGTGCCGTCGACTGGCGCGGTCAGCGCTACAAGGTGCGAGCCGATGGAACGCTCGCGGCCGGCGGAGAACGCAGAACATGATGCGCACGCTTTTCCTGCAAGCGCCGTCGTTCGAAGGATTCGACGGCGGCGCCGGTTCGCGCTATCAGGCACGGCGCGAGATTCGCTCGTTCTGGTATCCGACGTGGCTCGCGCAGCCCGCCGCGCTGGTCGAGGGCAGCACGCTGGTCGATGCGCCGCCGCATCGGCTGCAACTTGCCGATATTGCGCGCAGGGCGCGCGATTTCGACCTCGCCGTGCTGCATACGTCGGCGCCATCCTTCGCCTCGGACATCAAGACGATCGAGGCGCTGAAATCGGTCAATCCCGATTTGAAGGCTGGCCTCATCGGCGCCAAGGTCGCCGTCGATCCGGCCGGAAGCCTCGCCGCGTCGCGCGCCGTCGACTTCGTCGCGGGCAACGAATTCGACTTCACGATCAAGGAAGTTGCAGAGGGACGCCCGTGGAGGAGCGTGCGCGGTCTTTCGTACCACGATCCGGATGGACGCATCGTCCACAACGAAGCGCGCGCGATACTCGAGAACATGGACGCGCTGCCCTTCGTCTCGCCCGTCTACAAGCGCGATCTGAAGATCGAGAACTATTTCATCGGCTACCTGAAACACCCTTATCTGTCGCTCTACACGGGGCGCGGCTGCAAATCGCGGTGCACGTTCTGCCTGTGGCCGCAAACGGTCGGAGGGCATCGCTACCGCACGCGCAGCGTCGGCCACGTCATCGACGAAATCGCCTGGGCGCAGAAGGCTTTTCCGCAGGTGAAGGAATTCTTCTTCGACGACGACACGTTCACCGACGATCTGCCGCGCGCCGAAGCGATCGCGAAGGAGCTCGGCAAGCTCGGCATCACATGGTCGTGCAACGCCAAGGCAAACGTCCCGCGCGACACGCTGAAGGTGATGCGCGACAACGGTCTGCGGCTGCTGCTCGTCGGCTACGAGACCGGGAACCAGCAGATCCTCATCAACATCAAGAAAGGCATGCGCGTCGAGTTCGCGCGCCGCTTCACCAAGGATTGCCACGAGTTGGGCATCACCATTCACGGCACGTTCATCCTCGGCCTGCCGGGCGAGACGAAGCAGACGATCGAGGAGACGATTCGCTTCGCCACCGAGATTAATCCGCACACGATCCAGGTATCGCTCGCGGCTCCCTACCCCGGAACGTATCTGTATCGCCAGGCGCTGGAAAACGGCTGGCTCGACGGCGCCAACGCGGAGCTCGTCGACGCGCATGGCGTACAGATTGCGCCGCTGCACTATCCGCATCTGAGTCATACGGAAATCTTCGACGCGGTCGAGACGTTCTACCGTCGCTTCTATTTCCGCAGCAGCAAGATCGCGTCGATCGTCGGCGAGATGGTGCGCAGTCCCGAGATGATGAAACGCCGGCTGCGCGAGGGGGTCGAGTTCTTCCGGTTCCTGCGCGAACGGCGGGAGAGCGCGCACTGAAGGCGCTGATCGTCACGGCTGACGACTTCGGTCTCGCGCCGGAAGTCAACGAAGCTGTCGAGCTCGCGCACACAAGCGGCATCCTGACCGCGGCGAGCCTGATGATGCGCGGACCGGCTGCGGCCGACGCCGTGGCGCGCGCGCGGCGCTTGCCGTCGCTGCGGGTGGGTCTGCACCTCGTGCTCTGCGACGGTGTACCGATGCTTGCCGCGGCGAGCGTACCGGGTCTTGTCGATTTGCACGGGCGCTTTCGTAGCGATATGGCGACGCTCGGCCTTGAAATCTTCGCTCGCCCCGGCGTACGCAAGCAGGTCGCCGCGGAAATCGAAGCGCAGTTCGCAGCGTTTCGGGCGACCGGCCTCGCGCTCGATCATGTCAACGCTCACCATCACTTCCACGTGCATCCAACGATCGCCGCGCTGGTGCTCGATATCGGACAGCGCTACGGCATGCGGGCCGTGCGTGTTCCGGCCGAGCGGACAAGCATGCTGGATCGCATCGAGCCGTCGCATGCGCATCGCCCTGACTGGCGGTCGCTTCCCTTCGTGTCGCTTCTCGCAGCGCACGTGCGCCGGCGCGGCTTGTTCGCGCCGGATCAGGTGTTCGGCGTTGCATGGTCCGGCGCGATGACGACCGAGCGTGTCGCGGGGGTGCTGGAATTCTTGCCGGACGGCATCAGCGAGCTGTATCTGCATCCGGCGACGTCGAATGGTTTTGCCGGCGCCGCGCACGGGTACCGCTATGCCGACGAGCTCGCGGCGCTGATCGCGCCGGACGTGAAGGAGCGGCTGCGCGCGAGCGGTGCAAAGACCGGCGGATTCGCGGATTTCGCCGACGCATGAAGCACGCCGGAAGCGTGTTGTCGATCGCCGGGCTCGCGCTCGCCGTCATGCTCTTCGCGCGCGAGGATCCGAGCGCCATCATTTCGCTCGTCGTCGCAGCCGGCCCCGGCTTGATCGCTGCGGGACTGTTCCACGCGCTGCCGATGGTGCTGAACGCGCGGGCGTGGCAACGGCTGTTCGAGAGGCCCGAACGACCGACGCTTCGTGCGTTGACGCTCGCGACGTGGATACGCGAATCGGTCAACGCGCTGCTGCCCGTTGCGCGGGTCGGCGGCGAGATCGTTGCGTTTCGGATGGCTCGCCGCAGCGGCGTCAGCGGCACGGACGCGGTCGCGACGCTCGTCGCCGACATGGCGCTGTCGGTGCTCACGCAAGCGGCATTCACCGTGGTCGGGCTCGGCTTGATGCTCGTCGTCGCGCCCGCGGCGGCCGTCACGACGCAGCTCCTCGCGGGCGCCGCATTCGCCGCCGTGCTCGGCCTCGCGTTCGTGCTCTTGCAGCGCTCCGGAGTCGCGCACGCGATCGCGCGCCTGGCCGACCATCTCGCGGCCGGTCGACTGCGCGGCATCATCACCGAATCGGTGCGCCTCGACGACGCGCTTCGTGACCTTTACCGACGCCGGCGCGATGTCAGCGCCTGCATCGCGTGGCAACTCGCCGCGTGGGTGCTCGGCGCCGGCGAGATCTGGCTCGCGCTGCATTTTCTCGGCCACCCTCGCGGCGTGCTCGACGCGATCGTGATCGAAGCGCTGATACAGGCGATCAGCAGCGCTGCATTCATGATTCCCGCAGCGCTCGGCGTTCAGGAAGGCGGTTTCCTGCTGATCGGCGCGCTGCTCGGCATCGACGGCGCGACCGCTCTTGCGCTCGCGACGGCACGCCGCCTGCGCGACGTGATCGTGTTCTTCCCGGGCCTGTTGGCGTGGCAACGCGCCGAAGCGCGCGCCCGCAGCATGCCCGTCGTCCCCGCGGCGGCGGGGACCCCGTGTCGTTCGTCGCAAGACGCTGGATCTCCGCCGAAGCCTGTCCCGAGCGACGTCGAGGGACGGGAATGACGTCAGCGGCGCGTGCGCACGCTCCACAGCAGCGCGGGCAGGAACAGCAGCGCCGATACGAGCGTGCACGCAAGCGACAGCGCCAGCAGCTTCCCCATGCTCGCAGTCCCTGGGTGATGCGACAGCCACAGGCTGCCGAACGCGGTGCCCGTCACGAGCGCGCTGAAGATCACCGCGCGGGCGAGGCTCGACTGCAGCAGGGCATCGGTCCCTTTTCGCCACGCCATCACGAAGTAGATGTTGAACGCGACGCCAATGCCGAACAGCAGCGGCAGGGCGATGATGTTCTCGAAATTGAGCGGCATTCCAATCGCGGCGCAGAGGCCCAGCGTGAGCAGTGCCGAGAGCGACAGCGGCGCGAGTGTGAGCAGCACGTCGGAGGTCCGCCGCAACGCGATGGCGAGCAGCACGCAGATCGAAAGCAGCGCCCACAGCCCCGCTTCGACGAAGGCGCGCACGACCGTGCGGCTCGATTGCTGGATCGAGACCGGCGCGCCGGTCGCGTCCGGGGCAAGCACCTGCACGGCTGCCACGAAGCGGCGCAGCGTCGCATTGTCGTTGGTGTCGCCCTTCGCAAACACCTCGATGCGCGCCCGGCCGTCCGGCGCGACCCAATCGCGGACGACATCGGCCGGCAAGTCGGCGAGTGTGACCGGTCCGGTTTTGAGCGCCGTGCGCAATTGTCCGAGCGTGGCGACGAGTCCGGGCATCAGAACGGACTGTGCGCGCTCGCGCTGCGCGGGCTCATCGGCAGCGAGCCGCCGCAGCGCTTGTGCAAGGCGCGCGGCGTCGCGCGCGATCGCGTCGCCTTTGTCCGCGGCGGCCGTCTGCTCGAGCGACCGAGCCGCGCGCACGATCGCACGAACGGTGTCGTCGTCGCTTGGGCGCGGTTTCACCATGGAGGGATCGAGCGCGGGATCGAGCAACAGCGCGGCATCCTCGATCAGCGCGAGCTTCTGCGGTTGCTGATCCGGCACCAAGCTTGCCAGCGTGATCGCATGATCAACCTCGGGAAGCTCCGCCAGCCGCTGCCCGAGCGCTGCCGCATCGGCGAGCGAGGGCCGAAGGATATCGATGGTGTTGGGCGTCGTGTCGGGGCTTTTCGTCAAATCGAGCAGCGTGGCCACCGATTCCGCATCCGCGCTTCGCAGGTGCATCGGATTGAAGTCGAACTCGAGGCGCGGCACGAGCGCGAGGCAGCCTGCCGCGATGATGAGCGCCGCCGCCAGCACCCGGCGACGCCGGCTGGCGAGAATGCGATCGAGCGGTGCGAGCGCGGGATAGCCGACGATTGCGCGCTCGCCGCGAGGACGCGACACTGCGATCAGCGCCGGCAGCAACGTGATGCTCGCGGCGAACGCGATCAGCATGCCGGTGCCCGCGATCACGCCCAGCTCCGACACGCCGCGGTACTCGGTCGGCAGGAAGGCGTAAAAGCCCGCGGCCGTCGCGGCTGCGGCGAGCGCCAGCGCGGGCCCCACTTCGCCACCGGCATCGCCCAGCGCCCCCTGAACGTCGTCGCGAACGTAGCGCCGCGCGCGATAGCAGACGCAGAACTGGATGCCGAAATCGACGCCGAGGCCGACGAACAGCACGGCGAACGCCACCGAGATCAGATTGAACTTTCCGAACACGAGCAGACCGAAAGCCGCGGTGACGGTGAGCCCGACGATGAGGCACAGCAGGATCGCCGCGATCAGCCGCAGCGAGCGCAGAGCGAGCCACAACAGTCCGACGACGGCCGCCATCGTTATCGCCGCATTGAATGCCGCGTTTTCGGCAAGCGTCGCGAACTCTTCGTCGGCGAGCGGCGTCGGCCCGGTCAGGCGTACGCGCACGCGCGGATTCGCGTCGAGGCCGAGCTCACGCGTTGCTTGGCGTATTGCCGCCGTCGCGCGCGCGCCCGGTTGCAACGCGCTGTAGTCGAGGACGGGCTGCGCAAGGATGAAGCGGCGAAGCTCGCGCGCATCGGGTGCGCGCCCTGTGAGCAGCTCCCGCCACGCGAACGCCGGCGGATGCTCGGCCGCGATCGCGTCGAATGTATCGGCAAGCCGCGACAACGGATGCGCCATTTGCTCGAGCCGGGCGGCATCGCCGCGCACGCCTTCGAGCGAGAGCGCCAGCGCGTCCATCAAGCCGCGCAGGCTCGGATCGGCAGCCAGCATGCCGAGCAGCGGCTGTGCCGCGATCAATTGCTCGGTGGTTCGCGCGAGCGCGTCGGTGGATTCGAACAACAGTCCTGCCCGATCGAAGAACGGCCCTCCGTCAGGCCGCCACACGGCGCGCAACCATTGCTTCTCTTCGGACAGCTTGCGGGCGAGCGCCGCGGTCGCCTCTTCGGCGAGCTCCGGCGTCGCGGCGTCCACGACGACTGCCACGAGATCGACGCGGTGGGGAAAGGCCGCATCGAACGCGATCTCGCGCTGGCGCCACGGCAGATCGGCCGAGATCAACTTGGTGCTGTCGGCGTCGATCGCGATGTGCGTCGCCGCGTAGACGAACGCGCCGGCGCACAGCACCGCGGCGATCGCGATCACGAGCCAGGCGTGCCGCGCACAGGCTGCGGCGACCCGTCCGATCAGCTCGCTGAAAACCGGCGTCTCTTTCATGCGCTCGGCACCGCGCGGCTCGTGCTGTGCGTCGGGCGGGCCGGATCGGGCATTCGAGCAAAGGTCGGTGCAAGCGAGGTGGACAACGCGCGCTGACTCGGTATCATCGGAGATGTTGACCAAGGCATTTTTGTCATGCGGAGCTTACCGGTAGGACAAGAAATGACCACGTTCGGCTCGCATTGCCGGCGTCGGAGGGCGTTGCGGTGCGCGTGATGCTCGCGCAGCCGCGCGGGTTCTGCGCCGGCGTGATCAGAGCCATCGACATCGTCGAGCAGGCGCTCGCGAAGTTCGGCGCTCCCGTCTACGTGCGCCACGAGATCGTCCACAACCGCCACGTCGTCGAGAGCCTGCGCGCCAAAGGCGCGCGTTTCGTCGATCACCTGTCGGAAGTGCCGACAGGCGCGATCGCGATCTTCAGCGCGCACGGCGTCGCGCGGCACATCGAGGACGACGCGCGCACGCGCGGGTTGCACGTGCTCGACGCGACGTGCCCGCTCGTCGCGAAGGTGCACGGCCAGGGGAAGCGCTATGTCGCGCAGGGGCGCGTCGTGATCCTCGTCGGACATGCGGGCCATCCGGAGGTCGAAGGCACGATGGGCCAGATTCCGGGGCCTGTCGTGCTTGTGCAGAACGTGGACGACGTCGAGCGGCTCGAGCTCGCGCCCGATACCCCGGTGGCCTACGTGACGCAGACGACGTTGAGCGTCGACGACACGCGCTCGATCATTACCGCGCTCACGCGCCGGTTCGCCGACATCGTCGGCCCCGACGTCGACGACATCTGTTATGCAACCCAGAACCGGCAGTCGGCGGTGCGCGAGCTCGCGAAGCGCGTCGACGTGATTCTGGTCGTCGGCGCCACCAACAGCTCGAACTCGAACCGATTGCGCGAGATCGGTGTCGAAGCGGGCGTGCCGAGCTACCTCATTGCCGATGGAAGCGCGCTCGATGCGCGTTGGGTCGAGGGCGCCGCCGCTGTGGGGATCACGGCTGGAGCTTCCGCACCCGAGGAACTGGTCGACGACGTGATCGCGGCGCTGCGCCGGCTCGGGCCGGTCGAGGTGACGGTGCTTCCCGGAATCGAGGAAAAGGTCGAATTCCGGCTTCCCGTCGAATTGCTCCGGACGACGGCCTGATCGGTCCACCGCGCGCGCGCCTGCTCCATGTCGATCCCGCTCTTGCAGAAGGCGCGCATTGGCGCCTATATCGTGCGGCAACAACTGGCGGGAAGGCGGCGTTATCCGCTCGTGCTGATGCTCGAGCCGCTGTTCCGCTGCAACCTCGCCTGCGCCGGGTGCGGCAAGATCGACTATCCCGACGAGATCCTCAATCAGCGGCTGTCGGTCGAGGAGTGCCTGCAAGCCGTCGACGAATGCGGCGCGCCGGTCGTGTCGATCGCGGGCGGAGAGCCGCTGCTGCACAAGGAAATCGCAGCAATCACCTCCGGCGTCGTCGCGCGGCGCAAGTTCGTCTACCTGTGCACGAACGCGTTGTTGCTGTCGAAACGGCTCGCGCTGTTCGAGCCGAGCCCGTACTTCGTCTGGTCGGTGCATCTGGACGGCGATCGCGAGATGCACGACCGCTCCGTCTGCGAGCCGGGCGTCTACGAGCGCGCGGTCGCCGCGATTCGCGCCGCGAAAGAGCGCGGCTTTCGCGTCAACATCAATTGCACGCTGTTCAACGACGCCGAGCCGGAGCGCGTCGCGCGGTTTTTCGACCAGGTGGGCGCGCTCGGTGTCGACGGCATTACAGTGTCGCCGGGTTACGCGTACGAGCGCGCGCCCGACCAAGCGCACTTTCTGACTCGCACGCGCACCAAGGAGCTGTTTCGCGACATCTTCCGCCGGGGCCGCAATGCGCGAGCGTGGTCGTTCAGCCAGTCCGGGCTGTTCCTCGACTTCCTCGCGGGTAACCGCGATTACCGCTGCACGCCGTGGGGCAACCCGACACGCAACGTGTTCGGGTGGCAGCGTCCGTGCTATCTGCTCGGCGAAGGCTACGCGAAGACGTTTCGCGAATTGATGGAAGAAACCGACTGGGACGCCTACGGGACCGGCAACTACGAGAAGTGTGCCGATTGCATGGTTCATAGTGGCTATGAAGCGACGGCCGTACAGGATGCGGTGCGCCATCCGCTCAAGGCGCTCGCCGTGGGCCTGCAGGGCGTGCGCACGCACGGCTCGATGGCGCCCGAGATTTCGCTCGCGCGGCAGCGGCCCGCCCAATTTCCGTTCTCACGGCACGTCGAGCACAAGCTCGCCGAGATCCGTGTAACCGAGGCCCGGGCCAAGACGTCGACGGCCGCGTGACAACGCGCGAAACGCCACGTGCGCATCGATCGCCGTGCGCGCGAGCAAGCCGAGCTGCGACGGCGTTCGCACAAGCGACGCGAGCACAGCCGTTCGATTGACTCGCCCGTCCGCGCGCAGCGCAACGTGCACCGACGGGGGCAGTGTTCGGCGTGCCGGATCGGCGACGACGCGGAACGCCGCAAACGGCAATCCATGCGCGGCCGCGATTTCGGCCGCGACGTGCGATTCGGTATCCACGCTCGCAGCACCGGTGTCTCGCCGCAACGCGTGTTTCGCCGCCGCTGTGGCGACGATCGCATCGACGCCGGCCAGATTCGCCGTCAACGCGCCGGGAAGCCGCGCCGCGATCGCGCGTGTCCATTCGGGGTCCGCTTGCCAATTCGCAGTCGGCGTGACGATCGTGCGAGCGACGAGCCACGTTCCGGCTGCGAGATCCGCGGCGAGTGCTCCTGCGATGCCGAAGCTCATGATCGCGTTCGCGCCGCGCGCGATCTCGCGCTCCAGCGCGGACACGAGTTGCCGCGCGTCGCCTCCGCTTGCGAGTGCGATGACGCCGGGCCCTTGCGCAATGCGCGCTTCGATGGCAAGGCCCGTCACGGCGATGACGCGGCCGGCCGGCACGACGCTCACATCCCGAAGCGCGCTCGGCCACTATCGCCGCGGCGCAGGTTGCGGTAGCGCACGAGCGCCCAAAGTGGGAAGAACTTCGGGTAGCCGTGATATCGAAGATAAAATACGCGCGGAAATCCCGTCGCGGTGAATTGCCGCTCCGGCCAGAATCCGTCGCTTAGCTGGCTCGACACGAGATAGTCGATGCCTTTCGTGACCGCCGGATTGTGCATCTCGCCGGCCGCCATCAATCCGAGCAACGCCCACGCGGTCTGCGATGCCGTGCTTGGCGCAGGTTGATGGCAGCGATAGTCGAGCTCGTAGCTGTCGCCCGCTTCGCCCCAGCCGCCATCGGCATTTTGAACGGACACGAGCCAGTCGACGGCACGGCGTATTTCGGCCGATTGCGCGTCGACACCGGCCGTGCGCAGCGCGCACAGCACTGACCATGTGCCGTAGAGGTAATTCAGGCCCCAGCGCCCGTACCAGCTGCCGTCGCGTTCCTGTGTTCGGCGAAGAAATGCCAATGCTGTGCTCAACGCCGGCGCGTCGGCATCACGCCCGAGCTGCGCGATCATCGCCGCGCAGCGCGCGGTCACGTCGGCCGTCGGAGGATCGAGCAGCGCGCCATGATCGGCGAACGGTATGTCATTCAGGTATTCACTCGTGTTGTCGGCGTCGAAAGCGCCCCAGCCGCCGTTCCTGCTCTGCAGCCCCAGCACCCATTCGCGTCCCCGGTCGATCGCTTCGGCGAAATCGGCTTCGCCCGGAAGGCCCGGGCGATGTGTAAAGCGATCCATCGCCATCACGACGACGGCGGTATCGTCCAGGTCGGGATAATGCGGGTTCGCGTACTGAAATGCCCAGCCGCCGGCACGCAACGCAGGCCGTTGCACGGTCCAATCGCCGGGCGTTTCGAGCACCTGCCGCTCCTTCAGCCATACGAGGCCGTTGCGCGCGGCTGTAATCGCTTGACGGCCTCCGGTCTCGAGCAACGTCTCGCACACGAGCGCGGTGTCCCATACGGGCGACACGCACGGCTGACAGTAGGCTTCCTCGCGTCCGACCACGAGCAAGCGATCGATCGCGTCTCGCGCGGTGACGTAACGAGTGTCGTCGCGCGGATACCCGAGCGCGTCGAACATCATCACCGTGTTCGCCATCGCCGGAAAGATCGCGCCGAGTCCGTTCTCGCCGTTGAGCCGTTCGGTCACGAACGCAACCGCTCGATCGATCGCGCGCTGGCGGATGCGGCGCGGCACGAGGGGCTCCAGCAGGCGCAGTGCGGCATCGATGGCGGCGAACGCCGCGAAGCGTGCCCTCGATTGGTGAGGCGCCCTTACCGATCGGCGCGCGTCCGGGCACGGTCCAGGAAAGAGCTCGTCGATGCGCACGCCGCGCGGGTTGCGCGCCAACGGCTTCAACACGTGCAGCACCAGCAGCGGCACGAGCACGGTGCGGCTCCAGTATGAGATGCGCGACAGATGGAACGGGGACCAGCGCGGCAGCAGCATGATCTCGACCGGCATGATCGGAACCGCCGCCCACGACACGACGCCGAAGAGCGCGAGCAGGATGCGCGTGAAGACGTTCGTCCGGCCCGCGCCTCCGTGCGCGAGAATCGCTTCGCGCGCCCGTTTCAAATGCGCGGATTCCGGCGAATCGCCGACCATCTTCAGCGCAAAGTAAGTCTTGACGCTCGCGCTGATGTTGAGCGGGCCGCCATGCCATAGCGCCCATCCGCCGTGAGGGCCCTGCAATCGCCGCAAATAGGCGGCGATCTTCGCTTCGAGCGCGGGATCGGGCTCGCCCAGGTAGTGGCGGAGCAGGATGTATTCTGCGGAAATGGTCGCGTCGGCCTCGAGCTCGAAGACCCAATGACCGTCGCTGCGCTGACGCTCGAGCAACGCGGCCGTCGCAGTCTCGATGCAGCGATCGAGACGAGGCTCGGCGTGGTCTGCGCTTGCCCGAACGACACCCGCCGTAGCGGGCATCGTTTGCGCGTGATATTCGGGATGGTCGGGCATGAATCACTACGATCGGATCGGCATCGCAATCAAAGCAGCCCGTACCGGAGCACCGTCCAGAGCAGCATGGACTTTGCGACGCGGATGCGGCGCCGCGGCGCGCTCCATCCCCGAGCAACCAGCTGATCGAGTATATGCTGATAGGCCCTTGCCATGAGCAACGGAGAGCGCACGATTCGCAGCGGCTCGCGCGCCATCACCTGAATCGACTCGGCGAAGTGGCCGTGAGCGACGTTGGCGACCTCCGCGCATGCATCGCTCAAGCGAGGATGAGCCAGCACTGCCTCGGGTTCCGTCGCGTCGATCCCTGCCGCGAGCAACTTCTCGCGCGGCAGGTAAAGCCGTCCCTTCTGGGCATCGTCGTCCAGGTCGCGAAGAATGTTGGTGAGCTGCAAAGCTCGGCCGAGATGATGCGCCAGCCGACTGGCCGAGGGCTCGCTCATCCCGAACACGCGCACGCAAAGTCGACCGACTGCGCACGCGACCCGGTCGCAGTACAGATCGAGCATCGCAAGATCGGGGGCGTCGATGTCGGCGGCGGCGTCCATCTCCATGCCGTCGATGATCGAAAGAAAGTCCTCGCGTTGCAAGTCGAATGCCCGGACGGGCTCGACCAACGCCTGGACAGCGGTCGGCGCCGAGCCCGCGAAAAGCGTGTTGACGTTGGAGCGCCATCGCGCAAGCTCGGCGAGCTTCGCACTGCGCTCTCCGGGTCCGTCGGCGATGTCGTCGACGGCACGGCAGAATCCGTAGACCGCGAAAATCGCCGTTCGTTGCGGCAGCGGCAACACGCGCATCGCGGCGTAGAACGAGCTGCCGGAAGCTCGCCGAACGGGTTCTGCTTCGGGCCGAGCTCCGGGCGTTCTCGACGCGCCGACGAGCATCGTCATCTTTCGGGCGCGTGTACGTGCGTGCGCCCTTTCCAAAGTCCGCCCCTGCCGCGCATGTGCTGCCAGGCGGAGTCGAGTGTGAACAGCAGATACGCCGCGGCGATCAGCGGTAACGCGACGCCCCACGCGGGCGAGGCGTCATAGACGCGAAGCGTCGGCTGAAACGCGAGCGCCATCGCCGCCCACGTCAACGCTCCGAGCACTTGCGGCACGCCGGTCGCGAGCAAAGCGAACGCAGGCGGCGCGAGATACGTCAGCGCCATCGCGGCGACCGCGCACGCAAGAATCCAAGGCGAGTAACGAAGCTGCGCATAGGCCGAGCGGCTCACCATGCGGCGGATCGGCTCGACGTTGCGATACATGCGAACGCTGCGCACGCGCCGCGTCAAGCCGAGCCAGATCGCGCCGCGCACCTTGAGCAGCCGGGCGAGCGCACAGTCGTCGATGATCTCGTTGCCGATCGCCGCGATCCCTCCCGCGGCTTGCAGCGATTCCAGACGGACGAGCATGCAGCCACCGGCCGCCGCGGCCGTCGCCCGTTCCGCTCGCTTGACCCACGCGAAGGGATAGAGCATCTGGAAGAAAAAGATGAATGCCGGGATCAACGCGCGCTCGGCAACGCTCTCGCAATAGAGCCTCGCCATCAACGAGGCGAGTATCAGATTGCCGCGCACCGCTCGCAGCACGAGTTGCGCCAGCGCATCGTCTGCGAACGCGATGTCGGCATCGGTCAACAGCACGTACTCCGGTGGGTCGGGCAACATCCGCGCATGGCGCACGCCGTGGTCCACCGCCCAGAGCTTGCCGCTCCACCCGGCCGGCAACGGCGGCGCCGCCAGAACGGTCAGCCTGTTCGCCGCGCCGCACTGGACTGCCATCTCTTTGGCCACACGTGCAGTTGCGTCCGAACTGGCGTCGTCGACGACGATGATCGACAATTCGCCCGCGTAGCTCTGCCGCAGCAACGAACGCAGGCTCGTGCCGATCACATCGGCCTCGTCGCGTGCGGGCATCACGGCCGTCACGCGCGGCCATTCGAAACCGTGGGGTTCCACGAGCATGTCGCCATCGTGTTCGGTCGGGCGCCAGAAGCCTCCCCGCGCGACCAGCAGATAGATCCACGTGGCACAGCACAACGACATGATCGATAGCGCAATCATCCAAGGTATCCGAACGCGCGGAACCAATCGACTGCGTCCCGCAGGCCTTCGACGTAGGGGCGCGCATGGTACCCCAGTTCGCGTTCGGCCTTCGCACTCTGAAAGAACATGTGATGCTTCGCCATCCGCAGACCGTCGAGCGTGAGCAGAGGCTCGCGCCGCGTCGCCAACGCCATCAATTCCGTTCCGATGGCCAGCGGGTAGAGCAACCGGCGCGGGAGTCGCCATCGCGGCGCCGGCCGTCCCACCAGCTGCGCGATGTCACGCAGCAGTTCGGCCAGGTTCACGTTGTCGCCACCGAGGATGTAGCGCTCTCCGATCCGGCCTCGCCGAAGCGCGGCAACGTGACCGGCGGCAACGTCATCGACATGCACGAGGTTCAGTCCGGTATCGACGAACGCGGGGATGCGGCCGCGAGCGGCTTCGACGATCATCCGTCCGGTTGGAGTCGGCCGGATGTCGCGCGGCCCGATCGGTGTCGAGGGGTTGACGATGACGGCCGGCAGCGCTTCGCGAGCGACCATTGCGTCGACCACTCTTTCAGCCGCGACTTTGCTGCGCTTGTACGTCCCCACGGCTGCCGTTTCGGCGAGCGGGACTGTTTCGTCCGCGGCTTCGCCGCCGTGCCGCAGCGCGAGCGTCGCGACGCTGCTGGTATACACGACTCGCTCGACACCGGCGCGCAGCGCAGCCTCCATCACGATTCGCGTGCCGGTGACGTTGGTGTGCATGATCGCATCGGAGTCGCGCGTCCACAGCCGGTAATCGGCGGCCGCATGCGCGACGTAGCGCGCTCCGATCATCGCTCGCGCGACTGCGTCCGCGTCACGGATATCCCCGTCGACGATCTCGACGTCAAGGCCCGCAAGATTGTCGCGCCGGCCCGACGCGCGGCACATTGCGCGCACCGGGTATCCGGCGGCGAGAAACGCCCGGACGATTGCCGATCCGACAAAGCCGGCCGCGCCGGTAACCACAATGCGTTTCGAGCCCATCGGTCAGCAACGGTTCGGAACCACCCATCCATCGATCAATGCGACCGCCCGGCGCGAGCCCCTTGGGCGAGGCGGCCGGTGGGCACGACCGCGATCAGGACTCAGTTTCGACAAGCTGCCTTGAAGGGCAGGTGGGAGCGACTCAACTATTCTAACGCAGTGTCATTTCGCTTCAGCGCGGATCGATCCTGGTAGAACAGACATCGCGATGCGCCGATCGAAGCCCTCACAGAACGGACTTCGTGCGCTTCGAGGACTCGCGGGCGTCGACGTCCCGATGCGTCCAGCGCTCGATCAGCTCCGCGGCACGCTTCTGTCCGCCAAGCCCGAAGGCGAGCGCCAGCGCGAACCCGACGGCAGCGATGAGGATCAGGAAAGTCTGGCGGACGATGTCGCCGAGCCCGAGCTGATCGAGCGCGATCAGGATCACGAAGACCATCATCGCGTACAGCGCGAGTCGGCCGAGAAGCGATGCTTCGCCCACGCCGATGTTGTGCAGGTAAGTCGTCAGCGCGGCCGAGACGAACCGCGCGAAGTAGGAGCCGAAGACGAGGATCACCACGGCGACCATGACCTTGGGCACGAACAGCACGATGCGCCCGATCAGCTCCGTCACGTAGGTGAGCTCGAGGCTGTTGAACGCGATCATCAGCGCGGCGAGGATCACGAGCCAGTAGACGAGCGCGCCGAGCACGCGGATCGTATCGAGCTCGCCGCCGCCCTGGCGCAGGAAATGATCGATGCCGGCCTTTTCCGTGACGACATTGAAATTGACCGCATGCAGCGACCTGACGATCGCGAAGCGCACCGCCTTCGCCAACAACCAGCCGACGATCAGGATCAGGATCGCGAGCAGCACGCGCGGAAGGAACGCTCCAACCTGGTGGAGCGATGCCTTGATCGGCTCGAGCAATACGTTGACGTCGTCCATCGAGTTCTCCCTTCGAGTTGCGGCCTGCGGTGCGGCGCACTCGCGCCGCACGACGGCCGATCGTCAGGCCTCCTTCGGGTGCGCGCCGGGCCGACAACGTCCATCGGCGGCATTGATGCACGTGCGCGGCGCTGTCATTGTGCGGGGGAGCCGGCATCTACGATGTCGAGCAATCCGGCGAGTGGAATGCGAAGCCAGTCGGGCCGATTGTCGGCTTCGTAGCGCAGCTCGTACAGCGCCTTTTCCAGCATGAAGAGCTCGAGAAGCGCGCGCATCTCGCCGCGCGCCGATGCGAGCCCGGCCGGTTGCGCGGCCTCGTCATAGCCTTCGCCGAACGCCTGCGTCGTCAGCGCCCGCCACTGCCGGCCGGCCGCCTCGACGATTTGCCGCGCGTCGGGCCGTTCGGATACGAAGTTGAAAAGCGCGGCGTGCATCGCGTAGTCGAACGAGCGCAACATGGCGGCGACATCCTTCAACGGCGACTGCTTCTGGCGGCGCTCGTCGATCGTGCGTCCCGGCTCGCCCTCGAAGTCGATGATGACGAAATCGTTGCGTACGATGATCACCTGGCCGAGATGGTAGTCGCCGTGGAGCCTTGTCTTCGCGCCAGTGCTGCGGTCGCTTGCGTGCGCGACGATGCGCGACAACAGCGCCTCGCGCGTCGCGAGCAACCGGTCGACGTCAGCGCGGAGCGTTTCAGGCAGCGCGCCGCGGCGCCGATCGAGCCTTTCCAGTGCGTCGCTCGCATCGACTCGCACGCGTTGCGCCCAAGCCGCGACATCCTGCGTCGTCATCGGCTCGGGATCGAACGCCGGATCGCCGGTCGTGCGCGCCAACGCGGCATGCAGCTCGCCGGTGCGTAGACCGAGCGTGCGTGCGAGCGCGAGGTATGCGCCGTGCTGGTCGGCTGCGTTCCATCCGGGACCGGCGTGCGTGGAAGCATCCTCGAAGAAGCGGTCGAGATAATTGAGCGTGAAGTCCCAGCCGTTGCCCTGATTCAGCACGTAGCCCTGCACGAGCGCAAGGGTCGCGGTGCGCCCGTCGTCGGCGACGTATTCGACGCTGCCCGCCACCGGCACGACATGATTGAACGGCACGACCTCGGTCAGGTGGCGGCCGATCTCGAGCTCCGGACTCAGGCCGGCGTCGAGCCGGCGATAGCCCTTGAGGAACAGGCGATCGCCCATCGATGCGATCGTATTGCTGCTTTGCGCGCTCGGCATCGTCACGACGAGCTTCTCCGGGTCGGGACCCGCCAGCGTCGCGAACGCCGACGTCGGATTGAAGCGCAGCGTGCCGCGCGCGCACTTTTGCGTGCCGCCCGCTCCGACCGCGAGGATAAGCGCCCGGCAGAACGCTTCGTCGCCGAACGCATCGGCAAGCACGCCCACGTTCGCCTGCTGTCGAGCCTTCGCAATCGTGTACGGTCCGAGCGCGCGCAGCAGCTCCTCGTCGCGGTCCTCCCAGGCGAGCGCGAGCGGCAGGAAGTACGTCTGCGTCTTGCCGGCCGTGCTCTCGACGCGAGCGAGCGTGACGAGCCAGGTCCTGTCGCCGGCGTTCCATTCCGCGTGATCGGCGATCTCCACACGGCGGATCGCTTCGTCCTTGGCCGCGTACCAGCGACGGCCGGCGACGAATCGAGGCAGCGCTTCGCGCTCGAGCTCGGCACGCACCTTCTCCGACATCGTGATGCGCCAGGGCACGACGCGCTCGCGGAACAGGCTCGCCCAGCCGTCGAACAGCACGAGCACGGGCAACTCGTCGCGGGGGCGCTGCTCGTCGTGCAAGGCCGGGACGTCCTCACGCGGCGCCAGGCGAAACCAGAGAAAGCCGTGCCCCGTGAGCGTCATCTGGTATGCGCCGTCGCCGATCGGCGGGAACGGCGTTCGCCCGAGCAGCTCGATCGGGACTCGGCCCTTGAGCTGCGAAAGATCGAGCTCGACCGGCTGCGCCGTGCGCGCGAGGTTCGCCACGCAGAGCACGATCTCGCCTTCGTATTCGCGCAGATACGCGAGGATCTTGCGATTGGCGGGGCGCAGGAACCTGAGCGTGCCGCGGCCGAACGCCGCGAATCCCTTGCGCACCGAAAGCATGCGTCGCGTCCAGTTGAGCAGCGACGACGGCTCGCGCGCCTGCGCCTCGACATTGACGGCCTCGTAGCCGTAGATCGGATCCATGATCGGCTGCAGGTACAGCCGCTGCGGATCGGCACGCGAGAAGCCGGCGTTGCGTTCCGGCCGCCACTGCATCGGCGTGCGCACGCCGTCGCGATCGCCGAGGTAGATGTTGTCGCCCATGCCAATCTCGTCGCCGTAGTAGAGTATCGGCGAGCCGGGCATCGACAGCAGCAGGCTGTTCATCAGCTTGATGCGGCCGACGTCGTTCTCCAACAGCGTCGCGAGCCGGCGCCGGATGCCGAAGTTGACTCGTGCCCGCTTGTCGGCCGCGTACATGTTGTACATATAGTCGCGTTCCTTGCTGGTCACCATCTCGAGCGTGAGCTCGTCGTGATTGCGAAGGAAGATCGCCCACTGGCAGCTTTCGGGAATGTCGGGCGTCTGCGACATGATCTCGGTGATCGGGTGGCGCTCCTCCAGTGCGATCGCCATGTACATCCTCGGCATGAGCGGAAAGTGGTACGCCATCTGGCATTCGTCGGCGTTGCCGAAGTATTCGCGCACGTCCTCGGGCCACTGGTTGGCCTCGGCGAGCAGCAGCACGTCCGGGTAGTTCGCATCGATGAGCGCGCGCAGCTGCTTGAGGACCGCGTGCGTCTCGGGCAGGTTCTCGTTGTTCGTCCCCTCGCGCTCGACGAGATAGGGAATCGCATCGAGCCGGAAGCCGTCGACGCCGAGGTCGAGCCAGAACCGCATCACGCGGAAGATCGCCTTCAACACCTGCGGATTGTCGAAGTTGAGATCCGGCTGGTGGCTGAAGAAACGGTGCCAGTAGAACGCCTTCGCCACGTCGTCCCAGGCCCAGTTCGACTTCTCGGTGTCGGTGAAGATGATGCGAGTGCCAGCGTAGCGCGTCGGATCATCGCTCCAGACGTAATAGTTGCGCTTCGGCGAGCCCTTCGGTGCGCGTCGCGCCGCCTGAAACCACGGGTGCTGGTCGGAGGTGTGATTGATGATGAGCTCGGTGATGACACGCAGCTCGCGGCGATGCGCCTCGCGCACGAACTCGCGGAAATCGCCGCGTGCGCCGTAGAACGGATGCACGTTGCGGTAGTCGGCGACGTCGTAACCGTCGTCTTTGAGCGGCGACGGGTAGAACGGCAACAGCCAGATCGCGTTGACGCCGAGGTCCTTGACGTAATCGAGCTTTTCGGTGAGCCCGTCGAAATCACCGATGCCGTCGTCGTTCGAATCGAAGAACGCCTTGACGTGAAGCTGATAGATGATCGCGTCCTTGTACCAGTAGGGCCGGTCCGCAGGGGACGCTTCGGCGGGTACGGCCGCGGCGGTCAGCGTGGGATCGGGCAATCGCGCTCCCTAAAGGAAGTAGTCGAAGTCGCGCTCGGTGCGCACGCGCCGGCGCAGCCGGAAAAGATGAGCGGGCGCGCGCGCCGGATCGAGCTGCACGAAGTTGCGCGAACCGCTCCAGAGGAAGCGCGCGCCGGTCAGCAGATCGTGCATCTGGTAGGGCCGGTCCTGGTCGATCGCAAGCAGAGCGAGATCGAGCGTTATCCAGCCCGACTGGACGTGGTGCGGGTCGAGGTTGACGACGACGAGCACCGCATCGCCGTCGTCGGCGATCTTCGCATATGCCATCAGCTCGTCGTTGTCGGTCGCGAAGAATGTCAGTCCGGCGTCGCGCTGCAGCGCATGGTTGTCGCGCCGCGCCGCATTGACGCGCGCAATGAACGGCGCGAGGCTTTCGGGCCGATCGAGCTGCCATTGCCGCAGCTCGTATTTCTCCGAATGCAGGTACTCCTCGGCGCCCGGTTCGCGCGGCGTGTTCTCGAGCAGTTCGAACGCGGGGCCGTAGATGCCGTAATTGGCCGACAGCGTCGCCGCGAGCACGAGCCGCGCCATGAACGACGCACGGCCGCCGAACTGCAGATTCTCGGGCAGGATGTCCGGTGTGTTCGGCCAGCAATTCGGGCGGAAGTAGTCGCGGCCGGGTCCCTCGGTCAGCTCCGTGAAATACGCGGTCAGCTCCTGTTTGGTATTGCGCCACGTGAAATACGTGTACGACTGCGTGAAGCCGAGCTTCGCGAGCCGATGCATCACCGTTGGCCGCGTGAACGCCTCTGACAGGAAGATGACGTCGGGATGCTCGCGCTTGATTTCTCCGATGGCCCATTCCCAGAACGGAAAGGCCTTGGTATGCGGATTGTCGACGCGGAAGATGTGCACGCCCTCGCCGATCCAGAACGCGATGACGCTGTGCAATTCCTGCCACAGCGAGATCCACGCGTCCGATGCAAAGTTGAACGGGTAGATGTCCTGGTATTTCTTCGGCGGGTTTTCCGCGTACTGGACACTGCCGTCGGGACGGTGGCTGAACCATTCGGGATGCGCGTCGACGTATGGATGGTCCGGCGCGCACTGGTACGCGATATCGAGCGCAAGCTCGAGACCGAGCTCGTGCGCGCGCGTGCGCAGGCGGCGAAAATCGGCCAGCGTGCCGAGCTCTGGATGCAACGCCTTGTGGCCGCCCTCGGTCGAGCCGATCGCCCACGGGCTGCCGACGTCGGTGGGACCTGCGACGAGGCTGTTGTTCGGGCCCTTGCGCCGCACGCGGCCAATCGGATGAATCGGCGGCAGGTAAAGCACGTCGAAACCCATGTCCGCGACGTAGGGCAACCGTTGTTCGCAATCGCGAAACGTGCCGTGAACGCCCGGTTGCGCCGAGCACGAGCGCGGAAACATCTCGTACCACGCGGAGAAACGGGCGCGCTCGCGATCGACGATCAGTGGAAACTCGACCGGATACGCGGTCGCGAGGCTGCGGTCCGGATAGCGCATCGCGAGCTCGGTGCGCGCCGGATCGAGGCCAAGCTCGCGCAGAGTGTCGGAATCGTCAGTCGTCGCGAGCTCGCGCGACCAGGCGGCGAGCTCGCGCTTTGCCGCGCCGTCCGCGCGTTGCGCAGCGGATTCGATCAGCGCGGCGCCGACGCGGGCGGCGATGCGGATGTCGTCCGCCTCGACGCGGCGCGCGAAATCGTGGCGCCATGACAAAAACGGATCCACCCACGCCACGATCGTGTAGCGATAGCGACCGAGCGAACTGACCACGAAGGTGCCGCGCCATCGATCGTTGCCGAGCGGCGCCATCGGAGCTTCTTGCCAGGCTGAATCGTTCTCGTGGCGGAAGCGCAGCCTGCAGGCGACCACGTCGTGCCCGTCGGTGAAGCAGTCGGCCTCGACGCTCACGCGATCGCCGATCACGCGCTTGATCGCGAACCGTCCGTGATCGACTTGCGGTGCGATGCCTTCGATGACCGCCCGTGCACGCCCCTCGCCGTGCGGTGCGCGTTGGTCGTTGCGTGGCGCTTCGGCTGCGCGCCTCATCACACGTCAGGCTTGAAGAACACCGTCGCGAGCGGGGGCAGCGTCAGCACGAGCGAATGAAAACGGCCTTGCGCACTGACCGGTGCCGCTTCGACGCCGCCGAAGTTCCCGATGCCGCTTCCGCCGTACAGGGGAGCGTCGCTGTTCAGGATTTCCCGCCAGTATCCGCCTTCGGGAACGCCGACCATGTAGTTGTTGCGTGGAACCGGCGTGAAGTTGCAGACGACGAGCACCGGCGGTCCCTGCCTCGGGCGGCGCAGGAACGTGATCACACTCGCCTCCGCGTCGCGGGCGTCGATCCATTCGAATCCGGCCGGATCGAAATCGATCTGGTGCAACGCCGGCTCGGCGCGCAGCAGCGCGTTGAGGTCGGACACCCAACGCTGCACGCCCGCATGCTCGGGATACTGCAGGACGAACCATTCGAGCGCCTGTTCGTGCGACCACTCGCGACGCTGGCCGAACTCGCTGCCCATGAACAGCAGCTTCTTGCCCGGATGCGCCCACATGTAGCCGAACAGCGCGCGCAGGTTGGCGAATTTTTGCCAGGTGTCGCCGGGCATCTTGCTGATCAGCGACCCCTTGCCGTAGACGACTTCGTCGTGCGACAGCGGCAGCACGAAATTCTCCGAGAATGCGTACCAGATCGAGAACGTGAGGCGGTCGTGATGATACTTGCGATAGATCGGCTCCTGGCGCATGTAGTCGAGCGTATCGTGCATCCATCCCATGTCCCACTTCATGCCGAAGCCGAGGCCGCCGACGTAGAGGGGTCGCGAAACCATCGGCCACGACGTCGATTCCTCAGCGATCACCTGCACGTCGGGGTGATCGCGGTAGACCGATTCGTTGAGCTGTCGCAGGAACCGGATTGCGCCGAGGTTCTCCCTGCCGCCGTGGACGTTGGGGATCCACTCGCCCTGCTTGCGTGCGTAGTCGAGGTAGAGCATCGACGCGACGGCGTCAACGCGCAGCCCGTCGACGTGGTAGCACTCGAGCCAGAACAGCGCGCTCGACAGCAGGAACGCGCGCACCTCGTGACGCTCGTAGTTGAAGATCAGGCTCTTCCACTCCGGGTGGAATCCCTGCCGCGGATCGGCGTGCTCGAAGAGCTGCGTGCCGTCGAAGGCTGCGAGCCCGTGCGGGTCGTCCGGGAAGTGCGACGGCACCCAGTCCAGAATGACGCCGATGCCGTGCTGGTGCAGCACGTCGACCAGATACATGAAGTCCTGCGGCGTGCCGTAGCGCGCCGTCGGCGCGAAGTAACCCGTCGTCTGGTAGCCCCACGACCCGTAGAACGGATGCTCGGTGATCGGGAGCAGCTCGACGTGCGTGAACCCGCGATCGCGCGCGTACTCAGCGAGCGGCTGGGCGATTTCGCGGTAGGTGGGCAGGCGGCCGGGATCGTCGCGTCGCCACGAGCCGAGGTGCACCTCGTAGATAGAAATGGGTGCATCGAGCGCGTTGTGCCGCGCACGCGAGGCCATCCATCCATCGTCGCCCCACACGTAATCGAGCGTCCACGCGCGCGACGCAGTGGAAGGCGGCGCCTCGGCGAACAGCGCGAACGGGTCCGCCTTGTCGAGCTCGCGTCCATCGACGCGGGAGGTGATTCGGTACTTGTAGGCGTGTCCCCGTTCTACGCCGATTGCAGTGCCCTCCCAGATTCCCGAGCTGTCGTCGCGCGCGGTAAGGGGATCGTCGCCAGGGTCCCAGTGATTCCAGTCACCGATGACCGACACCTGCGACGCGTTCGGCGCCCATACACGGAAGACGGCGTGGTCGCTGCCGAGCATGCACCCCATCACCTTGTACAGCCCGCCGTGCGTGCCCTCGCGGAACAGGTAGAGGTCCTGCTCGCCGAGCGCCGGTTCTTGCGGGAGCGGCGACGGGCGTGCGCTCGACGTCGAAGCGACGCCAGGACGCGATTGGGGGTTCGTGCGGGGGGATGTCACGTCGGCGTGACTTCGAAGAAGGTCACAGCGGGCGGCGCTCGAGCGTGCCGAAACGAATCGGTCCGCCAAGCGCTTGCACCGATCATGCCAAACTGAGTGGCACCGATGCAACCGCCCGGGTTCAGACCCATAGCGTATCGGAAACCGAGTCGAGGCGTGCGTGGGGCGGCTTGCGCTTCAAGCGCAAATCCAAGTCCGCCACGGCGCCGCGCCGCCGAAAAAATGCATGCCGACAAGTCAAATTTACAACGCGCGGACGGCACCCGACGCCGAATCGGCGCCGTGTCGGGTCAAACGTCGTACGCTGGGCGTGCACGGTACGACGGCGTGTGTTGGCATGATGGGCGATAAGCCAGCGGAGGATCGGTGACCGAATGGGACAAGATGGTGAGCGGCGCGCGCTATGACGCGAACGATGCGCAGCTCGTTCGCGCGCGAGAGCGGGCCCGAGCACTGACCTTCCAATTCAACCACGCGCCGCCTGAGCAAGCGGACGCGCGCCGACAAGCGATCGCTGTGCTGCTCGGCCGGTCCGGCGAGCGCGTTCGCATCGAGCCACCGTTTCACTGCGATTACGGCGTCAACATCCATCTCGGCGACGACGTCTACGTCAACATGAACTGTGTCGTGCTCGATTGTGCGCGCGTCCAGGTCGGCGATCGCGTCCTCGTGGGCAGCGGCGTGCAACTGGTCACGGCGGCGCATCCCGTCGATTTCGCGGAACGCCGCGCCGGACTCGAGCTCGCTTTGCCGATAACGATCGGCGACGACGTCTGGATTGGCGCCGGGGCCATCATTTGTCCGGGGGTGTCGATCGGCGCGCGCTGCGTCATCGGCGCGGGCAGCGTCGTCGTGCGCGAAATGCCGCCCGACGTGGTTGCGGCCGGCAATCCGTGCCGCGTAGTGCGAGGCCTGCGGTGAAGTTTGCGTTCCGGCGTCCGGCTCACCG